>VFQN01000132.1_pt1 | contig 74915 bp, 60 predicted proteins | sample 3512371 | NCBI WGS metagenome assembly VFQN01 (sample SAMN10412370, study PRJNA504923) | tailings metagenome | isolation source: Replicate 2 from Balatoc abandoned mine | place: Philippines: Itogon, Benguet | collected 2017-08-28 | reverse complement strand
AATTAGTAATAGCAAAGTCTTATATTTGCTTTGAGCAGCTTCTACCTAATCCTATTAAATAAATTTCTATTGGCTTTTAGAAATTCATTTGCATCTTTTTTTACTATAACTCTAACTACATTGATTATAAAGTAAAGGCATTATACATATTTACTCTTATTGCCTAAATCAAGGATATAGGTTAATTTAGTTAAAACTTTATCTTATGCTTAGAAATTATTCTTTCCGGCATGTTATCATCATGTCCATATTCTCACTTATACTTTATAGCTGTCAAAAAGTTAATTCAAATTCAACAACTGAGACCAGTAACGAGATTTCTGGTTTATTGAAGCCAAGTCAAATACCGAAATGGTTTTTAGAACTTTCCAAAGTCAAAAAATCAGAAGTTACATACTTTATAAACAAAAAAGAATCCGCTATTCTTGTAAATCAACAGGAAGAATTAATATCAGCACCAAATAAATTCCAACTATCATCAGTTCCCTGTGATAGTGAAGAAGATGATTTTTTAGACAATGAATTTATTTATCAATATCAAACCATTGGATATGTTTGTGGAGGAGATTATTCGATGACAGTAACATTCGAATTATCAACCTCATTTACACCACAAATTTCAAACCCTTTAAATCCAACACAATTAAGCAGAGGAAGATTTAGATTAAAAGACATAAATGGAAATGTTGTTTATACAGACAACAATGTCACTCCAATTACTATTTCACCAAAAGGTGCGGATCCATATAATTCGAATAAGCAACTATACCAAATTACTTACACTGTTACAGGTATACCAGCAAACTTAATGTCTACACGAGGCGCTGATGAGCATCGTCCAATTATTTATACAGATTGCTCCCAAACACTGACAACACCCTCACAGTGGATTTCAGGATTGCCAGGAGGTAGTATAAATGCATGCGAGAAAGTTGATCATCCATTAATTGTTTCGTCAGGTTCTCCCAATGAAGTTTTTGTTGGTGGTTGCGACAGACAAATTAATACTTCGGGTTCATGTTATTCTGGAATTGAAGGAACTAGACCACATGCTCATGATATAGAATGGAGAAAACCTGGTGATCCTACCTACGGGAATTGGCCAATGCCACTTCCATCCAATTATAGTTTATTAAACTCAAATAGTTACAACCAAAGAATTGCATTTACCTACCCGAGTACTGGTTGCACAAGCTTCCCTTTCAAAAAGAGACACTTACTATTTTATGATGTAGGCTATTATACTTTCCCAGTTAACGGAACTATTGAAATTCGTTATAGAAATCTAAATTTCACAAATTTATCTGACGATTGTTCAAGTGTGAGTTGCACTACACCTGCATGGTATTATACAAGCATAACAGTTATGTAAGTTAGAAGGTTAAAACAGCACCCGATAAAAAAATATTATCGGGTGCTTCAAATATGCAATAATGAATCGTGTGAGAAAAGCATTGCAGTTTATATTTCTTTTCCAATTTACATTCCAAATTCTTTTAGCTCAAGAAACTTGTATTGACAAGAATACTACTATTCAATACAGCTCTGACGAACCTATTGAAAAAAGCAGGACTATTGGGATGTTTGATGGGGGTTCTGTAACATGGGGTGGTGATGTAAACATCAACAGTCTGTATACAACTCTTACGTTGTTACGACTGGATAAATTGGGTGAAATACGTTGGTCAACCAAGCTGCAGTCAGACGATTATTCTTTCTCCGATGTAAAGGTTGTTGCAACCGAGTCCGGGCGTATCTGGATTGCAGGTATTGCAATTTCTTCTGCTGCAAACGAAAATGGAAAAATGTTTTATGGCGCGATCCATTCAGATGGAACACTTGAGTTTTTTAAATTTTTCAAGGCTTCCTGGAATGGAAAATCAGGTGATGCTGTAAGTGTTGCAAGACCAACTGTAGATAAATCGGGCAACGTTTACTTTGCTTATAATTACGAAAATACCGTAATAAACAGGAATCCAATAGCTGTTGTTTGTAAAGTCAACCAGCAAGGACTGCTGGAGTGGAATCGAAGTTTTGAAGGTACCAGTGCCTTGATTTTTCACACGCTGTTTATAAAGAACGATCGCCTAATCTTAGCTAGTAATTCAGGATCCAGCATCAATTATGTTAATTTGATGTTGGGGTTGGAGCATGGAAATGTTGTTGATACAAAGGCATACGAATCCTTCAGCTATATTAAATTTCCCGGTGCCAGTGAACTGGTTCAATACGGTGCAAATAAATACGTTAGCGTTGGTTATCATAGCGCATCAAGTGGTGAACGGGATGCAGTGGAGATGAGTTTGGTAGTTATGGACAATGAACTTAACCCAATCCAGTGTTATCAACTGCAGACCTTTGATGTATTGCACGTAAACGGTTGGGGAGCATGGGGGAAAAACCTGATAGCTGATGGAAACAACTTATTGATTGGGATAAACAGACCTACTGAAAATAGTTGGTACCTGGCTGCAATAGACAGCAATTTTCAATGGAAATACCAAAAACGGATTCAGTTTGCCGGAAGATCAACAGCTGACTTTTCTGCCTTTCCATTGGCCTATGCGTTTAACAACAAATTTTATTTTAGATCCATCACAGATCTGCAACAAACTGGGAAATCAATATTGACAATTGCTTCCATGAATCAAGGTATTCGTGGTGAAAACGACTGTTTTTCTGCCTTTGATACAAGTTTTATAAGACTAAAAGCATTCGGACTAAAGCAGGTGCAATTTCAGTTAACATCAGTTCAGGACGATGTAGTTGTACCATTATCTGTTGCCGTTAATCAGACTGCAATTCTTTTCGATCGCTCGAACGTATGTACAGAAACAATTAGCTGCGAAAAACCTGTTATTAGCGGGCCAGTAACAATTTGTATTGGTGAGGAAGAAGTTATTTTTACGGCGAATAAAGCACCCGACTGCACGAATGCCATTACCTGGAATATTCAGCCTTCCGAAAGCCTCTCTATTCGTGTGATTGACGAAAAATCAATCGCTTTGCATTTTAAGGAGAACTGGCAGGGAAAGCTGGTTTCTCTGGTCGAGGGAAGATGCGCTCTTTCAGACACCCTTTTTGTTACAGCAGCACCTCCGCCTACGATTGATTTTTTGAGTGCCGATGGTACTGAGGTGTCAGTCTGCCAACAGCAAAATGACACCTTGTATGCGGCTCCAGGATTTAAGGAATATCTATGGCAAGACAGCAGTAGAAAGGAATTCATTTCTATTCAGGATACTGGCCTGCATTGGGTTCGGGTAACCGATGCGATGAGCTGCCAGGCATATGATTCCATTCGTATTACTGCTATACATCCAGCTCCAGCATCCTTTTTACCAGCAGATACCAGTAGTTGTCCGGGTGATCCGATTGAAATTAGCTCCATAGCATCTTATGATACCTATCTATGGAATACCGGGAGTAGATTTGCAAGCATACGCACTGATCATCCTGGCAGGTATTGGTTACAGGTCACCGACTCCAATGGATGTAAAGGAGTTGACAGTATCCTTGTTAGTACATCGAATTGCTCCACTACTGTTTATGTACCCAATGCCTTTAGTCCGGATGGCAACCGCATCAACGATCATTTTAAACCCATTTTTAAACGTCCGGTTAGATCCTATGCATTAAATATCTACAATAGATGGGGACAACTGGTGTTTACCTCCGCAGATCCAACAATTGGTTGGGATGGGAAAGTGAAAGGTGTTGTATCAAGGGGTGTATTCTACATATGGACATGCCAATACAGCTTCTCCGATACGGACTCTAAGATTGCTAAGGGAACTGTATACGTTCAATAACTGAAATAAGTAAACAAATTTTGAGCCGATTAGGCCTGATTTGAGCCGATTTTTTCAACTAATGAGCCGATTTTTTGGGTATTTTAGCTGATTATACATCCCCAAAGCGTGGCTTGGATGCTATTCTTTCCTTCTCTAATTGTTGAGTAAAATTTAGTCCCAGTAAGGATTTCAGCCCAAAACTCAGGTATAGAATCCTATTTCAGTTGATTCAGTAAGCTTCCTATTCTTTCATAAATGCTACAGTATGGCTACGTACATCCTACGCTTATAAACTAATAATCCATGCATTATCAATTAGTTATAAACCGTTTGAATTGCATCATTGAATCACAAAAAAGGCCCGGACAATCCGGGCCTTTAGCTTAAGTGGGTTGGTTTTTCGAGTGTCCTTTTTGATCCTTAGGAGCCACAGCTGATGCAGCCATCCTGCATGGTGCATACAGCTCCTTCGGCTACCTGGGTCTGATCTACCACTGGCGTCATATTCTGTCCGCCCTGCTTTTCCACGGTAAACTGAACTGCCTGGGCTGCTGCCTGCGTGCGCAGGTAATACATACCGGTCTTCAGTCCCTTTTTCCAGGCGTAAAAATGCATGGAGGTTAATTTGGAAGCAGTAGGATTGCTTACAAACAGGTTCAGGCTCTGGCTCTGGCAGATATAGGCTCCCCTATCGGCCGCCATATCAATGATGGTCCGCTGTTTGATTTCCCAAACGGTTTTATACAACTCCCGAATCTCTTCCGGTATGCTGGTGATCTGCTGGATAGAGCCATTGGCCGCGATGATCCGGTTTTTCATGTCATTATCCCACAAGCCCAATGCTACCAGGTCTTTCAACAGGTGTTTGTTCACGATCACAAATTCACCGCTCAACACCCTGCGACTGTAAATATTGGAGGTATAGGGCTCAAAACATTCATTGTTGCCAAGAATCTGGGAAGTAGAAGCAGTTGGCATCGGTGCAACCAGCAAGGAGTTGCGAACCCCATGTTCAATTACCTCCTTGCGCAGTGTTTCCCAATCGTGTCTGCCGGATGGCTGTACCTTCCATAGATCAAACTGGAACTGTCCCTTTGACAAAGGAGAACCATGAAATGTTTCATAAGCGCCCTGCTCTTTGGCCAGGTCCTTACTGGCGGTCATGGCAGCAAAATAGATGGTTTCGAAAATATTACGGTTTAGCATAGCCGCTAATTCCGATTCGAAAGGCAGTCGAAGCAGGATGAACACATCCGCCAATCCCTGTACCCCTAAACCAATCGGGCGATGTCGCAGATTGGAACGTTTGGCTTCCTCCACCGGGTAATAGTTGATATCAATTACCTTATTCAGATTGAGTGTTACCTGGTAGGTTACTTCATATAATTTTTCAAAATCAAACTTGCCATCTTTTACAAAACGGGGCAATGCCAGGGAAGCGAGGTTACATACCGCCACTTCATTGGGGTCGGTATATTCCATGATCTCGGTACAGAGATTGGAACTCTTAATTGTTCCCAGGTTCTGCTGGTTGGATTTAACATTCGCAGCATCCTTGTACAGAAGGTAAGGTGTTCCGGTTTCAATCTGCGCATCGAGAATCGCAAACCAGAGTTCCTGTGCCTTGATGGTTTTGCGCCCGCGACCTTCTTTCTCGTAGGTAGTGTAGAGTTCTTCAAAAGCTGCACCGTGGCAATCCTGCAGTCCGGGTGCTTCGTGCGGACAGAATAATGTCCAGTCGCCATTGTCCTCTACCCGTTTCATAAACAGATCCGGGATCCACAGTGCATAGAACAAATCACGGGCACGCAGTTCTTCCTTACCATGGTTCTTACGCAGATCCAGGAATTCAAACACATCGGCATGCCAGGGCTCCAGGTAGATGGCAAAAGCGCCTTTTCGTTTACCCCCGCCCTGGTCAACATAACGGGCGGTATCATTGAACACCCTCAGCATGGGAATGATTCCATTGCTGGTGCCATTGGTGCCACCGATATAGGTACCGGTTGCCCGGATATTGTGAATTGCCAGCCCGATTCCACCCGCACTTTGTGAGATCTTGGCGGTTTGTTTCAGGGTATCATAAATACCATCAATGCTGTCTTCTTTCATCGTAAGCAGGAAGCAACTGGAAAGCTGTGGCTTGGGAGTACCTGCATTGAAGAGTGTGGGCGTAGCATGGGTGAACCAGCGTTCACTCATCAGGTTATAGGTTTTGATGGCCTGTTCCAGATCGTCTTTGTGAATACCGATGGCTACGCGCATGTACAAATGTTGCGGGCGTTCGGCAATCTTACCATTGATGCGCAGGAGATAGGATTTCTCCAGGGTTTTGAAGCCGAAATAATCAAATCCAAAATCACGATCATAAATAATAGTGCTGTCGAGTAATTCTGCATTGGCTTCAATAACACTCATTACATCATCTGCAATCAGGGGCATGCGTTTGCCGGTAGCCGCATCAATGTATTGATGTAAGGCGCGCATGGTATCGCTGAAGGATTTCTTTGTATTCTTATGCAGGTTACTCACTGCAATCCGGGAAGCCAGCAAGGCATAATCCGGATGGCGGGTAGTAAGACTCGCAGCAGTTTCGGCAGCGAGGTTATCCAGTTCAGTGGTAGTTACTCCATCATAGATACCTTCAATTGTTTTTTTCGCGATATCGTGTACATCCACCAGCGGGCTCAATCCATAGGAGAGTTTCTGAATGCGGGCAGTGATCTTATCGAATTTTACGGACTCTTTACGACCGTTTCTTTTTATAACAAACATGGTTAAACGCTTTAATCAATTTAAAAATCTTCATCGAGGGAGAAGGACTGTCCGGCTGCGCCAGTCATTACGCCTGATTTCTGGTAATCCCCTACTCTTTTTTCAAAGAAGTTGGTTTTACCCTGCAGGGAAATCATCTCCATAAAATCAAATGGATTGGCGGTATTGAACATCTTCGGATAACCGAGTTCACTGAGCCAGCGGTCGGCAACAAACTCGATGTATTGCTGCATCAGGCGGGCATTCATCCCGATTAAATCAACCGGTAGCGCATCGGTGATAAATTCTTTTTCTATTGCTACCGCATCGCCGATGATGCTGTACACCTGTTCCTGGGAGAGTTTCTCAGATAACATGCTGTAGAGCAGGCAGGCGAATTCGCAGTGCATGCCTTCATCGCGACTGATCAGTTCATTGCTGAAGGTGAGTCCGGGCATGAGACCGCGTTTTTTCAACCAGAAAATGGAGCAGAAGCTGCCACTGAAGAAAATACCTTCTACGGCCGCGAAAGCAACCAGGCGTTCCGCAAAATTTCCCTGTTCGATCCAGCGTAGGGCCCATTCTGCTTTTTTGGTAACTGCGGGAACGGTATCAATGGCATGAAAGAGGCGATCCTTTTCAACCGGATCTTTCACATAGGTATCAATCAGGAGGGCATAGGTTTCGGAGTGAATATTTTCCATCATGATCTGGAAGCCGTAGAAGCAGCGGGCTTCGGGCAGTTGCACTTCACTCATGAAGTTTACGGCCAGGTTTTCATTTACGATACCATCACTGGCGGCGAAGAAAGCCAGTACATGCGAAATGAAGTGACGCTCGCCATCATTGAGGTTGGCCCAGTCGGCAAGATCAGCACTCAGATCGATTTCTTCCGCGGTCCAGAAGCTGGCTTCATGTTTTTTATACATTTCCCAGATGGCGGGATATTTAATGGGCAGGATCACAAACCGATCCTTGTTTTCCTTCAGCAACACTTCGTTTTGCATGGTAGTATGTTTAGATAGATGTATCAGTTTTCCGCGGGGGCAAGGGCTGATACGTCCTGGCCTTGCAGAGTCTGCAGTCCCGATGCGTGTTGCCTATGCCGGTACCTTACGCGGGAAGGTCCTAACAAAACAGAATCGGCAGGTATCTGGCTTTGCGCTTATGCGCATTACAGTTGCCCGTCAGCCCACGAGTTACACGTGGTTCCCTATTAATCAGCAGGATTGGGCCCTGCTGAACCGATGCTGTGATGACAAGAACTGGACACGAAAGTAGGGGTAAGGGAAAGAGGGAGGGGTTGAATCTTTTTCACACCTGTGGAAAGAAAGCCCAAACTCAGATGGAGTGCAGGGTTAGCCAGCTTACCAGCCAACGGTAAGGGATAGTCGAAAAGACGAGTCCTGCTACAACAGATAGGGCACCCAGCCAGGCTATCAATCCCAAGCGACCAGGAAATCGAATAAACGCAAAACGGACATATACTATCAGGCCGGTTAGAAAGGGAATATTAAACCAGATAGGAGGAATCCGGAAAGGCAGCCAGATCAGGATTTTAGCGTATAGGACCATGACCAGCATCATGAAGGAAAGAAAGTAGAGCGCAAAAATGACATGCTTTCCATATTGAGGATGCTGTTTACCACCGAAGGGCCAGCTGAACAGGGCTATTGCTGGCACCAGTGTTATTACAAAGAGTTTGGAGTAATTGACCACTTTAGCATCATACAATTGAGCCAGGGCGTTTAGGTCCAACTTTTTGTGAGCAGCAGTTTGCTCTGCCAATTGCCGGATTGAGCTTCCGTATTGGCTTTCGATGAAGAACCATTTGGCAGGAATATAAAAAACATCATAGCCGCCCAGGAAAAAGAAAAAGAGGATGTTGCATAGAAAGAAAACCTGAAAGGGTTTCATATAGGGTTTTCTGACACCCCTGATAAATTCTGCAGTAAGAAAGCCGGGTTTAAACACCAGGGCTTTGGCAGATTTAAACAGTTTGGAATCGAGATGAGTAAAGACATCAATACCCTGTTCGAGCAGATGGGAGAGTGTAAAGTCGGAATCACTAATTTTTTTCTCTCCGCAGGAGGGGCAAAATTTAGTATTCATGGGAGCGCCGCAGGAAACACAGGAAGAAATGGTATCACTCATTACAGAAATATAGTAATTATAATAACAATAAAGTAATCAAAGGCAAAGGGAAATCTTCAGAACGGAATCTGTAAATTAACAGCTATGTTGAACCGGATACTCAAGGGGCCCGATTCCCGTCAGCAGCAGCTTGCCATCGTCATCCTGGCATCCTTTGCTGCTTTTACCACGTATTTCTGTATGTATGGGTTTCGAAAAGCGATCAGCGCGGGAACCTTTGAAGGCATGATGGCATTTGGGATCAGTTTCAAATCAGCCATCGTAATTGCCCAGGTGCTGGGATATATGACCTCCAAATTTATCGGGATCCGGTTTATTTCTGAGATCAATCCGGCTAAAAGGGGTATTTATATATTGACCCTAATTGGTGGCGCGCATCTTTGTTTATTGCTGATGGCTTTGATACCCCTGCCCTATAATGTGTTATTCCTTTTTTTGAATGGTATGTGCCTGGGGCTGATATGGGGACTGGTATTCAGTTATATTGAAGGAAGAAAATATACCGATCTGATCGCGCTTATTCTGAGCATCAATTTTATATTCAGTTCGGGAGTAGTGAAGACGGTAGGCCGTATCAGCATTGAATCCTGGGGAGTTTCAGAACTAATGATGCCCTTTGTAACCGGCGCTATCTTTTTACCCTTGCTATTTTTATCGGTTTATTTATTAGGTAAGATACCTCCACCTGCGGAGACGGAAAAAAAGGAAAGGGGTGAGCGCATCCAGATGAACAAATCGCAGCGTAAAGACTTAATCCGGTTGTTTCTACCGGGACTCACTGCCATTGTATTGATCAATCTGCTGCTGACCATTCTGAGGGATATCAAGGATAACTATGCGGTTGAAATGCTGCTGGTGCTGGAGCCAGGCGCGTCTCCCGGGATCTTTGCACAGATGGAAACCATCGCCTCCCTGGCGGTGTTTGTCTTATTGCTGACCTTAACGGGTATCCACAATCATTTTAAAAGTCTGTATCGCCAACACCTGGTGATCGGACTAGGATTTCTTACCATCCTGATCTGTGCATTGGGAATAGCCAATCATTGGGGGTCTGCCATTTTCTGGCTGATAACATTTACGGTTGGGCTCTACCTGAGTTATAATGCGCTGCAATGTCTTTTCCTCGAGCGATTCATTGCTGCTTTCAAAGTAAAAGGGAATATTGGCTTCTTTTTTTACTTAATGGACTCTGTAGGTTACCTAGGAAGTTGTTTCCTGATTCTAAACAAGGAATTATTCAATGCGCAAACCAACTGGCTGCCTTATTTTATCCAGATCAGCTGGATTTTTGGAATAGCGGGAGCTGCCATGGTAGCGTACAGTTGGTTTTATTTCAGTCGCAAGTATAAAACATATGCAACCCAAACATTTTGACCTGATCGTGGTAGGAGCCGGCGTGCTCGGCAGTTTTCATGCCTATCATGCCGCAAAAAAGGGGTGGAAAGTATTGTTGATTGAGAAGGATGAAAAGCCGGCCGATGCATCTGTCCGCAATTTTGGAATGATCATTCCATCCGGCATGGCGCGTGGAGAATGGAAGGAGTATGGCCTCAGGAGTACTGAGATCTACCGATCCATTCAAAGCAGTTTTGACATCACGCTACGATCGAATGGTTCTATTTATCTGGCATCTGACAATACGGAAACTATCCTGTTGGAAGAGCTTGCTGCGATTAATGAAAAAGACGGATACCCCTGTACGTTAGTGAGTAAAGAAGATTGTTTGTTGCGGTATCCCGGACTACGTGCTTCTTATTGCCAGGCCGGGTTGTATTTTCCGGGTGAAATAACGGTGGAGCCTAACCGCATGGTGCATCACCTGATCGCTTATATGAAAGAGCAGATGGGACTGCTGTATAAATCCAATACATTGGTGAAATCAGTGATTTATCAATCTGACCGTGCCTGGGTAGAAACAGGTAATGGAGAGCAATTCAGTTCTAATTATGTTGTGATCTGTTCAGGCAGGGAGTTTAGGACCTTATACCCTGCCCTTTTTGCGGATGCTGGTATTGAGCTGGTCAAGTTACAAATGATGCAGACCACACCGATGCCGGATTATGAATTGAAGGGATCCATCTTTGGCGGACTTAGTATCAGGCGCTATGAAAGTTTACGTGAGTGTCCTTCTTTTGAAAAATTGCAGGCAGCGCAGATAGACAACCGCTTCAAAAAATGGGGCATTCATGTTTTGTTCAAGCAGGCGATGGATGGCAGTATGATCATAGGTGATTCACATGAATATGCTCCTATTGATCAAACCGATTCATTGGGATTTGAGTATAAGCAAGTAATTGAAGATATCATTCTGCAGGAGGCACAGCGCATGATCCGCCTGCCACATTGGAATATTGCCAAAACCTGGAATGGGTATTATACGCAAAGTAAGGAGCAGGATATCTTCCGCGAATATGCGGATATCAATATCCTGGTCCTAACTGCAATTGGAGGGAAAGGAATGACGGCTAGTCCGGCTGTTGCGGAAAAAACCATCAGCCAATGGACTAATTAGCCTGTTGGCGTCCAATAATATACTGCGTCAGTTTTTGTTTCAGTTCATCCAGTTCGGGAAGGGGTTTGCCTTCGATCTTGGCGGCTTCATCCCAGGTCCGCATGCGGATATACAAATCAAAAAGCGGATCGGCTTCAAAAGCTTTTGCTTCTGCTTCTTCCATTCTTCCACCCTGGTATTCGAGAGTCTTTTTACTGGCTTCTGAAAGCTGCTCATAGTAGGAAGGATATTTCCAGGTGAGGTAGCGTTTGGCGTTCACATGGGAGGCAATGAGTTTGCACATGCGTTCACCCATACCCAGGCCAAGCAGCCAGTCGGCCCCCACTTTTTCATGATCCATTACGCCATATCCATCCATGGTTTCAGAAACATCGTGAACAGGAAGGAGGTGACCAACATCGTGCAGGAAGGCAGCGAGTACCACTTCATCGTCGTATCCTTCTTCCATGGCGAGTTGAGCAGCCTGTACCATGTGTTCGAGCTGAGAAACTTTTTCGCCTGCATATTCTTCTGCACCGAATTGTTCGTACAGAGAAAAGATCTGGTTGGTAAGTTCTTGTGGAGTTGTCATAGTTCAAATTTAAAAAGCGCAAGGCGACCCCATAAAGGAATCGCCTCGCGGAGTTGGTTGTTTTTAGTTTATTTGTTTACCCAGGTAAGTGTGTTTTGAGTATCTTCTCCCTGGCGGGCAACAGCTTCACTACGGTTGGCACCATTTAAGGATTGTTCAGAGAGCGGATAGATAAATCGAACAGGAACCCTGTTTTCATTTAGGTTATCCGGACCGGGGATCACTTCTGGCATACGGGTACGACGCCATTCAAACCAGCCTTCAAGACCGTTGAAATAAAGGGCTACCCATTTTTGAAGTGCAATCTTGGCCAACTTTTCCTGGGAGGTGCCAGTATAAGCAACTCCAGTTTGAGTAAGGTAATTAGCAGGCATGGTCAAATTGATATTGTATTGAGCAGGAACTACCCCTCTCCAATACTCGAAATTGGCATTGACACCATTCAGGTAATAGGTTTCTGCATTACCGGTGGTTATCAGCTCTTTTTCACGAGCTTCTGCCAGGAGGAATTGCAATTCAGCATATGTCATAAGTAATGCCTGAGGTGCATCCGGGAGTGGGGGAGTTTGTCCAAGGTCATTACAAACCAAACAGGCAAAAGTGTACCCAACTCTGCTGACACCTTGTGGACCACCATTGTAATCCAGCGCTTTTACATCGTTCAGGCCATTGGGGATTCCTTCAATTTGAGGATTACCGGCGGCTACGGATGACTGTGAGGGACGGCCAAAGACATTCAAACGCGGATCATTAAGCGCAGTCAGCCGGTCATCCAATGTTTTACTAACTCTGAATTCATCAATCGAACCAACTCTTGAATCATAAAGTGGCCATTGATTGGGCGGTTGTGCCAGGTATTTCATTGCCGCATTATCTGCATTGCCGGTGAAAATGGGATAATTAGCCGGATCTGCTACTATCGCCTGCATTTCAGCTTTCACATCTTTTTTGGCAGAAATTCTTAGTAAGTAACGAAGGCGTAAGGAGTTAGCCAACTTTCTCCATTTCAAAAGTGCTCCGGCTCCACCGCCGTACAGAATATCGCCAGAGATATTGGTGGTGCTAACCGCAAGTATATCATTGGCTGTTTTAAGATCCGTCAGGATGCCATTGTAAATAGATTCCTGGGTATCATATTTGGGCGTATAAACACCTGAATTTTTCGCTTGTCCGGCTTCACTATAGGGAATATCACCATAGGCTTCGCTAGCCATCGCAAAGAGCCAGGATTTCATAATAAGCGCTATGGCATTGTATGCGTTGGTATTATCATTGCCAACCTTTATAAAAATATTCTGGAGATTGCGATAGTTGCTATACACATTATTCCAGATTGCATTTCGTTCATTCCAGAGATATCGATCTTCACCTACGAACTGAATCTTTGCGTTGTATTGAACAACTATATTGCCAATGGCCCAGGCTTCATTTACCTGTTGGTTCATGGTACTTCGTATAACTCCACTAAGCAATAGATTGGGAGATACATCAATGGGAACATTCCCATTGGTATTGATCTCCTCAAAATCTTTTGTACATCCTGCCAAAACACTCACAATAAGAAAAGGCAGTGTTATTTTAAGAAACTTCATATAATTAAGTTAAGTCGATGAATGATTATAATTTGAAACTCAGGTTCACGCCATAACTGCGGGTGGTAGGAATACTCATGTATTCAATACCGGGCAACGCTGTACCGCCACTATAACTCATATTTTCAGGATCTACGTGAGGTACATTATCCCACAGAAACAGATTGCGCCCTACCAGAGATACAGCCACTCCGCGGAAAGGAAGTTTACCCCATACTTTATCAGGAATGTTATAACCAACTTGCAACTCGCGTAATTTGATAAAGCTGGCATCATACATAACACCTTCTGCAATACCGCGGCCACCTGTCCAGGCGCCATGCCATTCCCTTGCACTTAGTTTGGTTGTATTGGGAGCAAAGCTGCCATCGGCATTTTGAATTACACCCTGGCCAATTACACCATTACCGGGTTTGCTAAGATCATAGCCATCAGCCCGACCTTCCAGTGTTTCTGTGATGATACCGCCTTCGCGGCCTACCACCTGGGTAAGCGAGTAGAGTTCACCACCACTGCGAATGTCAAACAGGAAGCTTAACCGAACACCTTTATAGTTGAAGCTGTTGCGAAAACCCATCAACCAATCTGGATTGTAGTTACCCAGTTTAATAAGATTGGTAGTACGAACCGGGCGTCCTCTGTTATTAAATACCATCTGGCCGGCGTATTGACCTGTAGGATCATAGTAAGGAGCATTAGGATCTTTGCTTTGAACGCGTGCAAATCCTACACCGTACAAATCTCCCATTCGCTCACCCACTCTAGCTTCAATACTTACGCCTCTGCTAGCCATTACCAGGTTTTTCAAGCCATCGGTCAACTCGAGCACTTCACTGCGGTTGGTCGACCAATTGATGTCTACATTCCAGGTGAGGTTTTTATTTCGAACCGGCACCAGGTTTAACATGGCTTCAAAACCATAGTTTTTAATCAGACCAGCGTTAATAATCCGGTTATTATAGCCACTGGTTCCGGACAGCGGAATAGAAAGAATCTGGTTTTTGGTGCGGCTGGTATAATAGGTCAGATCCAGGCCAATTCTGTTGTCCAGGAAACGGATATCTGTACCAAATTCATAGGCGGAACTGATTTCCGGTTTCAGGTTCAGGTTGGCCAGCACACTTGTTTCGCCATAGATCTGGGAAGAATTATAAGGAAGGCTGGGGTTGAACGATTGTGTAAAGCGGAAAGGATCTGTATCGTTACCTACCTGTGCAAAGCTTCCACGTACTTTCAGGAAACTGATGAAGTTGGGAAGTTTAACAACATCACTTAATATAGCACTTAATGCAACAGAAGAATAGAAATAGGAATTATCCTCTTTACCGAATTCTTTTAAAGCATTTGGGAGCGTTAAAGCAGAGCTCCAGTCGTTCCGGCCTGTGATATCCAGGAAAAGAAAATCCTTGTAACCAACGGAAGCAGTACCATATAAACTATTGATGCGCTTTTCCACAACATTGTCCTCTGTTTCCAGCGGGATGCGGCTATTGGTCAGTCTGTATATACCTGGAATATTCAGTTGTCCTGCAACGTTTTCCAAAAACCGGCTCGTTTGGCGCATTTGGTTACCGCCAACAGTTGCGGTCAGGTTGAAGTCGCTCACCTGCTTAGTAGCGGTTAGCAGGAAGTCGGAGTTTCTTTCTTCATTGGTGATATTCACCAGTCGGTATTGACCAAAAGGAAAGCGTTGGGTACTAAATGCTCTTTTGTATTCTCTTCTCTCCTGGCTCCAGTCGGTTGCGGAGCGTAACTGCAGGTTCAGCCAGTCAGTAAACTCATATTTCAGTGTAATGTTACCAATAATCCGGTCGTAATACTGACCATTGGTATTTTCCATCACAGTGAGGTAGGGGTTATCATGATAGTTGTAGTTCCAACTGAACTGGCGAAGGCCTTCAGCACCACGCATATACAGGCGCTTCATATCTTCTACCCGTACTGATGCAGGCAACCAGGAGTTGAAGAGGTACATCAGGCTTTCTGTACCGTAACTGATGGAAGGACGGTTATCGCTCTCACTCTTGATATAACTTACAAATGCTCTTGCACTAAGTTTATCGTTGAAGTTGTAACCACCGGTAAGAGAGATTGTATTACGACGAAGATCTGTATTGGGTACGATACCGGTCTGATCCAGATTGGTATAACTCAGGCGGAAATCACCACTTTTATTACCACCTACTAAAGCTACGTTGTTGGTGATGGCGCGACCTGTTTGTAAGAAATCCTTCAGGTTGTCTACATCCGGAAGCCAGGGAGTAGCTGTGATTACTGATCCGGCAGGTGCATTCAGATCACCACCCAGGAAATCAGTAGGCTGACCATTTAGCGTGCGGGGAGAGTTGTATTGGGGATAAGATTGTCCGCGGAAAGCAGGTCCCCATCCTTCATCGGTACCATCTGTTAAACCAGCACCAGCACCATTTACAAATGCAAAATCACCACCATTACCATTTCCTTGTCCGTATACTTTCTGGTATTCAGGTAATTTCAGTGCAGATTCAGCAGTAACGTTGCTGTTCACTTCAACTCCCAATCCTTTTTGAACACGGCCGGATTTGGTTTTGATAACAATTACACCATTCGCAGCGCGGGAACCATAGAGGGCGGATGCTGCAGGTCCTTTCAATACAGACATGGATTCGATATCGTCCGGGTTAAGGAAGGAAGCACCATTACCGAAATCCACTTCCAGGTTACCTCTACCAGATGCACCTGTAATTGCATTACTAACCGGAACACCATCAATTACATAGAGGGGTTGGTTTTTATTCAGGTCAACCGAACGTTCACCGCGGATGGTAACGCGGGCGGAACCACCAATACCAGAGGGACTACCAACAACAGTAACACCAGCTACTTTACCGGCGAGCTGATTTACTACGTTGGATTCCCGGGCAACGGTCAGGTCTTCACCTTTTACTTCCTGGATCGCATAGCCCAGTTTCTTTTTTTCGCGACGAATACCAAGCGCCGTAACAACTACTTCATTTAATGAATTGTTGAGGGTGGTAGCGTTTACCACGATTTCTCCTGTGCCGCTGACAGTAACTTCCTGAGTAGTGATACCCACACCACTGAATACTAGTATATCGCCCTGTTTGGCTGTAATCCGGAAGCGGCCATCAATATCGGTAGCCACACCGCGGGTTGTTCCTTTGACGAGTACAGAGATCCCACTAAGCGGACTGTTATCCCGCTGTGATAATACTCTACCAGTAATTTGTTCCTGCGCGAGGAGGAGAAGGGGCGAAATGAGGAGCAGCAGAAGCCCCACCAGGCCCGAGGCTCGATGTTGTCTTGGTTTTCTCATAAACTTTAGTAGTTGTTTTAATTACGACCCAAAACTATCCGCCCAAAATGAAGCCTTTGTTACCGCCACTTTATTAAAATGTAAAGGTTTAGGCTAAATAAACGGTTGGTTTAGGTTAACTAAACTTAACGAAAATTTCACATTGCACAAAAACTAATTAAAAAGCAAACGATTGCGTAATTTTTCAGAAGAGATAAATGACGAGCAGGAGGGCTGTCCCCTTTCCTGTGTTTTTGATTCTATGCGGATGCCGGCCATCAAATGCAAGGGAGTCGCCGGCTTTCATGGCGAACTTCTCTTTATCCACCTGGTATTCAATTTCACCCTGGACCAGGTATTTCAATTCATAGGCTTCTGTAGTAACCATCTGGCGCCGGGCGGCACCGGGTTTTATTTCCAGCAGTTCCATATCAAAAGCAGAACTGTTGACGGCCCTTGAAAAAATCCGCTTATAAGAGAAGCCTTTCACCGGCTCCCGATTCACTTCCTTCAATTCATCTTTGCGGATGACATAATATTTGAGATCGGTCATTTTAGCCTGCAGTCCTTCAAAAAATCCGCGCATATCTTCATCCAGGGAATGCACGATACTTAAGAGTACAGGTAAAGAAGGGACAGTCCGGTTGTTTTCAATTTGTGAAATCAGGCCTTTGGTAACACCCGCTTTGTTGGCAAGTTGCTCCAATGTTATATTTTTTTCCTGCCGCCTGGCGCGAATGCGCTCGCCTATCAGCAAGAGTATCTCTTCTGTCATATGACAATATTAAGGCGGACTTGTTACCTCCAATATTAAATTTTATTTATATCAAAGGGGAGTCGCCTGATTCGTTTTCCGGTTGCCGCAAATATTGCATTACATAGGGCAGGAGCAAGCGGAGGTAATCCCGGCTCACCAACACCTTTGATTTTTTCACCGCCTTCCGCCAGGATAAACACTTCGATCGGAGGTGTTTCAGTTATTTTCAGAATTGGATTGTTGTGAAAATTCGATTGAATGGTTTTACCATTTTCAATGCGGATGCCATTTTTGATAGCTGCAGTTATCGCCATAACAATAGCTCCTTCCACCTGGGCTTCCACCATATCCGGATTTACCATGGTTCCCAGATCTATTACGGCATAAACTTTTTCTATTTTGATGCCATCGCCTTTTTTAGACACTTCCACTACATTGCCTGCAAGGCCGGCAAAAAACTCCCACTGTGCTACGCCTCTGCCCCATCCGGCCGGCAAGGGTTTATCCCAGTTGGAAACTTCTTTTAGTTTCTCCAATAGTCTTTTCGTATCGGATTGCTTACTATCCAGCATGGACAACCGAAACGCCATAGGATCTGCACCAGCTTTAACTGCCATCTCATCCAGGAAACATTCATGGGAGAAAGCAAGCGTGGTAGAGGTTACCGCTCTCCAGGCAGCCAGCGGCACGTGCATATCAGCATGCACATAGAGGTTCTTCATGTTTGGTATCTCGTATGCCTGTTCACTAATGCCTTCGGTCATACCTCCATCGGTTTTGGTTTTATCATAGTTCGGGTTGGTAGCCGCCCCGATGGATGGAGAGATCACCTTGTGCTGAAAGGCAACCGGTTTTTTATTGGCATCCAGTGCTCCTTTGAAAGCCGAGAAAGTCATGGGGCGAAAAGGTCCCTGCTGGGTATCATCTTCGCGGGTCCAGATTGCCTTGACAGGTTTACCAGCTTTTTTGGAAAGCTGCACTGCTTCATGCACATAATCCGGGTACAACCTGCGGCCAAAGCCACCACCATTGAACTGTACATGCACCGTAATATCTTCCGGTTTTATCTTGTATTCTTTTGAGAAACTGTTTTTGATACTGAAAGGCACCTGCGTGGAAGTCCAGATTTCAATCTGGTTGTTTTCTTTCCAATGGGCCAGGCAGTTCATCGGCTCCATTGGCGAATGAGACACCATCGGTGTTTCATAAAAAGCTTCCAGTTTTGTTGGAGCTTCTGCATAAGCTTTATCAAAATCACCTTTGGTGTGATCCACTACACCTTCTGATTTTGCAAGCTCTCTCAATTGCTGCTCATAGGCGGTGAGTGAAAATTTATCATAACCCTGGTAATCCCATTTTACTTTCAGCGCTTTGCGACCCTGAACTGCAGCCCAGTAATTATCCGCCAGCACTGCCACCCCTTCAAAACGGTATTTCCCAATTAAGCGCTCACAGGTAATTACCTGCTGTACGCCTTTTACTTTTTTGGTTGCGGAATCATCAAAGCTGATGAGTTTACCTCCGAATACAGGGCTACGCTCGATGCTGGCGTAAAGCATTCCCGGCACCTCTACATCAATACCAAATACTGCCGTACCGTTGCTTTTCAGGGGAATATCAGGTCTCTTTACCCGCTTGCCCAGCAATATAAATTTGGATGGATCTTTTAATTTGGGCTCTTTGGGAACTTCCAGTTTAGCTGCAGATGCTGCCAGTTCCTGGTAAGTGGCGGAGCGATTGCTTGCCTTGTGCAGGACCTTTCCATTTTCGGTTATACATTCCTGTGCGGATACACCCCAGGCCTGGCTGGCTGCAGTTACCAGCATTTCCCTGGCTGCAGCACCCACCTTTCTGTACTTGGTATAACTGGTACGGATAGACGCAGACCCCCCGGAGAACTGATCTGCCCCTAATTCTATTTGTCCGCCTGATTGCCGGATGGTAACCAGGTCTAGGGTAAGATCCAATTCTTCCGCAATCAAAGAAGGAATCGACTGGAAGGTTCCCTGTCCCAGCTCTGGTTTAGTATTATATATGGTAATGCCTCCTTTCGGGTCAATCAGCACAAAGGGTGTAACACCCACCAGTTCGGCGTCATTGCTCAGGTTCACCAACTGTCCGAATGCTTTTCCATCTACTCCATTCAGCCCAATGATGAGGCCTGCGCCGGTAAATGAGGACAAACGCAAAAACCGACGACGGGAAAGAGTCGTACGCATGGCAAGTAGTTTATGTTAGTTTAAAAAGGTTTGGCTTTCATCAGCTCGGCCGCTCTTTTCACTGCCTTGCGGATGCGCGGGTAAGTACCGCATCTGCAAAGATTACCCTGCATGGCTGCATCAATCTGCTCTTCAGTGGGGTTGGGATTTTTCTTCAGGAAGGCAACTGCAGTCATAATCTGACCACTCTGGCAGTAACCACATTGTGGAACCTGGAATTCAATCCAGGCCTGCTGTACAGGATGCTCAAGGTTGTCTGAAAGTCCTTCTATGGTGGAGATTTTTTTATTGGCGGCGGCTGTTACCGGGGTACTGCAGCTCCTGACAGGATTGCCATCCATGAGCACTGTACAGGCCCCGCACTGCGCCATACCGCAGCCAAACTTGGTACCTTTTAATCCTACGAAATCGCGGATCGCCCAAAGCAGGGGCATCTGGGGGTCCACATCAATCTTGTATTGCTTGTTGTTTACCGTCAGCGTAATGGCAGCCATAAAACTCAATTGTAAACACCAATTTAACACTTATTCCTTTTTACCGATCCAATTGTTTGATGATCGGTTCAAAGATGCAACTTTGGGGTATGAAACAGTTGGGCATATTCAAATGGGGCATCTGCCTGTTCCTTATCAGTTTGCTGGCGGCCTGTGGTGGAACAACCAAAAACAGTGACACCGTGGAGATTGAGATCAAAACCGTGGAAGGCACCATCATCGCGGAGCTTTATCCTAAGCAAGCTCCCGAGTCAGTAAAGGCTTTCCTGGCGATCGTGGACCAGGGACTCTACCAGCGCAGTTATTTTTACCGGATCCTGAGTAATGAAAATCAGCCCTCCAATGCACCCAAGGCGGAACTGATACAGGGAGGAATTTGGAGTCGCACGAAAAAAAGACCCGAGCTGCCCCGGATCCCGCATGAAACTACCCAACAAACCGGTCTCACCCACAGTGCAGGAACACTCTCATTTGCCAGGGAAGAACCAGGCAGTGCCACCTCCGAGTTTTTCATTACGTTCAGTGATTTACCGGGCTTTGATTTCGGGGGTGAGAACAATGCTGATGGCCAGGGATATGCAGCATTTGGTAAAGTGATCAGGGGCATGGAAGTAGTGAGAAAAATCTATCGCAAACCGGAAACCGATCAATATTTTGATCCTCCGGTTATGATTGTCGATATTCAACGCCGATAAGCTTTTCGTATGAGCTGGAGAACCCGACTGTTTGAAATCATTTTTGAAGCTGAAACAAAGGCAGGCAGACGTTTTGACCTCGCCTTGCTGGTGCTGATTCTTCTCAGCCTGGCAGTAGTTATGCTGGAAAGTATTCCATCCGTAGCCGCACAATACGGGAAAGAGCTGATGATTATTGAATGGATCATCACCGGGTTGTTTACCATTGAATATGTGCTTCGTCTACTGGTGGTCAAAAGGCCTTTGCGTTATGCCCGCAGTTTTTATGGCATCATCGATTTGCTTGCTATTCTGCCTACTTATTTCAGCCTGATTTTCCCCGCCTCGCATTTCCTGTTATCTATTCGCGCACTGCGACTCATGCGCGTTTTTCGCATACTCAAGCTCACCCACTTTGTTTCAGAAGGAAAAGGGATCCTGATGGCAATGAAAGCCAGTGTAAGACGCATCAGTATCTTCCTGAGTTTTGTCCTTCTTTTAAGCACGATTCTCGGAACTATTATCTATGTAGTGGAAAACGCTGCTAATCCGGATTTCAGCAGTATTCCCCAAAGTATTTACTGGGCAATTGTTACCATTACCACCGTTGGTTATGGAGATATCTCACCGGTAACAGCAATGGGTAAAATGGTGGCTTCTCTTGTGATGCTGCTGGGTTATGCTATCATCGCAGTGCCAACCGGTATTGTTACTGTAGAGTTATCCAAACAGTTTGGAAAGAAAACCAACCTTACGGAAAGTTGCCCGGGTTGCGGGCACGATGGTCATGATCCGGATGCGCGATTCTGTAAATTTTGCGGACATGCACTTTAAACCAGCTTCTTAAATCATCTGGATTCCCTCGCTTTCCAATTGCTTGTATTTTTTCTTATCGAATACATAATAGAAGGCGCCCTTTTTTGAAGAGGCTTTTTCTTTTTCATCCAGGCGCTGCAAAATGCCAAGGGATAAAATCTTTCGGGTGAAATTGCGCTTGTCGAAGCTTCTTTCAAAGATCGCTTCGTATAAGGCCTGTAATTTTTGCAGAGTGAATTTATGAGGTAGCAATTCAAATCCAACCGGGTGATTGGATACTTTTTGCTGCAATCGCTCCTTGGCGAGTTTGATCATTCTTTTATGATCAAAAACCAGTGGCGGGAGTTTTTTGAGATCAATCCATTTTGCCTGGTGTTCTTCCAGTTTATCATTATCTGAAGCATCAATTTTAATCAGGGCAAAATAGGCGATGGACACAACTCTCCCGCCCGGATCCCTGTCGAGGTCGCCAAAGCAGTAGAGTTGTTCCATATATATTTTATCGAGACCGGTCAGGTTAAGTAGAATCCTGGCTGCCGCATCATCTATGCTTTCATTTTGCTGCGCGAACCCACCCATTAGCGACCATTTACCAGCTTCGGGTTCCAGGCCTCTTTTTACCAGGAGCGCTTTCAACCCACTGCCATCAAAACCAAAAATGATGCAGTCTACCGCGAGTAAAAAGCGATCGTATTGTTTGTATTCAATTCTTCCCATAACTGCGGGCAATTTACCAGAATTTAATGTAGAGTGCCATTAATATCAGCAGGGTAATCACAATTTGCAGCAGTGTAGATGGTTTAACCTTAAACATTCCCTCATCATGGATGAAGGCTTTGGGATTGACTTTCGGGCCGGACAAGCTGATCAGGATCATGAGTCCCATCGTCATAAAAAAGGCAAAGCCCATACAGATCAGGAAGGGGATCTCATAGGTACCATCTCCTCTTGGATACGCCGTATACAGCCAGGTTTCATTACCAAACAGTTTGGGAGCCAGGTCGTTGAACAGAATAGAAAGGAGGAAACCGGCAACCACACCCACCACAGCAGCAGTTCCGGTAGTTCTTTTCCAGAACATGCCGAGGATGAATACAGCAAATACACCCGGACTAAAATACCCGGTATATTTCTGGATAAAAGTGAAGCCGCCTTCAGCGCCGATACCAAGCAGATCATCCCAGGTAAAGATCACTGCAATAAGCATCGAGATGATCACTACCGAACGGCCAATCCAAACCATTTTGGTTTCATCCGCCCCTTTGTTGATGTACTTTTTATGAATGTCCAGTGTATAAATGGTAGAGATACTGTTTGCCTTACCCGCAAGTGAAGCTACAATTGCTGCAGTAAGCGCGGCAACTGACAAGCCCTTCAGTCCGGAAGGCAGGAAGGAGAGAATGGCAGAGTATGCGCTGTCCATTTTGCCGGAGAACTCAGGAAGATGGCCACCTTTGTATAACACATAGGCCGCAATTCCGGGTAACATCACAATAATCGGCATCATCAGTTTCAGAAAACCTGCAAAGAGCAAACCGGAACGGGCTGTTTGCAGATCGGCTCCCAGCGCGCGTTGTGTGATGTACTGGTTACAACCCCAATAGTTGAGGTTCACCACCCATTGTCCGCCGAGGTACATCAGAACTCCTGGAAGAATTCTATACTTGTCGATGTATTCCTGTGTGGATTCGGGTCCTGGTTTATCCAGCATCATATGAAAATGATCCGGGGCTTCTTTCATGAGTTGATTAAAACCGGCGATCACACTGGAGCCCAGTCCGAATTTTTCACTCACGATGGTAAGGGCCATATAGGTAGTAGCCAATCCGCCAATGATCAGTACGGCTACCTGGATCACATCTGTGTAACCAATCACTTTCATACCACCCAATGTAATGATGATGGCTGCTGCAGCCAGGGCCACCATGATGATATGCAGGTATTGTCCACCCAGCAGGCCGTCAATCGCGATAGCGCCCAAATAAAGAATAGACGTGAGGTTTACAAATACATAGAGGAATAACCAGAAAATGGTCATGATAAAGGCCACCGTGGCATTGTACCGCATCGTCAGGAACTGCGGCATTGTATAGATTTTGTTCTTGAGATAAATGGGGATGAACCAAACCGCAATGATGATCAGGGCAAGTGCAGCCAGCCATTCGTAAGCAGCAACCGCGATGCCCACAAAGAATCCATTTCCACTCATTCCGATAAACTGCTCTGCAGAAATATTGGAGGCGATCAGTGAGGCTCCAATGGCCCACCAGGTGAGTGATCCTTCCGCGAGGAAGAAATCTTTGGTGTCCGTAACTGCTTTCTTCTTTTTGTTGTAAATCCAGAATCCATAAGAGCCAACCAGGAGGATATAGGCCAGAAATACCACTATATCGGCCGTAGACAGGTACTTAGTCATGACAAGCTAAACGTCGGTTTGGTTAAGAATTGATTTGGTAATATACGTCACTCCAGCGCAAATCATTCTTGAATTGATAGAGATTTGTTTTTTTGCCAATCAGAACAAATTCAATTCCGGCCATATCGGCGAAATCTTCCAGGTGCTCTGAAGTCAGGTTCTGGCTGTAGCAGGTATGGTGTGCTCCCCCGGCCAGGATCCAGGCGGTACAGCCGGTTTGCATATCCGGGTAGGGTTTCCAGAGCACGCGGGCCACAGGTAATTTGGGCAGATCATGCACAGGGGTTACTGCCTCCACTTCATTTACCAGCAGGCGGAAGCGATTGCCCATATCGATGATGGAGGCATTCAACGCAGCCCCTCCGTCTACATTGAACACCAGGCGAACCGGGTCTGCTTTTCCTCCGATGCCAAGAGGGTGCACTTCGCAACTCGGTTGTCCATGTGCGATAGAAGGACAAATCTCCAGCATATGCGCACCCAGCACCATCTGGTTAGCCGGATCAAAATGGTAGGTATAATCTTCCATGAAGGAGTTACCTCCTTTCAGTCCCTGTCCCATTACTTTCATCGCACGCACCAGGGCAGCTGTTTTCCAGTCCCCTTCTCCCCCGAATCCATAACCGGATGCCATCAAACGCTGTGTGGCGATGCCAGGCAATTGGGTCATTCCATGCAAATCTTCAAAAGTATCGGTGAAACCTTTGTAACCGCCGGCTTCCAGGAACTGGCGCATACCAATTTCAATGCGGGCCGCATCGGTTAGGGATGAACGTTGGTCACCTCCTTTTGCAAGGGCACCCGCCAGTTTATAACTTTCTTCATATTCCTGGCAGAGTTTTTCTACTTCTGCATCTGTAACCTGGTTGATTACCTGCACCAGGTCTCCAATACCATGGGTATTTACTGCATAACCGAATTTCAGTTGTGCTTCCACTTTATCACCTTCTGTAACAGCTACCTCGCGCATGTTATCACCAAAACGAACAAAACGGGCGCCTTGCCAGTCGGCCCAACCAGCCGCTGCCCTAACCCAGGTATTGATTTGTTGTTGCACAGCAGTTTCTTCCCAGTAGCCGGTAACTACTTTCCTGCGCATGCGCATGCGGCTTACCAGGAAACCAAATTCGCGATCACCATGTGCGCTCTGGTTGAGGTTCATGAAATCCATATCGATTTTGGACCAGGGGATATCGCGGTTGAACTGGGTATGCAGGTGCAGTAATGGTTTTTGCAAAATCTTCAGGCCATTGATCCACATTTTGGCTGGCGAGAAAGTATGCATCCAGGCAATGATGCCAATACAGTTGCGGGTGGTATTCACTTCCTGGCAGATGGCAAAAATTTCATCCGGTGATTTGAGAATGGGTTTATAAACAACTCGTACCGGAATGGCTGGTGCTGCATCCAGCGCCTCTGCAATTTTCTGTGAATGTTCAGCTACCTGCTGCAGTGTTTCTTCACCGTATAAATGTTGTGATCCTGTCAGGAACCACACTTCGTATTGCTTCAAACTATCCATAGTATCTGTATTGAGTCTTTAAAAAATTATTGGCCGTAGTAGGCATCCGGACCATGTTTCCGTTCCCAGTGTTTTTTGATCAGGGCTTCCTTCAGGCGGGGTGCATTGGGATTGATCTGTTCGGTATGCATCGCCATTTGCGCTACTGTTTCCAGCACGGCACTATTGTACACGGCTTTGGCAGCGGTTTTTCCCCAGGTAAAGGGAGCATGATTGCCTACCAGGATCATTTCCACTTCGCGGTAATCAAGTTTTCTTTCGGCGAAACAATGCATGATCTGAAAACCGGTCTGGTATTCATAATCGCCTTCAATCATTTTGTCATCCATAGGAGGCGCACAGGGGATGTCAACCGTATTGTGATCTGCATGTGTAGTACCATAAATGGGAATATCACGCTGTGCCTGCGCCCAGGCGGTGGCATATACAGAGTGCGTATGTACAATACCGTTAATCTCCGGCCAGTGTTTGTAAAGAACGGCATGGGTTTGTGTATCTGAGGAGGGACGTAAGTTGCCCTCAACAGTTTTGCCCTCAAAATCTACAATCACCATGGAAGCAGGCGAAAGCTGATCATAAGGCACTCCGCTTGGTTTAATCGCAAACAGGCCCTGGCTGCGGTCTGCTGCACTCACATTTCCGAAGGTGAAGAGTACCAGGCCGAGACGGGGTAGTTGCATATTGGCTTCATATGCTTCCTGCCGGATCCTATCATAAGACATACTGCAACTGCTTTAATTTTCTGAATGGCCGGATGGTTCTGTAAAAGCACCCAGCTGTTTATATCGTTCAAACCGGTTTTTATAATATGCGGCATGTTCCCTACGCGGATGGTATTCCGCATCAAAACCCTGTCCCATTGCCTGCATGGCATCTTCCACGCGGTTATATATACCAGCGGCAGTGGCAGCAAACATGGCAGCACCTGCTGCACAGGTCTGTTCGCTTTTATGAATGCGAATGGGCATCTGCATCACATCTGCCATCACCTGCATGATATAGGGCGATTTTTTTGCTACCCCGCCTAATCCAATCAACCCTTTTACCGGTACGCCTTCTGTGGTAAACCGATCCACAATGGCTTTGGCGCCAAAGCAGGTGGATTCAATCAGGGCCTTTAAAATTCTGGCAGCATCCGAGCCCAGGTGCAGGCCGGTAATGGTAGCTTTGAGCCGCTGGTCGGCATCGGGAGTTCTGCGACCATTGAGCCAGTCAATAGCCAGTTCATCCTGATCTGACAAAGGCAATTGGGCAGCTTCTGCAGATAAGGCGCGAATCAATTTGTCATTCAGTTCCTGTTCCAGTTTTGTTGCCAGTTGGGGATCGATAAGCGTGGATGCCTGCAGTAATTTTCCAACCGGTTGCGTAATCATTTTCCGGAACCAGGCATAGGTATCACCGAAAGCCGATTGTCCGGCTTCCATACCCATCATACCGGGGATTACAGAGCCGGGTACCTGTCCGCATATACCTTTCACCAGGATATGCTCAACTTCATTCATTGGCGCTACCAGCATATCACAGGTGGAAGTGCCCATCACTTTACTGAGGTGGTAGGGTTCAATTTGTCCGCCTACTGCCCCCATATGCGCATCAAATGCACCTATGCCTACAATCACCTTGGTAGATAATCCCAGTCGCGCTGCCCACTCGTCACTCAGGTTACCTGCAGCCTGATCAGCCGTATAAACAGTATCAAACAAGCGGGAAACCAGTCCATCCAGCAGGGGATCCAATGTTTTGAAAAATTCATTCGGAGGCAATCCACCCCATTCTGCTGCCCACAAGGCTTTGTGGCCGGCAGAACAAATACCTCTGCGCAGCTGGTTGATGTTGGATCCACCGGAAAGCAGGAAAGGTATCCAGTCGCAATGCTCTACCCAGGAATAGGCCGCGGCTCTAACGGCCGGGTCTACCCGAAGAATGTGCAATGCTTTTGCCCAGAACCATTCGGAAGAATAAATTCCTCCAACATATTTCAGGTAATTGGTAGCAAACCGGGTCGCATGCTGGTTGATCTCAGCAGCTTCTTTCAATGCTGTATGATCTTTCCAGAGTACAAACATTGCATTGGGATGCTGTTCAAATTCAGGGAGTAAAGCTAATGGTATGCCTGCCTGGTTAACTGCTACCGGAGTAGAGCCGGTTGTATCTATGGAGATGGCTTTCACCTGTGCAGCTGCAGCCGGACCAGCCAGCTTTAAACATTCGCGAATGGTAGTTTCCAATCCTTCTATATAATCCAGGGGGTGCTGCCGAAACTGGCTGCTGGCGGGATCACAATAGAGTCCATCTCTCCAGCGGGGGTAGTGAAATACTGCTGCTGCCAGTTCCTGCCCGTTTGCTGTATCCACCAAAACCGACCGAACGGAATCGGTCCCATAGTCCACTCCAATCACGAATGATGTTGACATAGTTACTTATTATGACAAGCTTATTGGCACAAGTTACAATTAATTAAATTTAAGTGTATTATCAACATTTAATCGAATCTTATCCTATTTTACCAGTTAACCCGGAGTAATTATTCATAAAGTGTACAACATTTGGGTAGGTTGAGAACTCGTGTGGCTCATGCAGGGTGGTCAGCACCACGCAATCCATTCCCGCGTTGAAAGCAGCTTCCACGCCTTTGGGAGCATCTTCAAACACGAGACAATCTTCTGTCGGAATACGTAACGCTGTTGCACATTTGAGATAGGTATCCGGATCAGGTTTGCTGATTTCAACATCATCCGCGCTGATGATGGCATCAAAATAAGACCGGAGCCGGAGGTTATCCAACACAAAATCAATGTTGAAAGTATTTGCTGCTGATCCAATTGCCATGCGGATACCGGCAGCTTTTGCCTGGTCAAGCAGTTCGGGTAACCCTTCCAGGAGTTTCAGTTCCGGTAGAAAAGCAGCCTGGTACCGGCGCTCCTTTTCCATGGAGTACTGTTGCATTTCTTCCCGGCTGAATTTATCCGGACCAAATACCCGAACCAGGAGCTCTTCATTTTTACCATACATCTGACGCTTGACCTCCTCATAACTGAGTCCCGCACCCAGTACATTGTTCAGCATATCCGACCAGGCAACGATATGGTATTTCATATCATCGATCATGGTGCCATTGAGATCAAATAAGAATGCCTTATATCGCGACAGCACAGTTTCCATTTCCATTATTTGCTAACCCCGACTTTATAAACTGTTTCTGTATAATATTTTTTTCCGGGTTCCAGGATGGTGGAAGGAAATTCCTTTTTATTGGGAGAATCCGGGAAGTGCTGGGTTTCCAGGCATAGGGCGGTATGCAATTGAACCGGTGTGCCGGTATGATTGGAGAATTTCCCGTCCAGGAAATTACCGCTGTAAAACTGAACACCGGGTTCGGTTGTCCATACTTCGAGGAATCGCCCGCTTACCGGCTCAGCAAGGTGAGCTACTTTTCTTAAGGAACCATCCGCATTATTCAATACATAGTTGTGATCATATCCTCCCGGAACAGAATCAATGCGACTGCCAATGGGCATGGGGCTTCTGAAATCAAAAGGCGTTCCGGCTACTTGCCTGATTTCTCCGGTTGGTATCAGTCCGTTGTCTACCGGCGTATAGGCATCCGCGTTCAATTGCAACTGGTGATTGAAGATGGTTTCTTTGGTATCGCCTGTAAGATTGAAATAACTGTGATTGGTCAGGTTAACCGGGGTTGCCTGATCAGTGGTCGCTTCATATTGAATCTTCAAACCATCCTCTTCTGTTAGGGTATAGGTAACCGTTACCTGCAGATTTCCCGGATAGCCTTCTTCTCCATCCTTACTCAGGTAAGAGAGTTTCAGGGAAGGCAGTGTGTCAACAATAGGCGCAGCAGTCCAGATTACTTTATCAAATCCCACCACACCACCATGCAGGTGATTGGCTCCATTGTTGGTAGCAAGTGTATAGTTTTTATCACCAATGCTGAATTTACCTGCACCAATCCGGTTACCATAGCGGCCAATGATAGCACCAAAATAAGGGTGCGACTGCAAATAGGGTTCAATGCTATCAAACCCGACTACAACACTGGCAACGGAGTCATTTTTATCTTTCACCAGAAAGGAAGTAACAATACCACCATAGTTAGTGATGGTAACCACAGTGCCCTTTGAGTTCCGAAGGGTGTACAAGTCAACAGGCTGGCCATTAGCGGCTCCCCAGGCCTGTTTACTGATTCCGGCCTGCGGTTTTGCAGGCTGTTCTTCTTTGCTTTCGTTGTTACAGGCTGCACTGCCCATACTCAGGGCGGCTGCGGTTGCAAGTATGCTCATCCATTTCATATTAGTGGTGCTGAATTTTGTTCAGTAAAATAGGCTTATTTCATGGGAATTCTCCACACCGTTAGTGTTCTGGCGGGAAGATTGGCTTTCCATGCCTTCTTTGGAAGAGGAAGACTGCTTACCTGCGGAGCCACCTGGCGTGGCGCGCTGATCGAGTTGGCAGCCTGCAGTGAATCTGCCTGCAACTGCATCGCCTGGATAGTTCCCTTCCCGGGCTTTTTTCCTTTCAATTGCAGAGGAAGTTCTACAGCCACATCACCTGCATTGACCATTTTGAGTACCAGTTCTTTTTTTGCATCATCCCATACAGCAGAAACATAGAGACTGTCCTGACCGGCCAGCGGCTTACCAGCCTGCAATGCCTTCACCAAATGCGTTCCCCTGTTGGTTGAAAAAAGTTGCTGTACATAGTAACTGGGCGTTCCATAGGAATTGAGATTGTCCACCCAGATCAGATCAGGTGTCCATTGCCAGCCTTCCAGATGCGAAAAGAGGGGCGCGTAGGAAGCCATTCTCACAATATCCGCATTGCGTTCAAGTCCGGTCATGAAAGCTGCTTCTGAAAGTGCAGCCAGCCAGTTGTTGCGTACCAGGCCATTGGAAATACCTTCCACATGGGAAGCGTATTCGCCAGCAAAGATTTTGGGGCCCTTGCGATCGTAGTTATCATATCGGTTTGCATTGCCCAGGAACCACTCCGGCTTACGGTAATAATGTTCGTCAATCAGATCCGCTTTCATGGCTCGTAATTCCTTATCCAGGTAGTCAAACAAGGGGCCATTGGAAAAAGGTCCGGCACTACTGATCAGCTGGATATCCGGGTAACGCGCTTTGAGTGCTTTGGTGAATACCTGCAATCGCTCCACGTATTGTGGTCCCCAGTTTTCATTTCCCACGCCCAGGTATTTTAAGTTGAAGGGGGCAGGGTGACCCATATCCGCGCGCAGTTTCCCCCATTTCGTAGAAACATCGCCGTTAGCGAATTCAATCAGGTCCAGTGCGTCCTGCACATATTCATCCAGTTGATCCAACGGTACCAGTTCCCCGGTATTAAACTGGCAGGCCATACCGCAGTTCAGAATAGGAAGAGGCTCTGAGCCCAGGTCTTCCGCCAATTGGAAATATTCAAAGAAACCGAGACCAAAGGATTGAAAATAATCAGGAGCCGAACGATGCGCGAATTCCGTATTCCAGCGGTTGATGATCACCTGGCGCTCTTCGAGGGGGCCTACTGTTTTTTTCCACTGGTAGCGGGTACTCAATTCATGACCTTCTACAATACAGCCACCGGGAAAGCGGATAAATCCAGGTTTCAGATCTGCTAACTTTTGCACCATATCTGCCCGGAGTCCGCCTTTACGACCTTTCCAGGTATCGGATGGAAAGAGGGAGATCATGTCAAGATCAAGCTGTCCATCGCCTTCCATCCAGCAGCGAAATTTCCCTTTGGGAACAGTGGCGGAGGAGAGCAGGCTGGCTTCAACTTTTTGCCACTCATCCGAAGCAGTCAGTTGAAGTTTGGTAGTACCAACAACCTGTTCCTGTTCATTCAGCAGTTCCAGTTGCAGGGTGATTGGTTTCCCTTCGAGCCGGTACCAGGTGGAGAAATCGTATCGCAGGTTTTGCTTCAGTCCCATGCCGCGGAAGCCTTCATTTTCCAGGCCGATAGCACCGGCCCCGGCATTTTTTACTTCCACTCTCAGGAACCTTGGATTGCGTTCTGCCTGCAGGCCCCGATTGATAATCCTGAAACCTCCCTCCTGTTTGAGGGTGCCGATGGTTTTCCAACCCATCAGCGGTTTGTAAAATTCAAAGGACCTGTTTTTGATGAGTTCGGCATAGATGCCACCATCTGCTCCCAGGTTGATATCTTCAAAGAAGACACCCCACATGGTTGGTGCAATCTCATCTTTCAGGTTGGCCAGATCAATCTGCAGGGGTTGTTGCTCCTGGGCAACCAGCGTAGAGGTACTGAGCACTAGGCCCGTCAGCAAGGATTTCCACATGCGGTCAATTATTGAAGTTCAAGTACAATCACGGAAGCCGCGGGTAATTGAAGACTCAGTTGTTTATCTTTTAGTTTGGCATCATTGAATGCCCGGGGTTTTACCTTCTCCGGTTGTTCGAAACTGTTATGATCCTTCAGGCTTGCTGATTGCAGGATCCTTCCGCTTACAGATTTCATAGCCTTACCGAGATCCAGTTGTACTGCATGAATTTTGGAAGGATCCATATTCACCAGGGAGATATGTGTTTTGCCGGCTTTGTCTACCGATGCTGATATGGATACCGCAGGCAGACTGTCCTTCCCCCGAATGAACAAGGGAGCTTTGAAATCCACCGGTATCAGTTTCGCATCCTGGTGAACATTGTACATTTCCATTACATGGTAAGTCGGAGTCAGGAGTAGTTTTTCTTTGTCTGTCAGGATCACTGCCTGTAATACGTTGATGGTCTGGGCCAGGTTCGCCATCCTTACCCGGTCCGCATGGTTATTGAAAATATTAAGCGTGATACCGGCCACCATGGCATCGCGCATGGTATTTTGCTGTTGCAGGAAACCGGGATTGGTACCGGGGAGCGGATCATACCAGGCTCCCCACTCATCAACTACCAGCGCTACCTTTTTCTTCGGATCATATTTATCCATGATTTTGCTATGCTCCCGTACCAGCTCTTCCATCTGCCAGGTTACCCGCATATTGGCAGCATATTCATCTTCATTGAACTCAAGGGAGGAACCTTTTTTATTCCAGTCGACCACTGCGTAATGATGCAAGGCTACTCCTTCGAGCAGGTTCAGGGGAATATTTTTCATCAGGACTTCCGTCCATTTATAATCACCGGAACTTGCTCCTGAAGCGATCCGGAAAATTTTGGAACTATTGCCCCAGTCCGACATGAAAGTTGCATACTTGCGGTATTCATTGGCATAGTACTCAGGAGTCATATGTCCGCCGCAACCCCAGGCCTCATTGCCCACGCCCCAGTAGCGCACATTCCAGGGTTTATCCCGGCCATTTTCTCTGCGCCATTTACTCATGGGGCTCACACCATTAAAGTTTACATACTGTACCCAGTCGGCCAGTTCCTGCACTGTTCCGCTTCCAATATTTCCTGCCAGGTAAGGTTCTGCTCCAATGCGTTCACAGAGATTCAGAAAATCATGTGTACCGAAACTGTTGTCTTCGGTTACTCCCCCCCACCATTGGTTCACAATCGTGGGACGTTTTTCTTTTGGTCCCACCCCATCTTTCCAATGATAGGTATCGGCAAAGCAGCCACCGGGCCAGCGCAGGTTGGGGATTTTTAATTTTTTCAGTGCTTCGATCACATCATTGCGAACCCCTTCCGTATGGGGAACCAGGGTAGATTTTTCACCCACATAAAAACCACCGTAAATACAGGTGCCAAGATGCTCCGCGAAATGACCATAGATATGTTTATCAATAACCGGAGCTTCAGGCGAGGGTTGCAAACGAACATTGATGGTTTGCGCCTGGAGGGTTGTCATCCCCATAGATAAAAGAAAAACAGGCAGCAGCTGACGGCTGAAAGCAGTTGATAAAAAAGACATAGGCAAACAATTCTGGTATTAAATGTACAATATACACTTTTAAAAATATCCGGCAAAGATTTTTGTGGCCTCCCTGTATCTTTATGGGATGATGGCTCCCTTGCGATTGTCAGAACTCAGCGAAATGATTCGCCTCACGCTCCAGGAAAGTTTTGCCTGGCAGCGATTCTGGGTTGTGGCAGAGATAACCAACCATACCTATTATGGTCACAAGGGTTTTCATTACTTCGATTTGGTGGAAACAGAAGAGCCGTTAGCACCTACAACCCGGATGCCGAGGAAATCAAAAACCGCTAATTCACTGACCGCCAAAATTGCAGGCGTTGCCTGGCGGGAAGGGGCTATTCGTATCCGGGCATTTGAACAGGAAACCGGGCAGGTTTTCGGCAATGAGTTACAGGTATTGATTGAAGTGTCGGTGGATTATCATCCTGTATATGGATTGAAACTGACACTGCTGGACATTGACAGCCGGTTTACCCTGGGACAACTCGAACAAAAAAAGCAGGCAACCATTCAGCGATTGCTGTTGGAATGTCCGGATTTTGTTTGGGAGCAGGAGGGACTGCTGCAATCAGCCAACAAAGAACTTTATCTGCCGCCCGTGATACAGCGGATTGCTGTAGTGAGTTCCAAAAACGCGGCAGGTTATGAAGACTTCCTTCATAGCCTGGATACCAATTCTTTTGGCTACAAATTTGAGATCCATGCCTTTTATGCGACTGTTCAGGGTGAGCAGCATGCCCTGGAACTGGCCGCCACAATTGCTGCCATTGAAACAAGGGCACTTGAACTGGAACAGGATTTTGATGCGGTGATATTGATTCGAGGCGGGGGAGCAGCTACAGACTTACTGATCTTTGACCAGTTTGAAGTGGCGGAAGCGATAGCCGCCTGTCCTTTTCCGGTTTTTACAGGAATCGGGCATCAGAAAAATGAGACCATTGCAGATCTCCTTGCCCACACCGCTTTCAAAACGCCCACTAAAGTGGCTGAATTTATTATAGAGCGGAACCGGGGATTTGAAACAGGCCTATTCACAATACTGCACCAGGTGCAGTTATTAAGCAGGCAATTGTTAGCAGAACAGTTTTCTTTTCTGGACCGGGTTCGGTTCTCTCTAAGTTACCGCACGCAGGAGCTGCTCAACCAGGAAAAACAACAGATCCGGGAAATGCATGCATTGGTTCGAAGGCAACCACAGCAACTATTAAGTAACCAGCAACTGCTTTTGCAGGAAGTGAAGACCAGTCTGCAGGTAAATACGACAGGGTATATCCGGACCCGGGAAAAAGACCTTGCCCACCTGTTGCGCCTTTTCCGGATGTCCTCACCGGAAAAATTACTGGCCCGGGGCTTTGCCCTGGTGGTGAAAGATGGAAAGGTGCAGGCCAATGCCACAGAAATTCATCCGGAAGACAAGATTCAAATCCTATTTGCCGGCACTCAACTGGATGCTGCCGTGAAACATAAAAAAGAATATGATGGAGACCCCTTTAACCTATGAATCCGCCTACGCGGAGCTGCAGGAAATTGTAACTGCGCTTGAAAATGAAACCATTTCGGTGGATGAACTGGCACTCAAAGTCAAAAGAGCCACACAGCTGGTAGCCTTCTGCCAGGAAAAACTCAAGTCCACCGAAGCCGAGCTGGACAAGATCATCAAAACTCCTGAGTAAGCTTAGCTGTTCAGTGCAAAGATCTGCTCCATTGGAACCCATTTTTGGTTGGGAGCTGCCCAGGGCAGGCGCTGCTGGAAGGTATCCATCAGCTGTTCCCATTCCACTACTTTGGGGTTGGTCGCATCTGCTGCTGCTTTTGCTGCGGAATCAAAGCTGTCACTCACTTCCATAATCATAAACAACCGGTTTCCAGTACGGTAGATCTGCATATCCAGGATGCCCGCCTCCCGGATGGAAGCCAGGATTTCGGGCCATACCGCACGGTGGTGAGCTTCATATTGTGCAATCAGTTCAGGATCTTCCTTTAAATCAAGCGCCAAACAATATCGTTGCATAACTACATGAATATTTGCACCAATTTAGCCATCCCTGCAGGAATTCCACTGCCTGAATTTTATCCGTTTTTCCCCTTCAGCAGGAGTTGGTAACTTCCGGCTGAACAACCAAACGCTCATCAATCTATCCCTCATGTTTAGCCGAAAACAAACCCTGATTGCATTTATCTTATCATTATCCCTGGGCAAATTCACCCCATTGGCCGCGCAGGACTATGATATTCTATTGCTGAATGGGCGAATCATCAATGGAACCGGGAATGCCTGGTTTTATGGCGATCTGGGTATCAAAGCCGGAAAGATCGCGGCCATCGGTCAGTTAAAAAACAAAACTGCCACCAAAACAATAGATGTGGAGAATCGGGTGATTGCCCCCGGGTTTATTGATGTACATGGACATATTGAAGGCAGTATTTTTCGCCGCCCAACCGCGGATAATTTTATCTACGACGGCGTTACCACCATCATAACAGGCAATTGCGGTTCTGCCTCAGATGATCTCGCGGATTTTTTCAGGAAACTGGACAGTGCGCGGGTATCCATCAACGTGGCCTCCCTGGCCGGGCATAATACCATCCGCCGGCAGGCGGTGGGACTAGAAAATCTGCCTATAACGGAGATGCACCAGCGAAAAATGGACAGCCTGATGGCAAAAGCCATGCAGGATGGAGCAGTAGGACTTTCAACCGGATTGATCTACCTGCCGGGCATGTATGCACAGACCAATGAAGTGGTGAGCCTGGCTAAAGTAGCAGCAGCCTATGGAGGTGTTTATGCGTCTCATATCCGGAATGAAGGGGGTAAGGTGGCGGAAGCCATTGAAGAAGCCATTGATATTGGTCGCCAGGCCGGGCTGCCGGTACAGATATCCCATTTTAAAGTAGCGGGCCGCGCCAACTGGGGGCGATCCACTGAAACACTGGCCTATATCAAAAAAGCCAGGGAAGAAGGATATGATGTAACAATTGATCAGTATCCCTATACCGCCAGCAGTACCAACCTGAATACACAATTACCGGACTGGGCGCAATCGGGCGGACTGGATTCCATCCGGAAGCGCTTATCCGATCCCGTTATAAAAGCAAGGATTGAACAGGAAATGATGGGCAATCTGAAAAGAAACAAGTACCCGAACTATTCCTACGCTGTAGTTGCACGCCATGAAGCAGACAGTAATTATAATGGCAAATCCATCACGGAGATCAATCAGCTTAAAGGAAGAAAAAACAAGGTGAAAGAAGAAATCAAAACCGTATTGGACCTGATTCATGCAGGTGGTGCCCAGATGGTGTATCATAGTATGAATGAAAACGATTTGCGTTATTTCATGGCCTATTCCCATAATATGGTAGGCGCAGATGCCGGCGTTTCAGATGGAACGGGTATGCCCCACCCTCGCGGCTATGGGAGCAATGCACGTGTACTGGGGAAATATGTACGCGAAGAAAAAATCATCACGCTGGAAGAAGCCATCCGTCGCATGACCTCTCTCGCCGCCCAGAAATTCAACCTTCCCTCACGTGGATTGTTACTGGAAGGAAAGGCGGCCGATATTGTGGTATTTGATCCGGCAACTGTAACAGACAAAGCCAGCTTTACGCATCCGCATCAGTTTTCTGAAGGGTTTCAATGGATCCTGGTGAATGGAGAACTGGTACTGGAAAACGGCAAACATACCGGCGCGAAAACAGGTCTTGTGTTGAGAAAAGGGGACTAACCATGCAAAACTTATTACCGAAAGATGGTGAAGTATATTTTTACCCGGATTGCTTTACCAAAGAAGAAAGAGTCAGCCTGTTTGAGGAACTCAAAACAACCGTGCGCTGGAAACAGGAACCGATCAAAATCTTTGGCAGGGAACTAATGCAACCCCGCTTAACCGCCTGGTATGGAGACGACGACAAACCTTATTCATACTCAGGAATTACAATGCAGCCGGAAGCCTGGACCCCGGCGCTGGAACTGATAAAAAACCGAATAGAAGAACTATCCGGTACCCGATATACCAGCGCATTGCTGAATTATTACCGCAACCAGCAGGACAGTATGGGCTGGCACCGCGATAATGAAAAAGAACTGGGCCCCAATCCTGTCATCGGTTCAGTCTCTTTCGGAGAAGCACGGGAATTTCAGTTCCGGCATTATTATGAGAAAACGCTCAAAAAATCCATCCTGCTAACAGATGGCTCCTTCCTGCTAATGAAAGGAAGCACACAACATTATTGGGAACATGCATTGCCAAAAAGAAGCAGGGTATTGGGAGGCAGGATCAATCTCACCTTCCGCAAAATTTACACCTGACCTGCCAAAACCCTGATTCAGAACTGGTTTAATGGTGAATGGATCCGATTACTGCTTTATAAATTCAACCCGACGGTTACTGGCTTTTGCTTCTGCCGAATTGCGGTTATCGATCGGCTGACTGCTGCCCTTCCCATCTGTACTCAGGCGACTGGCATCAATTCCAAATTCAGCAACCAGGATATTTTTCACCGACTCTGCTCTTTGTTTGGAAAGGGTGAGATTTCCGGCAGCGCTGCCATCACTATCTGTATGGCCAACAATAGCCACTTTTACTGCCGCATTTTCTTTCAGAACCTGAGCGATTTCTTTAATCACACCATAACTGGAAGGTTTAACGATCGCCTTGTTCACATCAAACAGGATGGCGTTGGTAACAAATTTGCCTTCTGTGATCAGCTTCGAACGCGTGTCTGGCATGCCTTCGGCTACACGAAGCTGTGAGATGGCATAACTAAGCCCTTCTGTACCATACAGATTGGCATGAAAGAGCAGCCGATACTGCTGGGCAGGATCAAAAGCCCTGGGCAGATCAATCAACTTTGTTTCATTCATGTAAACGCGAAGCCTTGTTTTTTGTCGCCATACAGAAACGCGGGCTTTCCGGTTATGTTCAGCAGCCCAATACAGATTTTTAGCAATACTATTATTGATGATCTCATTCCCCTCCGCATCCCGAACTGTAAAATTTACGCTTCCTTCGGATGACGCATTAAACGAAACCCAGACTGCAGAAGGCTCTTCCGGCGTAAGCAAACTCTTGTTATCCCTGACAAATCCAAAAGAGAAAGCTTCGTTTGTGGGGGTAAAATCACCCAATGCTAACAGCTCAAATTCAATAGTGCTGTTCTCCGGAATTTTATTCAGGAATTCAGGATAATAATAGCCAACCTGTGTCAGGTTCATCCAATGCTGATCTGATCCGTTTACAGTGATGACCTCGCCGGAAGCATTGGTATTCCAGCGGGCAGGGAAATCACCAATTGCATCCTGGGAGAAATCCTCGACTGCAACAATTTTTTCACCGGGAACAAAATCAAATTTGCTGTATCGTTTGAACTCAGATCCGGATCCTGAGGCGGTGGTCTTAACCGGCTTTTGGGTAGTATCAGCGTCAGTGGTTTCTTCCTCTTCTTCTTCGTCCTCTGATGTTTTTTCTGATTTTTTCTTTTTCTTGAAAAGACCATTTATACCCTCCTCTATTTTGTCAAGGCCTTTGTCAATACCCTCTTCTGTGCGCTGATCTGCGCGTTGGGTGGTTTTGCGCTTAACTTTTTCTTTCGGATCAATGGTTTGAGCCCCGCTGTAAAAGTAAAACAGCAGGGAAGACAGGAATACCAGCACAATAGATTTCATATTTACAATGGTTTTGTTAGTAGCATCCTTATTAGTAGTGAAAATGAAAAAAGGTAAACATGCCTGGAGAAATTTTTTTTATGTTTACTTTTTCGGGATTTCAACACTAAAGAGCAGGACTTGAACCGAATCGAAGCATTAAAACAAGGCGATCCATCTATCACCCGTATGGAATACGAAACCAACAGGGAGGGATTTTTTGCGTTCCTGCGTAAACTGGGAGCTGCAGAGGATTCGCTGCCAGACCGCTACCAGGATGCCTTTATTATTTTGCTCGAAAATATCCGGAAAGGCAGGCTGGATCAACTGGAGGCCAGGTTGAGTACCTATCTGTTTGCCATTGGGAAATACAGTTATTTCAACTCAAAAAAACAGCAGGACTGGATTCCATTAGATGAAAAAAGTGAATTCCGGCTAAGCTGGGAACCCTATACCAACTCCCTACCCGAAGGCTTTGCTGAAAAACTGGAACAGCAATTCCGGTTATTGGGGCGTAAATGCCAGGAAATATTAAAAGCATTTTATTACACCGGATTAAAGCTGGATGAAATCGTTGCCAGTATGGGCTATGAAAATAAAGAGACAGCCAAGAGCCAGAAATCGCGCTGTCTTCAACAATTAAAAAAGCAGATGCGCAGCTAAGAAGTATGGATACACCCGATTTATTAAACCGCTATTTCGAAGGGAGTCTCAGCCCGGAAGAAAATAAGGCTTTGCAGGAAGCACTGGATGCAGATCCTGTGTTAAAAGAGGAGTGGCTGTTCAGGAAAGAACTGCAGGCAGGTTTGCATATTCTTCAAAGAAAGCAGGATAAAGAAATGCTCCGGAAATGGGATGCTGAAAGAAAAAATCGCTTCACCGTCAAAAAGCTGCTGGCAGTGGCTGCAATGCTGGCTGTTATTGCATTGGTTTACTGGATCTACTCCACGCAGCAACAATCCGACAACTTATATGCTCACTATTTTCAAGCCTACCCCAATGTTATTCATCCAACTGTGCGGGGAGAAACAACAGATACAGGCAATGGTACCATCCGGCAGGCGTTTCAATTGTATGAACAAGGTGATTATGAAGCCGCTGGTAAGCTGTTTGAGCAAGTGTATAACCTTAACAAGGAAGACTATGCGCTTTTTTATATGGCTATTTGCCGGATGGAAACCGGCGAGCTGAAACAGGCCATCCAAATACTTGAATCCATTCAATGGAAGAAGGATGAGTATGCTCTCAAATCCTGGGGTGAATGGTACCGGGCACTTGCTTATTTAAAATCAGACCAAACGCAAGTTGCAAAGGAAATACTATCGGTACTGAGCAAAGAAAACCATCCTTCCGCAACGATGGCTATCAAATTATTAACCCCACTAAACTGATTTTCGCTTTCTGTAAACCAGGATAGCTGTAAGTATTGCCACCATTCCTGCCAGGATCCAAACCAGATTATTGCCACTTTTTTTACTGATACTATCTGTATTCCCATTCAGAATGAACCCTGCCCAATAATAGGGATGTTGTTTGGCCGGGTTGGATTTAAGAAAATCCAGCTTGGACTGTTGCAGGGCGGTTGCTTTATCATATCCTTTTTCCAGGTATTTGTAAAAGCCGGTGATAATTTCTGCTGTTTCTTTATCCGGTACTTCCCAAAGAGAATAAACGGATGATCTGACTCCGCCTGCGCTCAATGCATGAGAGAGACTCATCAATCCCTCTCCCTTCACCATTGCGCCGATACCGGTGTTACAGGCACTCAATACAACCATTTCTGCAGGAAAATCGAGGTTATACAATTCATAAAAATGTAACCGCTCGTTTTCAGAAAATACCAGGCTGGTGGACTCATAGGAAAGCGTGTCCAATGCTGCGTGCATGGCGAAATGAAAGTAGTCGTAGTTGCCAATCGCACTAAGAAAATTACTTCGGTTTGCTGCCTGACCATCGAAAACAGTGCCATCGAAAAGGGTTGCAATCTCCCTTGCTTCCTTTTGGGCAAAGGGTAACTGATACAAACCCGAACCTCTTGTAGCAATGGAGCGGTTGGAAACAGGAAGCTCCGGATAGCCGGGTGCAAATGCGACCAGTCCTTTTTCTTTTATGGATCCCGATTTAGGTTTTTGGTGAATCGTCCATAACGGTAAAGAATATGCGTAGGATACAGAGAACTGATCAATCAGGTGCCTGTTATCAGGAAGTAAGAGGGACTCGAATGCAAGAAATCCAAGGTTTTCATCTGGAACAATTATCAACTGACTAATTTTTTTAGATAGGGTTTGAATAGGTTGCGTCAGCTTTTCTGATAAATTTTTAATCAATGGAATATACCCAGCATGAATACCCGAAACCGCCCGCTGAACATCACTGATCAGCGCAATCAGTTCAGCTCGTTTTTCTATCCTGTTCAATTGAATGCCCGATTTGCTGATCTGTACCAAATAAAGTGCAGTATCAGTCAGATAATACCGTAGGAGTAGCTGGTTCTTAGTCAATTTTTGCCGGAGATCTGCCAGCCTGAAATCTGAGGAAACAGCATCCTGGTTTTCTGCTAATTGCCCAGTGTACCGATGTAACAGTTTCTTCCAGATATGCCGCGATCCATTGTTTTCAATCACCTGAATGACGGAATCCAGCATAGGATCAGCAGGCTTGCTTTCTACTGCACAACTTAGCAATCCTTCTATGATGCTACGGTTCAATCCATCCAGGTATTTGTTATAGACTCCTTCCTGGTAATATTCTTTGAACATAGCCGCTGCCAATAGAAAAAGGTTCCGGCTTTCCTCCGGAGAACCACCACCAGATAGGGATATGCGCTGAAGTACTTGTCCGGCTTTGATCAGCACCTGAATATAGTTGTAGCTGGACAGGTTTCTTAAATCAGTAAAAGAAAGTTTCGAAATAGTCCTGCGTTCTACCTGCTTTCGGGTCAGCCTTGATAAAAGCGATTCAATTTTTTTGATCGCGGCGTCCGGTTTGCCCAAATGTTCCAGCAATTCTGCTTCGAGCACTATCAGACTGTACCAACTGGAGCCCGACCAGCTTGTATCAGTTCTGGAAATAGCCAATTTGGTAAACGCAAGTGCAGTTTCAGTGGCTCCCCGATCATATTCAAGTATGGCAAGATTAGCGGCAGCTTTCATCAGATAGAAAGGCTCTTTTGCAAGCCGGCTTACTTTATCATAATACTGCCGCGATTGATCAAATTCCTTTCTATTCTTGAATGCATACCCGGCAGTTTCAAGTGCAGTTAGGAGATATCCTGAATGATTCGCTGCAAACGAGGGGGAGCTTTGGTGAAACAATGCTTCCATTTGATCAACCCAGGCTTTTAATTGCGGTAAGGAATCAGTTGCAGCATAATACCGGATACAGGCTAGTATGGTTTCAGCGCGACCTGTAAACTGATCAACATCCATTTTTTTTCGGGAATCAAAATAGAAAGCTTTACTTCTCTTTTTCATTTCCTCCAGGTAATAACCAGCCTGATTGAAGGAGCCATATTCAGTATGGGCTTCCACCAGGTTACCCAGCGCAGTCAACAGTTTTTTCTCTGGCAGGGGCTGTGTTGTTAACCACAGTTCCAATGCTTTTGTATAATAGGATATTTTCTTTTGCTGTCGCCCGAGGTTATCCATAGCAAAGGCCAGGTTGTTATAGATGAGGCCCAGTTGTTCTACATCACGATCAGGCGAAGCTTCCAATTCCACCCTGGCCTTTTCATAATAGTTTGCAGCACTATCAAACTGTTTTACTTCAGCGCTCATGTAAGCGATATCAAACCAAAACTCAACTCTTTTATCAGAAGAAGCCGTTTCAATGGCAACCTGTTGCAATGCCTGTTTACCAATTGCAAGGGCTTTATCCCATTCACCTTTACCGGCCAGTTCATGGTAATGATTGGAATAGGAACTTAGGATACTGTCTGTAACCCTCGTTGTTTGTGCAAGTGCACCAGCAGGAAATAATATTATACCTATTACAAGAATGTATAGACGCACATTGACAAAATACTACATTTCGGCAAAAGCAAAGAGCTTCGTTCAGCTTTTATCATAGTTCGCAAACTTCAGCAGCCACTGATTTCCGAAACGATCGGTTAGTCCGCCAAATAAAACACCCCAATAGGTACGTTCAATTTCCTGTGTGCTTTGTCCGCCTTCTTTCAATCGTTGGTAACAGGAATAAAATTCTTCTTCAGAAACACAATCCAGCAGGATGGATACTGAATTTCCTTTGATCAGCGCACCATCTGCCACCATATCTGTTCCCATGAGGATCCAATCGTCTTTGATCAAACTTGCATTCAGGATAAAGTGTTGCAGGGATTCAGGAATTTTTTCAGCAACAGGAGTCTCGCCGATCGTTTGCCAGCTCAACTCCCCTCCCAGGCAATCGCGATAAAACAGCATGGCTTCCCGGCAATTGCCGTTGAAGCTGAGGTAAGTAATCATCTGGCGCATCAGCGTAATCATTTGGTTCAAAATTCACGATCCGGAGCTAAAGAGAGGATTGCTGATTGCGACGGAATGAGGGGTGGTTTCCGTCAGCATTTTCGTGTACTTTCATACCATGAAATCGATCTCCATCCTGGTTCCTCCAGGTGCGGTTATGGAAGCCGTTGCAGATCCCAGGTATCTGTTTACGACTGCCAACCAGTTCCTTGAAGCAGCCGGCAAGCCTCCTCTGTTTTCCATTCAACTGGTCGGACTTGAAAAACAAACCAGTTTATTGGATGGTGTATTTTCCATTCAGGCCGATAAACTAATTAGCGAAGTGGATCAAACAGACCTGATCATCATTCCTGCAATTTCAAGTCCGATTGGTCCGGTGCTGGAAAAGAATAAGGCATTTATCCCCTGGCTGGTGAAACAATACCAGAAAGGCGCAGAAATCGCATCCCTGTGCCTGGGAGCTTTCGTGTTGGCGGAAACAGGTTTGCTGGATGGGAAAAAATGTTCGACACACTGGGCCTTTTACAATGAGTTCAGGGAAAGATATCCGGAGGTGACTATTATGGACGGCCATATCATCACAGAAGAACAGGGAATTTATTCCAGTGGTGGCGCGAATTCCTATTGGAACCTGCTGATTTATCTCCTTGAAAAATATACCAACCACGAAACAGCTATTCTGGCTTCCAAATATTTTGCAATTGATATTGATCGGAACAGCCAGACAGTCTTTGCGATTTTTAACGGACAGAAAGACCATGCTGATGAAGACGTCAAAAAAGTGCAGCATTTCATCGAAAAAAATTTCACAGAAAAATTATCGGTTGAAGAGCTCGCTAAAACAGTTGCCATGAGCCGCAGAAGCCTGGAACGGCGTTTTCGCCAGGCAACAAACAACACTGTAGCAGAATATATCCAGCGCGTGAAAGTGGAAGCTGCCAAACGTAGCTTTGAAGCAACCCGCAAAAACATCAATGAAGTAATGTATGATGTAGGATATACCGATACAAAAGCATTTCGGTCCTTGTTTAGAAAGATAACCGGACTCAACCCGGTTGCCTACCGGAACAAATACAATAAACAGTTGCAGGCGTTGGAAAACTGATTATTCCACCTCAATAAGTATGCGTGCTACCCGATAGGCCAGGCTGGACTGGTAGTTCACCTTTTTCCCATTGATCCGGATCTTTTTGGATCGCCAGCTTTCCGGCATTTGGATAACAGCAGTTCTGCCGGGGGGCAGCTGGTAGTCCCACGTTGAACTTCCTCCTGTTTTTTTCCAGTTCACCAGAACCAGTTCATTATCTCCTACCGGAACTGCACCGTTTGCCCATTTGATTTTGTTGCCATCATAGGGCCTAATGGATAGCTGCGCATAACCGGGACTGTAAGATGTAATACCCAGGAGATTGACAGAGCAAAATAAAAGTGGAGAGCCACCCCAGGCATGACTGTAATCGCCCCTGTAACCGGTAGCACTGAGATCCTGCCAGTTTTCTTTCAAGGTATAAGTACTGGTATCAATACCATTCTTCCAGCGATCTACCAGTGAAAGCCCCTCGTCTGTTTTATTAAGTTTGGACATAGCTGCCAGCACATAGGACATAAAATAAGGCTGTAATTCATAGTCCTGTTGTGTTACAACATATCGCATCAGCGACTCCATCCTGTCAGGCTGAGTTATTCCATATAACACGCCAGTGTATTAAAATGAGCACTGTAGGTAACGATGCTGGTATCAGCAGGAAGCCAGAAGGAAGGAGACACCTTACTCATTCCCGGAATACCATCGCGATACAGTTTTTTACCGGGGTCCCATAACCGAACTTCAATACCGTTCCGGATACTGTCTGCCAATTGATTGTACCAGGAGGCCCTTGACAAATACGCGGTGGCAACCGATTTTTTGCTTCCCCATTCGTGTAACCAGGCAAGGTCTCGCAACGCTTTATAATAGAAGGCTGTCATATAACCGGTGCCAATCATAGCGGGAGGATGATGTGCATTAAACCGGTCGATTTTAATCCAGTCCATGAACATGTAGTTGGGTGCATTGGCAACCAGGTAATCCTTATTGAGATAGGAGCGGAAAAGCAGCATCAGTTGATGCGTATGAGGCAACAATTCAGTTAGAATGGATTCATCTCCAGTGTACTGGATATACTGGTGTAGCATCTGCACCCAGATCAGGGAATAGCTTGTATGGAACATCCGGTACTGATTCTTTTCCATCATTTGTGCAGTCTGAACCAGGTTTTGCCGGGTTAACCAGGCATCTCCGAAAGCATACCAGGCATTGAGTGATTCGATAAAATAATCACCGGTACAGGCATTGGGTTCCTGGTGCATGGGCGAGTCGTAGTACATATCACCCATGCAAAGTTGCGTGGTGTAGCGGGCGATAGACCAAAGCCTGGTGTAGAAAGGATCAGAGCAGGAAAAACTGCCCCGGTACACCAATGGATAACTGGTAAATATGGCTTCGAAAGCCGTAAAATTCACTGGCATTTTCGAAGCAACCCGAACCTTCAGGTACCTGAAGGCGGCTAGGTTAGGAGAGCGGTACTGATTAATTCCCTTTTTGGCGATGATTCTGATGGCACGTGAGGGACTGGCTACATAATCCTTCTTTTCAAAAGGTGTGATTTCAATCGTATCGCCTTCATTGGCAACAAAGCTGCACTGTATCCTGGCAACCCGGTTACGTTCGAAATCTAGCAAAAATGAAGAATCTGCCAAAAAACGTTCAGGCATGGGGGTTAGTGGCTGAATGGGCGCCTGCATCAATTCAGGAATATTGCTCCGAAGCAAGCGGGTTTTGGAAAGACCTTTCTGCACAGCCGCCTTTTTCCATATGGAAGCATTAAAACCAGGCTGGGTCCATCCTTCGGGTTCGGTTCCAGTCTGCCACTCCAGCCAATCTCCTTTCTTTTGCAGGCTGGTATCAAGAATGGCCTGCCAGCTGGCATCGGTGCGCAGGAGCGTCTGGTCTCCGGATTTAATTTCTGCGAGTAAGCCACCATAGGTGCTGGTTATTTCAGACCATTCAAGTGAATAACTGAATACTTCAACAGCAATGGTATTACTTCCATCCTTCAAAAGAGAACTGATATCGTAAATACTGTAATACCAATAATCAGGAGCTTTTGTATCATCATAATCTCCACCTGTATTAACAGGGCCCTCAGCAGAAAGTATACCGTTTATATATAACCGAAAACGAACATCTGCTGTACAATACAGGTAAACCGGTGAATTACCTGGTTTCCAGTTCATCTCTTTCCGAAAGAACACGCGATAGGGAGTACTCCCAGTTTCAGGTCCCAGCCAGGTGGTTTTGGTGCGTTGATAAGTTGGATAGTCATCAGGATTCAACCAGATCCAGTCGGCCGTCCACTTGATTTCAGGCAGAAGCCGGGCTGGATGAAAATTGTAAGGTGCAACAGTTGGGCTGCCATCCACCTGTTTCACCTGAAAAGGAACGGTGTTGGTTTGAGCAGTCAGACTGCCGACCGCATAAAACGCAAGTAAAAAGAAAACAAAAAACCTGGCTAACGGAATTGAACGCATGCCCCTTATTTTATTGAAAGAAAGTGTACCATTCAGCACTCCTGTAACCAATCAGGCGGCCTCTTTGCCCTGGTCCACCACTGCCCTGTAGGTAGGCATATCGATAGCGTCTTCCATTTTGGCAATAACAATGGTAGCAACAGAGTTTCCGATAAAATTCACCACTGCCCTGCCCTCACTCATGAATCGATCCACGCCGATCAGCAGTGCCAACCCTTCCAGGGGGATAATTTTTAAGGCCGTAAGTGTTGATGTAAGAACGATGAATCCACTTCCGGTTACACCTGCTGCACCTTTACTGGTAATAAGCAGGATGCCGATGACGGTTAGTTGCTGTCCCAGGCCGAGCTGGATATCAAAAACCTGGGCCAGGAAAATAACTGCCATACTCAGGTATATGGTAGTACCATCGAGATTAAAAGAATAACCGGTAGGCACAACAAGTCCCACAACTTCTTTTTCACAACCTGCGTTGGTCAGCTTTTCCATTAGTGAGGGGAGTGCAGCTTCGCTACTGCTGGAACCAATTACTACAAAGATTTCTTCCTTAATGTATTTGAGCAGTTTCCAGAGATTGATACGGTAATAAAGACAAATAAGATTGAGAACTACAAAAATGAAGAGAAACCCCGTCAGATAAAAAGTCAGCATCAGTTTACCGAGAACTGCCAGCGTTCCGAATCCATATTCACCGATTGTATAGGCCATTCCACCAAATGCACCAAGCGGACTAAGGCGCATGATGATATGAAGAATATTAAACAGTACCTTATTGATCTTTTCAAAAGAAACCAACAGGCTAATACCTGCGGATCCGGTCATTTTTAAACCTATGGCAAACAGGATGGAGAAAAAAAGTACCTGCAGAATATCTCCTTTGGCGAAAGCATCCACCACATTGGAGGGGACGATATGCGTGAAAAATTCTGCCCAGTCCATTTCCCCTGCCTGCTGTGCGATTTTTTCCACCTGCTTATTGGGTCCACCGCTGAAATGTACGCCTGCTCCTGGTTTTACCAGGTTAGCAGTAATCAGTCCGATAATTAATGCCAATGTTGTAACCACTTCAAAATAGATAAAGGCTTTTAATCCGACCCTGCCAACTTTATTGAGATCACCTGCTCCGGCAATGCCTGCCACCACAGTGAAAAAAATCACGGGAGCGATCACCATCTTGATCATATTGATGAAGGTTTCGCTAATCAGTTTGGCACCGGGTGCGAAGGAGGGAAACAGGGCTCCTACCAGGATACCTGCGAGAATTCCAATAATAACCTGAACGTATAGGTGACGAAGCATGCCGAAAAACTAACAATAAAATGGGAATTGAATCCCGAAACTCTAAAATAAATCCTGGTTGCTCAGATCTATCCGGTATACATCTGATTGATTTCGGGCTATGTTTTCAATAAAAAAACCGCCTGGCTCGGGGATAATTTCAGCAAAATCAAAAGCCGTACAAGTTTTGGGAAGTGCTTCAAAAACCAGGGTAAAGCGGATGGTTTGTCCCTGCACAATGGGTGTCCAGTTGGGAGCAATCGAAATATTGGAGGCATGCAGAAGCTGACTTTGAAAACCCGAAACCCGGTCGATCAGAAAAGTAGTTTTCCAGATACGCACCAGTTCCCAACTGGCCCGGCAGGTGATGGAGGCGTGAACAATTACTTGTCCGGCTTCATCAACAGCGGTAAGCAGTTCCTGGTCAATAGCCAGTTCAGTATCCGCAACAGGTGCTTTGGTAGAGGTATCAGTGGTCATGCTGCTGTGTCAAGTTACTATAAAAAATTTGAGGCTCTTGTAACGAAACCGGAAATTGGGCGACTATCTATAGTATCAACCGGAAGAATATAACTGTGAACAACATACCGGAGAAAGAATTTTTAGAACGGATGGAAGCAAACCGGGGCATCCTTATCAAGGTGTCCAGGTTGTATATGGACAGCAGGGAGGATCAGGAAGATCTTATCCAGGAAATCGTGCTGCGCTTATGGACCAACTACCAGCAGTTTGAAGGCAAGAGCAGTTTTTCAACCTGGATGTACCGGGTAGCGGTAAATACAGCCATCACGTTTTTACGGAAGGAGAAAAGACAACCGATACTAGTTACTGAAACTGAAAACCTTCCAGAGCTGAAAGCTGATGACCATGCTTCGGAACAGGCACAACAAATGAAGATTTTTTATAAAGCGGTGCAGTACCTGAATTCAATTGAAAAAGCCCTGATTTTTTATTTTATGGAGGGCCTATCACATCGTGAAATCGGTTCACAACTTGGTATAACAGAAAACAATGCCAGGGTGAAACTGAGTCGCACCAAAGAAAAATTACAACAACTAATAAAACAACTTGGATATGAATCTTGATGAACTGCAGAAAGCATGGGGTAAGGAAGGATCGGATAGTGAACCGTTGAACCTGGTGCTTGAGAAATTACGCAAAGCGCATCAGCCGCTTGACAGAATCCGGATTAATATGAAAAATGAGCTTTTTTATCAGAGTTTCGCAATTCTGATAATGGGATTCTGGCCCATTTATTTCAAATTCAATCAACAATTCAGCATCGCTTATTACAGCATTTACGCTTTGTTGATAATGGTATCGGTCTATTATTTTTTGCGATTCTACCGGTTTTTTAAAGAGTCCCATCAATATACAGGCAATTCAAAAGACAATCTTTATGAGCTGTATTATGAGATCCGGCTGAATATGGAAGCCTACAAATCCTTTTCTTTTTTACTAGTACCTTTTGCCATGATTGCAGCCCTGTTGATTGTATTTAACAGGCGGTTATTGAAGTACCCGGACAAACAATTAATGGAAGCCAGCGACTGGATTGTGATTCCGGTGGTGCTCGTATTAATGACGGTATTTATTATTTGGGCTACCAACTGGTGGGTAGAAAAGTATTATGGAAAACATGCAAAGCAAATACGTAACCTGTTGGATGAGTTAAAAGAGCCGGATTAAACCAGTTGCTGGCATAGTTTTTTTGATCAAAGGGCAGACAATCAGATCCATTAACCAATAAACCTTTTTGTATGCCTACAAAAAAAGCAGCCAACAAAAAAGCAGCACCAAAAAAAGCAACACCAAAAAAAGCAGCCAAAATACCCGCTAAAAAAGATGCCGCCAAAGACCTGTCTTCCCTTTTTGAAGACGGATTAAAGGACTTGTACTGGGCGGAAAAAGCCCTGGTAAAAGCACTCCCTAAAATGGAGAAAAATGCATCAGATGCCAAATTGAAAAAAGCAATTGGAAACCACCTGGAGCAAACCCGAAATCATGTAACCCGTCTGGAAGCCTGTTTCAATGCGCTTGGCAAGAAAGCCCAGGCTAAGAAATGTGATGCCATGCAGGGGTTACTGGATGAAGGAAAATCTATCATGGAAGAAACTGAAGCAGGTTCTGTGCGGGATGCCGGCATCATTGCAGCTTCCCAGAAAGTGGAGCATTATGAAATTGCCAGTTATGGAACTTTGGCAGCTTTTGCCAAAGTACTCGGACATAAAGCTGCTTTACAGGAGTTGCTCAAAACCCTGAATGAAGAGAAAAAATGTGATGAGTTGCTAACAGGAATTGCAGACACCAATCTCAATACAAAAGCAATGTAAAAAGGGAAAATATTCCCCAATATGAGTCCGCCTCTGTTAAGGGGCGGACTTTTTATAGTAAAGGGTCACCTAATAAAGAAAGTACCAGCTCCTTATAACTTCTCCCTATTGGTAGTTGGATGCCATTAATTTCTACTTCAGTTGCATTAAATGCCTTGATTTTATCCCTGGCAACAATAAATGAACGATGGACCCTGAGAAACCTCGCCTTATCAAGTTGCTGATCAATATCCCCCAAGGCGTATTTAGTGAGATAGGCCTGTTGCCGGGTGACTATTGAGATATATTCTTTTTTACTTTCTATGTACAAAATTTCACTGAGTTCTATTTTGACTCTTTTCTTATTTACATTAATAAGAAGATAAGGGGGTTCCAATTCTCCAACAGGCTGTCGTGCCAGCTGATTTTGTGCAGGATCTATATTTTTCCTTACTTTATTAATTGCAGCGAGAAACCGATTGAAGCTAATGGGTTTAAGCAGGTAATCAACAACATTTAATTCATATCCCTCCAACGCATATTCCCGATAGGCGGTAGTAATAATAATTTGTGGTTGATTTTTAAGGGTGCGAATAAACTCATAACCTCGTAGCTTGGGCAGATGTATATCAAGAAAAATGAGATCGATCGATTGCCGCTGTAACAACTCCAACGCATAGATAGCATCTGAACATGTTCCCTTTAGCTCCAGAAACGGCGTTTGTCTGATATAATCAGTTAATACCTCCGCAGCAAGCGGTTCATCCTCAACAATGATACAGCTATATTTTTCCATAACTCAGTAGGTTCAGGTCCAGGTTTATTCGAAAAGCATCCATCGAATTTTGCTGTTGCAGGTGATGATCGTGATAAGTTAGTTCCAATTGTCTTCTGGTATTATAAAGTCCAATATTCCCATACTGAATTTCGGTTCCTTTTTGTTCAACTGAATTTTCAATACTAAAGTTTAAAAATCCGTCCTTTAACTTTAAATCAATGTGAACGAAGGAGTCGAAACGGGATTCACTTACACCATGTTTGAATGCATTTTCAACAAGCGGCAGGAATAAAAGTGGTATGATTCGCTGCGAAGGATCATCAATCTGTTTGGTGAAGGAGACCGTTAAACGTTCATTATAACGGATTTTTTCCAACTCAATATAATCTTCCAATACCCTGATTTCTTCCTGTATGGTGATGGTATCCACACTTGATTTATACAACATGAAACTCAGCAGTTCAGACAACTTCATAACCACTTCGGGGGCCTTATCAGATTTTTTTCGGGTAAGGGCATAAATATTATTGAGTGTATTAAAAAGGAAGTGAGGATTAATCTGATTTCTAAGCATCTGCAATTCTGTATTCATCTTTTCCCGGATCAATTCTTTCTCCCTTTCTTTATACTCCAGTTGCCGCATTCCAAATTCAATGGCAATCAATAAACCAGCAGAAAAAATAATATCAACCAATAAAAGCAACACACGCTGAAATCCAAGAATCGGAGTAAGCGGAAGTTGATTTTGATACGCATATGGTGCAACTAGCCCATGAGCAATTATCCGCATGGAATAAATCGTAATACAAAGCAGCAACACTATCTCGAGAAAATAAAAAAAGCGGTAGCGCCCCTTTTTAATGACTTTATCCAGTCCGATATAAAGTAAATAATACGCAAACAAAATCTCTGGAACCAGGTACAGAATTCCCGCTAAAACGGATCCGCGTGCCAGTTCATTAGCCGGAAGAGTAGTAATTACCGCTTTAACCCATAGATATTCAATCAGAATTTTTAAAGAAAGGTAAAAGAGCCAGTAGGTAATATGAATGGGCAATTTCTTCATGCGGTTCAAAAGTCGATAAAAATGCAGTAAACCGAAAATAAAGCGCCGAACAACAGGAATCTACCCACCAACGACAGCCAAGTATGTATTGACTTTGGATGAACTGATTTAACGTGTAGTATTTGTCCACAGAAAATACTCTACCTGTATCAGACGGCAAACAGTCAAATACCGCTTTCCACTAGCTTCATTTCATTAATTCTTATTTAATGATGAAAGCATTTCTTAACAATCAGCACCTTGGTATATTTTTGTTCCGCGTATTCCTCTGCCTCCAGGTTCTGCATGGAGTATTGGATAATATTTTAAGCTGGAAGCGTATGCTGGAATTCAGGGATTTTCTCCAGTCAGAAGGATTTCCAATTCCATTGATCAGCGCGATCCTTTCAGTTTACGGACAATTTTTCGGAGCACTGTTCCTGCTGCTCGGGTATAAATCCAGATTTGCGGCAGCAATACTGGTCTTTAATTTTATGGTGGCTGCCGGTGTTCACCTCGCAAATCACGATCCACTGCCAGCCCTGTTTCCCGCTCTTAACATTCTCTTTGGAGGCGTACTTTTTCTTTATAATGGGGCCGGGCGATTTGCACTGGATGCAAACAATTAACAGGGTAGCAAACAAGCCGGGACTATCTTTGTTAAAAGAAAAAACCATGAATAGTTTCGAATATCGCAACCCCACTAAGATTCTGTTTGGCAAGGGGAAAATTCAAAAATTGAAGGACAATATTCCGGCTAATGCTACTATTTTATTTGCATACGGAGGCGGAAGTATTAAAAAAAATGGCATCTATGAGCAGGCCATGGCTGAGTTGACAGCGTATAAAGTGATTGAATTCAGTGGAATTGAAGCCAATCCCCGTTATGAAACTTGTATGCGGGCCGTGGAACTGAGTCGGGCAGAGAAAGTTGACTTTATCCTGGCAGTTGGAGGAGGATCCGTACTGGATGCCGCGAAATTCATAGCAATCGCCATACCATATGAAGGTAATGACCCCTGGGAAATGCTGGTCAACCGTACGGCTGGTCAACAGAAAAAAGCCATTCCGATTGGAACCATCCTTACGCTTCCTGCCACTGGTTCAGAAATGAACGGTAGTTCAGTGATCAGCAGGGAATCCACCCGTGAAAAACTTTCCTTTGGATCACCACTGGTATATCCAGCGTTCTCTATACTGGATCCGCAAGTTGTAAAAAGTTTGCCGAAAATTCAGATTGCCAATGGGGTAATTGACGCTTATAGTCATGTACTGGAACAATATATGACCTACCCGGCAGATGCTCCTATCCAGGATAATTTTGCCGAAGGAATTTTCCGTACGCTGATTGAAATTGGTCCGAAAGTTTTAGAGAACCCAGCTGATGAAATCAGTGCCGGAAATTTCATGTGGGCCTGTACCATGGCACTGAACGGATTGATAGCACAGGGTGTTCCAACCGATTGGGCTACACATATGATCGGCCATGAACTAACTGCCTTGTATGGTATCGATCATGCACAAACGCTCGCGATCATAGGTCCTAACCTGTACCGGGTGATGTTCTCTAATAAAAAAGAGAAACTGGCCCAATATGCTGAAAGAGTATGGGGCATTAGTTCCGGAACAGTAGATGAAAAAGCCACTGCAGCCATTGAGAAAACTGTTTCCTTCTTTCAGTCTCTCGGGGTTAAAACACGTCTATCTGAATATACCGGTGAGTACCAGGAAACAGCCAGCATCATCCAGGACCGATTCAGCAGACGCAATTGGAAAGCCCTCGGAGAAAATGGCATTATTACATTAGATAAGGTAAAGGAAATAGTTGAGATGAGTTATTAATACTGAAAAAGCTATTTCAGTCGACAAAAACCATCTGTTGCATTTAAAGGCCTGTTCGTTGAAATTCGGACAGGCCTTTTGTAGGTAACTGTAGATTTGATTCGTAAAACAAAAGCTACATACTAATTTTCTCATGTTACATTCATGTGATTTGTAACGAACTCGGGGTGTTTCTACATCCCGTTTTCATTTAAAAGACATGTAAGCCTTTCATAGACAGATACCAGCTTTCTGTTAGATAATCCAGCCAGCTCATTGAATCGCATGTAACACCATTCGGTGGCCGGTTAATTTCATTGGTTTAACAAACCAAATTCTAACAGTATGAGAAGTAAATGCATGATTTTTTTCATGTGCCTACTTGCATTTATCCAGCAGGCAACTGCTCAGGATAAAAATGTCTCCGGCACAGTAACCAACAAAAACGGGGAACCACTGGCCAATGCTAATGTCCTCGTAAAAGGGACCAGGATAGGCACAAGTACGAATGTTGATGGAAAATTCAGTTTGCTGGTTCCCAACAATGCCAAAACACTGGTAATTAGTTCAGTCAATTTTAAAAGCCGTGAAATCGGAATCAGCACTACCCCAATTTCAATCCAACTGGAATCCAGTACAGATGACCTCTCAGAAGTGGTGGTAGTTGCCTATGGTACTATTAAGAAACCGGAATTGACCGGAGCTATCAATACCGTAAAAGCTGCAGATATTGAAAACCGTCCTTTTACTTCGGTGGATAAAGCACTGCAGGGAGCAGTACCCGGCCTCCAGTCTGCTGCGGCATCCGGTGCTCCCGGAGCTATTCAGCAAATTCGGTTGAGAGGTATCGGATCCATCAACGCCAGTTCTGAACCGCTCTGGGTAATAGATGGTATTCCGGTGAACAGTGGGGATGCTTCGCGCATTACCACATCCGCAAATTTGCTAAGCACACTCAATCCAAATGATATTGAAAGTATCTCTGTTTTAAAAGATGCTTCTGCCGCATCTTTATATGGCTCAAGGGCAGCCAACGGAGTGATCCTGATTACAACCAAAAAAGGAAAATCAGGAAAAACAAAATTTCGCCTGGATACTGAAATCGGACAGAATGATATCGCTTACTACAACAACCGGTACCGTCCTTTAAATGCTTCGGAATATTTTGAATTAACAAGGGAAGGATTAATCAACGCGAATCTTGCTACACCTGCGAATGTCAACCAGGTAATGACTGCCAATTTTGGATTTGGTAATGGAGTCGATTTTGACTGGCTGAATGCAGTAACCAGAAAAGCCAATCAGCAGCAGGTGAATCTTAGCGCATCCGGAGGAAACGATCGTACCACCTTTAACTTATCCGGAGGCTATTTCCGGCAGGATGGGGTTTCTATTGCAAGTGGATTCAAGCGGTACAACGGTGCTATCAGCCTGGTAAACAAAGCCACTGATAAACTAACTTTTTCCGGTACGATTACAGCAGGGTTTGTAAACCAGGAAGCACCGCTCACAGGAGGTGCATTCGGCAATCCTATTTTAAATGCCTATTTTTTGTTACCCTCTAAACAAGCCTATAAAGAAGACGGCTCACTAAATTATGGAGCACCGGATTTTCCCAATGGAGTAATTTATAATCCGGTTGCAGTTTCAAAATTGGATAAAAGAAGTTTAAAACAACTGGGTTTACGCGGGTCCTTCCAGGCAGATTACAAAATCCTGCCTAACCTGAAATTCACTTCCCGTTTTGGCATGGATTATAATGTTCTGGAAGAAAACAATTACAACAACCCATTTCATGGAGATGGTCAAACTGCTAATGGTCGCGGTTTCTCTTTTTATACCAGATTGTTCAATTATAGTTTTACCAACCTGCTCGATTATCAATTGGCCCTGCTTCCGCAAAAAGACCTGAAACTCAATCTGCAGGCAGGATATGAAGCCCAGGATTCCAGAACCTTTCAGAGCAATATACAGGCAGAAGGATTTCCGGCCACTTCGGCATTAACCCTGCCCGTAGTGGCAGCTACTCCAATTGCAGCTTCTGCAACGGGATCCGACTATTCATTTGCCTCTGCCCTCTCTTCGCTTAACATTAATTTTCAGGATCGTTTTGTTGTAAGCGGTTCTTTTCGCAGGGATGGTTCCAGCAGATTTGGCATCAACAACCGATACGGTAATTTCTGGTCAGCAGGCATTTCCTGGAACCTGGACCAGGAGAAGTTCATACAGCAAATTGATGCCATCCAACAATTGAAAATCCGGGCCTCATATGGCACCAATGGAAATGCCTCGATCGGAAACTACGACTGGCAACCAACCTATGGATTTGGATTCAACTACAATCAGCAGCCAGGCAGTGCTCCCAATAATATTGGAAACCTGGATTTAACCTGGGAACTGAATAAGCCTTTTAACGTTGGTATTGACCTGGCCATGTTCAACAACCGGGTACGGTTAAACGCTGATTATTATAACCGGAAAACAACCAATCTGTTATTAGACGCGCCATTGTCGCGCTCCTCCGGTTTTGGCACTATCCGTGGAAATTTTGGATCTATGGAGAACAAGGGCATTGAAATCAACCTGGGGCTTACATTGATTAAAGCCAAATCATTTGATTGGGATCTTTCCATCAACTATGCACTCAATCAAAATAAAATTCTGGAAACAGTCAACAACCAGGATATTCTTGCCGGTGTTTTTATGCGCCGTCCTGGATATGATTTCCAATCTCTCTACCTGCGGGTTTGGGCTGGTGTAGATCCACAAACAGGAGATCCGCTCTGGTACACCGATGGCACGAGAAAAGAAACCACCAATAACTGGAACCAGGCACAACGGGTCATTTATGGATCTGCCACTCCACGTTATTTCGGCGCGGTAAACAACCGGTTCCGATTTAAAAATTTCAGCCTGGACGCACAGTTCTATTACAACGCAGGCAATTATGTGCAGGACACCTGGGCGGGTTTTTACATGGGTAGTGGAAACGGAGGCGGTTTCAATAAAATCCTTCGTCAATACACGGATCGCTGGAAAAATCCAGGTGATAACGCAGCTCTTCCAAAATACATTTATAATGGTAACAAGCTTGCTCAAAATGCCTCGACCCTTTATATCTATAAAGGAGATTATATCCGCTTGCGCGATATAACCCTTAACTACCAGGTGCCCGGTACGGTACTCAAACCTTTAGGGTTTAGCAATGCGAATTTTTATGTCAGAGGAACCAACCTCTTTACCTGGGTGAGAGATAAAAATCTGCCCTGGGATCCGGAGCAGGGCATCAACAGTCAAACCAACCTGAACATTTTTATTCCGAAAACCATAACTGTCGGACTTAACCTGGGCTTTTAATCCACAAATCAAGAAACATGAAACGTATACGAACTAAGATAGCAGTAGCTCTTTTGCTGGCTGTAACCGTAAGCAGTTGCAGCAAGGAATACCTGGAAAAAAAACCATACAACGCATTACCTGTGGAGGACGCTATTCAATCAGAAGCTGATCTCCTGATCGCAGTTCGCGGAAATTATTCCGGTTTGCGCACTATTGATCTGTATGGTAGAAGTATTCCATTATTAGGTGACCTTTTAGGAGATAATACTTACCAATCAGTTTCCAATTCCAACAGGTATACACAGTTTAACCAATTCGCCCAATCCATTGCGGATGGCAACGCCTTATTGATGTGGTCAAATGCATATACCAGTATTTTACGCTCCAACAATATCATCAATTCCTCCATTCAGGAAACGCCCGCGATTAAAACCTATAAAGGGGAAGCATATGCACTCCGGGCGCTTATCTATTTTGAATTAATCCGGTTTTTTGCGAAGCCCTACACAGAATCTGCAGATGCACCGGGAGTTCCCATAGTTCTGAATTTCAATCCAACCCTGAAACCAGGCCGGAATACAGTTGGAGAAGTATATACGCAAATTTTATCAGACCTGAACCAGGCGTACAGCTTACTGGGTGACTATTCCAATTCTTCCCGGTTTAGTAAGCTGGCAGTTAAAGCACTGGAAGCGAGAGTCCAGCTGAGCAAAGGGGATAAAACCGCTGCACGTGCAGCCGCCTTGGAGGTTATCAATTCCAATAGTTTTACACTGGTTGGTGTTGATAATTATGTCGCCTATTGGAGGAATGCGGCACCACTTACCAATAAACTGGAAACCTTGTTTGAAGTTTCCTCTGATGCTGTAGCCAATCTGGGCTTTGATGCGTTGGGTAATATTTACAATCAAAGCGGATACGGTGATTTTCTGTGCGCTCCTGAGTTATTTGCCTTGTATTCAGAGACGGATGTTCGCAGGCAGTTATTTGAAGCTGGAGTTCGTGGTGGTGTGCCATCCATATTCGTCAATAAATATGTCAACATTGCTACGGACCGGGACGACACCAAGGTACTCAGGCTAAGTGACGTGTACCTCATGGCTGCTGAAGCTTCCGTAGGAACCGATGATGACGCGGCACTTTCCTACCTGAATGCTGTGGCAACCAGGAGAGACCCCGCCTTTGCAGGATACAGTTCATCCGGTAACCAATTATTGGAAGACATTCTTACAGAAAGAAGGAAAGAACTTGCGTTTGAGGGTCAGCGTTTTCATGATCTGAACCGATTGAAACGACCGATTGCCCGCAGTGCAAATGCACCTGCAGCAGCAAGAAATATTCCTTACCCATTTGATAAACGAATCCTGCCAATACCTCAATCAGAAATGGATGCCAACCCTAATATGACACAAAACGGAGGGTACTGATTCTTTAGAAGAACGGTATACTAGTACAAAAAACGTCAGGCAGATTTTTATAATCTGTTTGACGTTTTTTGTATATTCACCAAAACTAACTGCTGAAAAAGCTTTTTGCCATAGGATTGTTGTCCATATGCCTGTTCAACCTTGCAGGCTACGGTTGGCTTTTTGATTATCTCGAGGCAAAATCAGATTCGCAATTGATTCAAAAACTTGATCTCCAGCAATACCGGGAAGAAGAATTAATAGAAATTAAAATTCCCTTTCAGGTTCCTTACAACAACGATTGGCCTGATTATCGGAGGGAAGATGGAGAAATTGAAATAAAGGGGCGCTATTATAGTTATGTAAAAATCAAAATCAGTCGCGATACCATCTTCCTCAAATGTCTACCCAATACCGGAAAAAACAACCTTGTACTGGCCCGACAGGCAGTAAATAAAAAACTGAATGACCTGCCCGGAAGTGAAGAAGAAAATTCATCGCTAATTAAAAAAGCGAATCTGCTATTCGGTTTTAATCAATCCCTGCCGACATATGTACTTACTGTTCCTCAGTATATTATAAAAAGACAGTTCCCCCAGTACCAATCAGCTCCTGCAAATGGCTATTGCAGGGAAAAACTTCATCCCCCTACTGCCTGATTTCATTTGAATACTGTCAACAGCCTGGAGCCCTGCTGGTTCCCGGCTAAATTTCTATTCACCTGAAATAAAAGGCTATGCCCTATATTCCTGTAGCATCCCACCTACCCGGGATCACCGGGTTGCTGGAATACCGGATGGACACCGCAGCACCCATTCGGGCACTCACTCAATTCTTATTACGAGGCCCCAATTCACTCTCAGAAGGAGAACGTGAACTGATTGCCACCATCGTATCCAATGGTAATGAATGTCAATTCTGTACTACCGCACATGCTGCCGCAGCGGATGTATTATTAGGCGACCCAGCAATTTCCAACACAGTAAAAATTGACCACCTTCAGGCCCCTGTTTCAGAAAAAATGAAAGCGTTGCTTGAGATTGCCAGATTGGTTCGTATAAGTGGTAAAGCTGTAACTGAAAAAGCCATTGAAACAGCTAAACAGGCAGGCGCAACCGATCTCGAAATTCATGATACAGTATTGATTGCAGCATTATTCTGCCTCTACAACCGATACGTAGACGGATTGGCTACTGCCATGCCTGATGATCTCTCTTATTTCCACCAGCTGGCTGACAGACTGGTTCAACATGGTTATAACCGCCTTCCACAAGGGTATAACCACCTAAAAAATAATTCTTAAAAGAAGTTAACTCAAACGTCTCAAATCATGAAACAACTGTTATCATTACTATTGATATGGATATCCATTTCTATTCAGGCTCAGGACATTGAAGTCCGGGGCACCATCCTCTCTGCAGAAAACAAGCAGCCGGTAGGAACCGCAAGCATACGCATCAAAGACAAACTGGCTGGGACTACCAGCAATGAAAAAGGAGAGTTTATCATTTCCCTTTCCAAAATAAAACTACCTTTTAGCATCCTGGTTTCTTCAGTCGGTTTTGAAGAAAAAGAATTGGTTGTTGAAAACGCAACCTCAAACCTTACCATTGAATTAGCAAAAAAATCAGTGCTGCTGAATGAAGTGGTTACAGCAGCATCGAGAGTGCAGGAAAACATTCTGTCATCCCCAGTCACGATAGAAAAAATGAGCCAGCGAACCATCCGCGAAAACCCCTCTCTAAGCTTTTACGATGGATTGCAACACATCAAAGGAATGGAAGTGGTAACAAGCAGTCTCACTTACAAACAGGTTAATACGCGCGGATTTAACAGCACAGGCAACTCGCGTTTCCTGCAGCTGATTGATGGAGTAGACAACCAGACACCCGGACTTAATTTTGCAGTGGGTAATCAATTCGGAGCTTCCGACCTTGATATTGAAAACGTTGAAATTATCCCTGGTTCCGCTTCTGCCCTGTATGGACCAATGGCATTCAACGGAGCCCTGCTGATGCACACCAAAGACCCCTTCAAATACCAGGGACTCAGTATCCAGGCTAAAACCGGGATCAATCATATCGGGGAAGATGCTGTTGGAGTACACGGTCTCTATGATTTTGCTGCACGATATGCGAAAGCCTTTAATAACAAGTTTGCATTCAAGCTCAATGTCTCCTACCTGAGCGGGCTCGACTGGTATGCTACCAACTATACAGATGTAAGTGCATCCACACCACCCGGACAAAGAGGCCCTAATAACCCGGGGCGTGATGCGCTGAATATTTACGGAGATGAAGTTTCCAGAACCATTGAAGGTATCGGACTGGTTTCCAGAACCGGATACGAAGAAAAAGATCTGATGAATTATGACGTATACAGTTTGAAACTGAATGGCGCACTTCACTATCGTATTAATAACAACCTGGAAGCAATTTATCAGTACAATGTTGGAAAAGGAACGGCCAGTTATACCGGAAGTAGCCGGTTTGATTTGAACAACTTTGTGTTGCAAACCCATCGTGTCGAATTGAAGGGTAGCCAATTTTTTGTACGTGCTTATGTTGTATCAGAAAATTCAAACGACTCTTATAATACACGTTCGCTTGGACAGTTTATCAACCGCGCCTGGGTAAGAGATCTGAATGGGAATACTGTACAACCCAATCAGGCTGACAATATGTGGTTCAATCGCTACGAAGCAGCTTACAATGGCACTATAAATGGAGTAACCCCGTCTAATCATCCTGCTGCAAGAGCTTTTGCTGACCAGGGCCGGTTTTTACCAGGTACTAATGATTACGAAGCAGCAAAAAAAGCCTCCATTAATAATTATGGGTTGAGCGGAGCCGGAGTGTTCAGTAACAGTAAATTTTATCATGCGGAAGGTCAATATGATCTTTCCAAATCAATAAGAATTTTCGATTTGCTGGTAGGTGCGAATTTCAGGTACTATGACATGTTTACCAATGGTAGCCTCTTCCAGGACAAAGATCAAAAAATCACCATCCAGGAATTTGGCGGATTTCTGCAGGCAGGAAAAAAGTTGTTTGATGACAAATTAAAACTGACTGCATCCCTTCGCTATGACAAGAATGAGAATTTTGACGGATACTTTACACCACGGGTAGCCGCGGTTTTAACTGCCGCAAAGACACATAATTTCAGAGCCTCTTTTCAAACCGGGTTTCGAAATCCAACACCGGTGGATCAATACATTAACCTGAATGTAGGCCCCATTACCATCCTCGGTGGTGTGCCTAACAACAGTAAAGGATTACCCGCTTATTCCAATTCCTTCACTGCAGCATCTGTAGGGGCATTTGGTGCAGCATTTGGTGCAGCCATGGCCAATGGAACTCCTTTTCCACAGGCAGTAAATGAGAACAAACAATTACTGGTCAAATCAAATGTGCCTTATATCAAACCTGAAAAACAAAGGGCTTTTGAAGTTGGTTATAAAGGTTTGTATGCCAACAAGCTGTTGGTAGACCTTAACTATAATTATAGCAATTACACCAATTTCATTTTAAATACAGTAGTGCTTGCTCCGGAAAGCAGTGTGTTGGGACCGGATGGAACTCCCAATTTTGATGCTGCTACAGATATCCTGAATGGCGATGTGCGTGCCTTTCAATTATATACAAACGCCGCTGATAAAGTGTCTGCACAAAGTATTTCAGCAGGCATCACTTATATGGCCGAAAAGGGCTATCAGATTGGTGGTAATATTACCTGGGCATCCTTCAATTTACTGGATGCAAATCCGAATAATGTACCTGCTTTCAATACGCCGGAATACAGCGTTAATATGACATTTGGCAACCCAAATGTTTATCACAATTACGGTTTCCAGTTAAGCTGGCATTGGCAGGATGCTTTTGACTGGTATGGAACATTTAATGGGATGCGTCCGGGCAGAATCAACGCCTACTCCCTCATCGATTTGCAGTTTAATAAAAAGCTGCCCAAAGTAAATGGGATCATCAAAATTGGGGGCAGCAATATTTTGAACAATCAGATCTATCAAAGTTTTGGTTCCCCACAGATTGGAGCGATTTATTATGTATCCTTCACTTTCGACGGACTCCTAAAATAACCAGTCATGCATTCGACAACAATCAACCGGTCCTACAGGCTGTTGTACCTAATCTGTTTTATAAGCAGCTCGATTGGAGGAACTGTATCCACCCTGATGTCTGTTTATCTGCCGATGGTAGTCCGGGATTTGAAACTTCCTGCCGCTGAACTGGACACCATCAGTGCTTATATTAATGCTTTGTTTATAGCCGGCTGGGCAATTGGCGGTTTCAGCTGGGGATTGATCAGCGATCGCATCGGAAGAAAAAAAGCACTGCTTCTTGCCATCACCTGCTATGGGTTGGCAACCATCGCAACCGGTTATCAGACAAGCTGGGAGGGAATACTTGCAGTGCGCTTTCTGAGTGGATTTGGTGTAGGAGGCGTGCTGGTAATTTCCTTTTCCTGGCTAAGCGAAGTTTGGCCAGCCTCATCCCGGAATATTGTCATCGGAATTTTATCAATAGGAATTCCGGTTGGCATTTTTTCAGCGGGACTCATCAATTACCTGGTTTCTTCCTGGAGGGAAGGTTTTCTCATAGGGCTCATTCCTTTATTGCTGGCAGTTACAGGAAACTGGCTTATAACAGTTCCGGATAGCCGAAAAAAAGAACCAGCTCCGGATATTTCATTGCAAACGAGGGCAACGGGATTATTTTCCAAAGAAAATCTTCCGAATCTGATCATGGGATCGCTGCTCTTCAGTAGCATGCTCATTGGCCTGTGGGCCATCTTCTCCTGGCTGCCTACCTGGATTCAAAGCCTGCTGCCTGGTACAGATGCTCAAAAAGAAAGAGGACTCAGTATGATGCTGATGGGAATGGGCGGGCTGACCGGGGGCTTTGTCTCCGGCTGGCTGGCCAATGCCATAGGGATAAGAAAAATACTTGCAATCTGTTTTGGGATGTGTACCCTGCTGTCTTTTATTCTATTCCGGATAAATGCCAGTTACCACCCGGTTATACTGGTGGAAATCGGATTGCTTTCTTTCTTTTTCGGTGTAAGCCAGGGAGTGCTATCGTCGTATATTCCACAGCTTTTTTCATCAGCAGTACGTGCCTCCTCTGCAGGTTTCTGTTTTAATATCGGTCGGCTGTTCACTGCTATCGCTGTACTGTTTGTAGGTGTACTGGTATCCGGATTGGGCGGTTATGGCAATGCCATTTTTATTTTTTCGCTCACTTTTCCGATGGGCTGGCTGGTACTGGCGGCCAGTAAAAAAAGAATGAATCAAAACAAAACTGTTCACACTGTAACTACTTAAACATGCCACATATAACACTACCGGATTCAGTACCGGGTATCCGCAGCCTGGTGATCTACCGACCTGAAACAGGAAAATATTTGTATGAATTGGTACAGCTCCTGTTAAGAGGAGAATCGCCCCTATCTGCTGCAGATCGTGAATTGATTGCTACTTATGTTTCTTATCTCAACAATTGTGATTTCTGTTATCAAAGCCATGCTGCTGCTGCGAGATGTCTATATGGAGAAAAGGAACAACTGGTAGACGCTGTACTCAAAGACCTTGCTTCAGCACCTGTATCACCCAAATTAAAGGCTCTACTGGTAATTGCCGGCAAAGTTCAAAAGCTGGGGAAAGAAGTGAAGCCGGAAGACATTGAAAGAGCAAGAGCAGCGGGTGCTGGTGACCGTGATATTCATGATACAGTGCTTATTGCTGCTACTTTTTGCATGTTTAACCGGTATGTAGATGGGCTTGGAACAACTACTCCCGAACATGTTTCAGATTATATCGCAATGGGAGAGCGGATGAGCACCATCGGTTATGTATTACCAAATCAATCCAAATAATATGGCCTATATTGATTTACAAAATGAACTGCCCGGCATCCGGGGATTAATGGCTTATAGTCCGGCTACAGCCAAAGTCCTGAATGAACTGGCGGAACAGCTTTTACGGAATGATGAGAACTCCTTAAGCCGGGGAGAACGTGAATTGATCGCAACCTTTGTATCTTACAAAAACGATTGCTTTTTTTGCCAAAATGTACATGGAGCATTAGCAGGTTATTATTTACAACTGGATATTAAGGGAATTGACGGTATCAAAGAAAATGTAACCAGTGCACCCATTTCTGAAAAAATGAAAGCACTGCTAGAGATTGCTGCAGCCGTACAAAAAGGGGGTAAACACGTAAAAGAAACTCATATTGCAACAGCCCGAAAGGAAGGAGCAACGGATCGGGAAATCCATGACACGGTGTTGATTGCAGCAGCTTTTTGTATGTATAACAGGTATGTAGACGGGCTCGCTACATGGGCACCAGAAGACCGGCAATTCTATGTAGACAGGGCACCCGTCAGAGCAGCAGAAGGATATATCAATACTCCACTTAATATCAATAAATGAAACCACTATTTTTCATTCTTAGTGTTTTATTCCTGATGCTGCTTGAAGCAGCACGGGTATATTTTATTATGCCGTTTCCCGGAAGTCAGCGGAAGGAGACGATTGATATTGCCTATTGGCTGCATAACAACATAAGCTGGTTGCGGTTGATTGGCTGGCTGGCAGCCGGATTGCTATTGTATCTTTTAGTGCGTACTCAGAAACGGGGTGGCCGCATACTTGCAGGAGCCGGTATTCTGTTGTATGCATTCGTATTTTATTTTTTCAATTTCCGCATGCTGGCTGATAAAATGTTCCTTCAACCAAAAGAAAAAATTTTCGCAGACAGGAGTAGCAATAAAATATCAGAAGATAAACTGGTAATTGGTCTTTTAATAAACGGAGTTGCCAAAGCTTACCCTATCCAGGTAATCGGATATCATCACCAGGTCAGAGACACCATTGGAAACACTCCGGTGATGGTGACTTACTGTACGGTATGCAGAACCGGGAGAGTATTTAGTCCGGTTGTGAATGGACAGCCGGAAGAATTCCGGTTAGTGGGCATGGATCATTTCAATGCTATGTTTGAAGACAGCAGAACCGGTTCCTGGTGGAGGCAGGCAACCGGTGAAGCAATAACTGGTCCACTAAAAGGGTCTGGCCTGGAGGAAATTCCATCACAGCAAACCAGCCTTGCTGCCTGGATTGATGCTAATCCTTCCACGCAAATCATGCAATTCGACCCTTCCTTTATTAAAGACTATGAGGACCTGGAAGCGTTTGATAAAGGCACTATTAAAAGTAGCCTGGAAAAAAGAGATTCCGCCTCCTGGAGGTTCAAATCCTGGGTAATTGGCATACATACAAAACAGCAGTCAAAAGCGTATGACTGGAATGAATTGGTACAACGAGGGTATATCCAGGATTCACTTCCGGATTTACCACTACTGATCCTGCTGGAAAAAGATACTGCAAGCTTTCATGTTTTCAATCGGATGCAGGGATCACAATCGCTGCATTTTACCTGGAATGCTGCAACCCGGGAATTACGTGATGTTCAAACAGGTTCCTTATGGAATCTTAAGGGAGAATGCGCAGAGGGACCTTTATCCGGCGTGGCACTTCAACGAATTCAGGCCTATCAGGAATTCTGGCATTCCTGGCAAACATTTCATCCTGATACCAGACAGTATCCTGATTGAGAAAACTAGTCGACCCTTACGGAAGCTTTACTTCATCCGGATAAGGAACCCGGGTGCCGGTAGCCTTGTATATCAACACAGGAGCTTTCCAGGCTCTGAGCTGATCACTCAGTAATTTGGAAAGCTCCTTTACTTTTTCCGGATGCTGAAGCGATTTGTCCTGGTGTTCCCCAATATCTTCTTTCAAATTGTACAATTCCAGCTTTTGCTTTCGCATGGAATAAACCAGCTTCCAGTCGCCTTTGCGGATGGCGCTGCAATAATTGATACCCGGACCATCAGCCGCTTGCCATTTGTTCGGGTAATGCCAGATCAGGGGCCGGTCCGGATTATTTTTTATTGTTGCGCTGGTAAGAGCCGGTACAAAACTTTTACCATCCACCTGCTGTACCGTTTTTACCTGTTTGACACCAGCTATTTCCAGGATGCTCGGAAAAAAGTCTTCTATGATAACAGGCTCTGAGCAGCTGCTTCCTGCTTTGGAATTCTTCGGCCATTTAACGAGCATGGGTACCCGAATTCCTCCTTCATATACAGAACCTTTACCCGCACGCAGTGGCAGGTTGTGACTATGCGCAGTGCCGGCTCTTGGGGGAACCAGGCTTAAGCCGCCGTTATCACTCATGAATATTACCACTGTATTGTTGGCAACACCACTGGCCTCGAGAAAATTCATCAGGTCACCTAAACTCTTATCCATGCCTTCGATAAGGCTGGCATAATTGGCTTCCTGGGCTGGCAAGCCCGCATCCAGGTATTTCTGCACAAAACGTTTATCAGGTTGAAGGGGATCATGAATTGCATAGTGTGCCAGGTGAAGAAAAAAAGGTCGCTTATTTTCAATTTGATCCTTTAGCGATTTTATCGCTTCCAATGTCAAGGCTTCTGTAAGAAAAGTTTCCGTTCCATGATATTCCTGCAAGTCAGGAACAGCCTGAACAGATGCTTTCCCAGGAATATTACCATAATTATCTTTTCCCTGATAACTCTGCGGATGCCCGGCTGAATGGCCGGCAATATTTACCTGGAAGCCAAAATTGTAGGGATTGGCACCTGGTGTTCCGGTTGAACCCCAATGTGCTTTCCCAACATGAATAGTGAAATAACCGGCATCGTTCAAAAGGGTTGGCAGTGGGGTGGCCTGCAACGCATGCGGTACTGCTGTTAAACCGGAATACCCATTATAATTCCAGTTGGCGCGATCAAATTCCTGATCTTCCCGATCCGTTGGATTATCTCTCAGCGGAGATGTCCAGTTCGTAATACCATGATGTGCAGCATTAATACCAGTCATCAGGCTAGCCCTGCTGGGCGTACAAACCGGTGTGGCATAAGCATTCGTGAACTTCACCCCTTCTCTTGCAAGTCGCTCCATATTAGGCGTATGGTATCGTTTGTTCAGCGGCTGCAGGCTGTCACTGAATGGGACGGAAGTATCCATCCAACCCATATCATCAATTAAAAACAGGATGATATTGGGTCGTTGGTTTTGTGCTGTTGCTTTCAATTGGAAAAACAATAGCGCTAACAGAGCAATTTTATTCATTTCTTATTTTGTGTGGTATTAGTAAACGCTAAGGGTACAGTAAGTACTTCTTCCGCATTGATTTATATTGCGATAATCCAGGCTCCCAACTGGCACGAATAGCTTGTTCCGACACACCATCCCGGATCTGTTGTTGAAACTGATCTGTACCAGCCAGTTTATTGATATCGCCCATTTGGTTGCTTTGGCTGCGGTCGAAGAACTTTTCTTTATAGGGATAGGCTTTATACATTTCCATCATCCATTGGATATTAAGCTTTCGTTCCTTTCTCAATGAACCCATATTATAGTTCATAAGATCCAGTCCGTAACATACCTGGTTCATATGCAACGGTGTTTCCGACATACCCGGGATACTTACCGGTGTAAACTGGTAAGCATAACTGCCCTTGAGTGCAGGGGCTCCCAGTTTGGTGAAGGGTGTTTGCGTTCCTCTGCCCTGACTTACAATTGTTCCTTCAAACAAACAGACAGAAGGATACAATTCCACACTCTGCTGTGTATTCAGATTGGGAGAGGGCGGTACCGGTAATGTATAGGGCATATCGTGATGGTAGTTCTGCATTTTGATGATCTTCAACTTACAGGCAGGCAAATTGCGCAGCCATTTTTCACCATTGATCATCAGCGCAAATTCAGCAATCGTCATACCATGTGCAATTGGAATGGGAAACTGACCTATTCCCGATTTGAACCGCATGTCCAGAATTGGTCCGTCTACAAGATATCCATTAGGATTCGGACGATCAAGTATCATCAATTCCTTCCTGTGTTCGGAACAGGCTTCCATCACATCGCGCAATACATTGATATACGTGTAGAACCGACAACCGACATCCTGTATATCAAAAATCATCACATCCACATCCGCCAGGTCTGCAGCTGATGGTTTGCGTTTTGAACCATACAGGGAAATTATCGGCAATCCGGTTGAAGCATCCACCTCATCTTTAACTTTTGCGCCATTGCTTGCATTGCCCCTGAAACCATGTTCCGGCCCGAATACTTTCACTACCTGTATCCCAAGCGCCATCAGACTGTCCACGAGGTGTTTTTTTCCAATAATGGTAGTTGGATTGGCCAATATCGCCACCCTTTTCCCTTTTAAATAAGGCAGGTATTGTTCAGTTCGTTCTGCACCAGTTTTAAAGGAAGAATTATTACTAACGTTACTGTATAAACGAAAAATGAAGAAACAACACATGGTTGTTATCAAAAGAACAGGAAGCAATCTTTTCATACTCTAATGTATCCAAAAAAACGGGACAATAAGTTGTACTATTTATCACATTGGTGCTTTTTTAAATATTTTCAGGTTAAATCTATTGCTCGCCGGAAAGGCAACCTATCTTTGTAGTATCGATCGAACGATTGCCTGCTCTTCACTGCTAAAATTTCTTATCCATGGATGTTGAAATACTTTCCCGCATTCAGTTCGCATTCACCATTGCCTTTCATTATATCTATCCACCGTTAAGCATCGGACTGGGATTAATCCTGGTGATCATGGAAGGATTGTATCTTAAAACGGGACTGAAGATTTACGAAGACATGACCCGTTTCTGGATCCGGATTTTTGCATTGATTTTTGGTCTTGGTGTTGCTACCGGTATCATCATGGAATTTGAATTCGGAACCAACTGGGCAACTTATTCCAAATACGTAGGTGATATCTTTGGTAGTGCATTAGCAGCTGAAGGCATTTTCGCCTTTGCACTCGAAAGCGGTTTTTTGGGCATCCTATTATTCGGATGGAACCGCGTTAGTTCAAAAGTTCATTTCTTTTCAACCATAATGGTATTTCTGGGTTCCATGTTCAGCGCTGTCTGGATCGTGGTGGCGAACAGCTGGCAGCAAACACCAGCAGGTTATCATATTGTAGGCGAGGGACTACAGGCCCGGGCTGAAATCACCGATTTCTGGGAAATGGTCTTTAACCCCTCCAGTATGGAAAGATTGAGCCATGTATGGATAGGTGCTTTTCTTGCTGGAGCATTTCTTGTATTAAGCGTGCATGCTTATTATATACGGAAAGGGAAACACCTAGCAATAGCCAAACCAGGATTTAAAATCGCACTGGCGGTTGCAACCATCTTCTCCCTTGCGCAACTCTTTACAGGACATAAAAGTGCCGATGGAGTAGCAAAAAATCAGCCCGCGAAACTGGCGGCACTCGAAGGACATTATGATAGCAGTGCGGTGGCGGATATGTACCTGATGGGCTGGGTGAATAATAAAACGCAGACTACCACGGGTATAAAAATACCAGGCGGACTCAGTTTTCTATTGTATCAGGATTTCAAAACGCCTGTTACCGGATTAAACGCATTCAAACCCGAAGACCGTCCAGGCCAGGTAAATGCTGTTTTTCAATTTTATCATATCATGGTTGCGATTGGCATGCTGCTGATCGCACTCACGGTATATGCCAGCTGGCTTTGGTGGAGAGGTAAATTATTTGAGAACAAATGGCTGATGGGTGTTTTTGTGTGGGCAGTACTGTTACCGCAAATTGCCAACCAGGCGGGTTGGTTCGCTGCAGAAATGGGCCGTCAACCATGGGTTGTATACAATCTCCTGAGAACTTCTGATGCCTTATCCAAAGCAGTAAAAGCGGAACAGGTGCTGATTTCCCTAATCCTCTTCACGCTCGTTTATTCCATACTGTTAGTGTTGTTCCTCTACCTACTGAATAAAAAGATCAAACATGGCCCGGAACTTACTGCCCCCGCTGATGAAAAAGAAGTGGAAGCAAAAAGTATCCGGGAAAACCCTATCATGAATTAAATTATCAAGTATGTTTTTAGGACTCGATTACAATACCTGGTGGTTTCTTGTATTTGGCGCGGTGATCAGCGGATATGCCATCCTGGATGGTTTTGATCTGGGAGCAGGCGCCCTTCATCTTTTCCTGAAAAAGGAAGAAAGCCGCCGTATCGCGTTGAATGCCATCGGACCGGTATGGGATGGAAATGAGGTTTGGCTGGTGATTGCTGGTGGAGCCCTCTTTGCAGGATTCCCCATCGCCTATGCTGCAGTGTTCTCCGCCTTTTACCTGCCTGTGATGGTGTTTTTAATCGGGTTGATCTGGCGGGCGGTAGCTATCGAATTCAGAAGCAAGGAACCGGGTAAACTATGGCGGCTAACCTGGGATATCGTATATACGTTCGCCTGCGTGGTGGTAACTTTTTCACTTGGACTCATGCTGGGAAATGTTGCACTTGGTATTCCGCTTAATGAAGAAAAAGAATTCTCCGGATCAATGCTGTCTTTCTTCAATCTTTTTTCCATTCTGGTTGGAATCACCACACTGGCTTTGTTCATGATGCATGGCGCCATTTACCTCGCGATGAAAACAGAAAACCGGCTGTATGTTAAGCTGACTGTTCTTGCCAAAAACTTCACTATCTTTTTTGTAGTTGCCTTTGCATTAACCACCTTATATACGCTACTTTACATTCCTCATTTGAGTGATAAGATCCGCAGCAACCCGCAATACTTTATTTTTCCTGTAATCATGATCCTTGCAATCGCAAGCATACCAAGGCAATTAAAAAGAGGGAATTACCGGCTGGCCTTTTTATTCTCCTCCATAACCATCGCCTCCCTGTTGATCGCTGTGGCAGTGGAAGTATTTCCTTATTTGCTTTATGCAAGCAATAACCCGGCAAACAGCATCACCATTGATAACGCCGCTTCTTCTGCAAAAACCATGAAAACGCTCTTGATCATTGCCATGATCGGAACACCACTGGTAGCAACTTATACTGCCTTTGTTTTCTGGACATTCAAAGGAAAAGTAAAATTGGATGAGATGAGCTATTAAAAAAGGCAGACAGGTTTGTGAGTCCTGGCTGCCTTTACTATTTAAGCTCTGCTGCTATTAAAGCGCGGGAGTAATCGTGATATTCCGGAATTCAATCGGACCATGATCTCCCTGGAAGAAAATCGGTCCGGGTTCTCCTTCATTGCTATCCAGCGCACCACCTGTGATACCCGGGATTTCCTGGTAATAAATCACCTGCTTGCCATTCAGGAAAACAGTAACGTAACGACCCACCAATGTGATATCATAGGTCTGCCATTCGCCGGCTTTCTTTGCAGCCATTTCTACAGGAGAGATAAAACCATAAATAGCACCTAACAGATCTTTTGCAGGATCTTTTCCATAGCTGTCTTCTATTTGCACTTCGTATCGGCCTCTCAGGTATACACCACTGTTACTGCCTGCAGGACAACGAAACTCAACATGTAGTTTAAAATCGCGGAACTTTTGCTCAGAAGCCAGGTTAACACCGGACTTGGGGCTCTTCAAAACTCCGTTTTCTACCACCCACTGGCTGTTTTCTCCCAATGGTTTCCAACCATTCAGGTTCTTGCCATTGAACAAAGCAATCGGCTTGCCCCAAACCGGCGATTTGGTTGGACGCAGTGCCGGAGCTTTTACAGCCGTGAAAGGCCAAACTTTTCCATTGGCTTCCACCATCGTTCCGGTAAGTTTACCATCCTGGAGAGTTGCTTCAAATCGCTGATCGTTGTCTTCGGCTTCCCACTGTGGAGGCAAACTAAAACTTAGTTTTCCATCTTTAAAGAATACCTGGGAAATCGGACGAGCACTTCCACCCATACCAACAAAATGACCAACCAGTCGTTTATGGCCCGAATGGTTGATTTCCAGCCAGGACGGCTTGGGTACACCGTTCTCTATGACTGTCATATCCCAGCGTCCTTCAATCTGGGGCGCTGCTGATTTTACTGTAACATGATCCTGGGCAGTCGCCACCATACCGGCTGTCATACAAACTGCAGCAATGCTAAAAAACTGGAAGATTTTTTTCATATTCAATCAATTCTTGTTGGTTGAGCAATAAACAGCTTCAAATTAAGCCTTTTTAGCTAGACACGCCTGGAATTACCGTTCATACAGTTTTTTCAAAAAATACACCAATCACGCACGCGGATTCCCTGGATACTATTGTCAAGGCAGGAAAATGTAACCCTTGTTACACATGAAATGGTTTTTACTCCTGGTAGTTGTCGGAATTGTTTTACCTGCTTGTCAGCGCGATGAACCAACCCTGCCCGAATTACCCAACCAACCAGTTAAACTGCTTCGATCCATCAGGTGGGAAGGCGATCTGCAAACGAATTTCAATTACCATGCAGACAGTTCTGTCAAGGAAAGAATTGATCAGTCCGGAGCAACTGCACAGAAAACAATTTTCACCTGGAATGCCGGTAAACTTACTGAACATGCCAGGGAAAATTCGATCTACAAAAATGTATATACCTATAATGCAGCCGGACAAATAACCAGTATCCGCAACCGGTACAAAGAAATACCTGGCAATAATGGATATGAATTTCAGTTTCAGTACCAGGGGTCCGGATTTGTAAAAGAGCTGACTTATTCACAAATCAATGAAGCCGGGACCAGCCTGGTTAGTCGCGCTGTTTATACCTATTCCCCTCAATATGAATTGCAGCTTATCCGTTCTTATAACGCTGCGGGACTATTGCAGGTAGAGTTGAGTATTGAATCCTATTCAGCTCCCTGCTTTATTAATCCATGGGTTTTTGTATCACCAGGACTGCATCCACTTTTTCAATTGTATTCTTACCCTGTGTTGGCATCCTTAAAAAAGCTGCCGGCCACAATCAAACAGCTACAATTCAATCCGGATGGATCTGTACTTTCAACAGTTTTTTATTTCAATCGGGCCACTATTGCTGATTTTCATATCACATTCCTTGAAATGGAAACTCAAAGTGCTACTAGTCCAACTATGAATGCAAAAACAAGTGGAAGCTTTCGTTATTAGTTATGTGGTAATTCCTGCAGATCAAAATAATTGCCCTTTGTTTTATCCAGGGTTCTGCTGATCAGTTCAAAATTTTCCTTTGTTGGAGCCAGGTTTTCAAACCGGGCCACGATACGGCGATGCCGGTAAATAACAAATACGCCTTCCGTAGTTGCATCGATTTTGTTGAGATGCAGTTCAGTTTTTTCATCCAGAACTGAAGGAGCAAAGGTTAAAGCCACACGTTGTATGCCCAGTTCTCTGCCCAGATTTTCCAGTTCCCTTTCCCGTGCAGCTTTTGAATAGTCCTGTTCATTTGCATAAATGAAATAGACTTTCAGGTATTGCTGGCGCACAACCGATTCTCCTTCTAGAAAAGTTAACCAGGATCGGATTACTTGCCAATTCGGACGATTCCCTACAAAATAAAGCAGCCCATGATAGCGTCCATATTTACAAACGGGGCAGGTTCTTGTTCCTTTATCCGGACCATACGCATGAAAAGGAATGAAAGAGGGCTGATCTTCACCAACAGCCAAACCAGATCCGGTTCGGATTGCCTTTGGATGGTTGGGAATGTTTAAGCCCAAAATAATATCATGTTCTGCCACCTGTATTCCATCACGAACCAGGATCCTGGCTATTCCCGAACCACCCCGGTATTCAGATGGGTATTTTTTCAGATGTGCAATCAACAGGGGATCATCGTCAAAATTCAAATCTTCGGTGTAATACGCTTCATTCGCCCCTGGTTCCAACAGAAAAAAGTGAACATGGGCTGGCATAGGTTCTCGCGGATAAGCACCCGGACGGA
>VFQN01000469.1_pt1 | contig 75060 bp, 92 predicted proteins | sample 3512371 | NCBI WGS metagenome assembly VFQN01 (sample SAMN10412370, study PRJNA504923) | tailings metagenome | isolation source: Replicate 2 from Balatoc abandoned mine | place: Philippines: Itogon, Benguet | collected 2017-08-28 | reverse complement strand
GGTTGGGCTTTGGACTCCCGCTGGCCTGTCCCTTCCCGTCTCCTTACCTGTAAACCTTTCCACAGAAAAATAAATGCCGCCGTCAATGCACGTGCCCGTACGTACCCAGTCCGCTGGGCGAATAGCAGGACCACAAAGGTGCACAGGATGCCATACCCTAACACCATAGAACCTGCTATGGACCCAAGATGCACCAAGGACGCACGCGTTTCAAGCCGACTTACACCTGTATGCTTTGGCTTGACGGAGCCCCACCGCTTGGACAGAGCTCGGGGCTTCGGCCGTGCTGACAGGGTCAGGCTGGATTTCTGCACATTGAGACCTATCATGACGGACAAAGCGTACCCTGGTGCCTGGGGCCACCGGGGCAGCAGGTTGGCGCGAAGCGGTACCGAGTTGCGGCCAAAACTGCAACAATTTGGGGCACGTAGGTCCTGAGGCGCCAGCAGTGTTTGTACCACACGAGTAGCCAGCAGTTGCTTGGGCACCACGCCACCATGGCAACAGCAAAAAGTTTGCGGTTGTTCCTGTGAGAAGTTCACGCAGGTTTACGCCACGCGTACGGAGGCCAGGATGAGGGCCCCAGGCCACGAAAACCTGCTTCTACTGAAGCACTACCGTACTGCTATGCACGATTGGTGACACCGAATTGGTGAAATTCACCAATCCAGTAGCAGGGCGTAATGTGCAGAAGCTGTCAGGTGCCACCAGGACACTGTTCCGTGCAACAACCACCATCTGACACGTCAGGGAGGTTGCTTGGGGTACCTGGGACACGTTGGCACACGAGTGCCAGGCCATGGGGCATTCTGCAGCCATTTTGGGTTGCCGTGGCCATCACCAATTCGTGTCACCAATTAATATCAAGGGCTTGTTTGGCCGGTCACCAATCCGAAATCACCAATCGTGCGTGCTGATACGGTATCACATACTCAGCCCTGACTCCAGCATTGAACACGCGTCACCCACGGTCGTGCTCTAATATACGTTGGACAAGGCATGAATCCCGATCAGCGCCTCTTCATTCGGGGGAAGGGCATATCGTGATGGTTACCAGCCTACGTCTGTGGAAACGCAACCAAACAACTCAGAACTAAGAGAGCAAAATGCGCATCAAGCTCGATACCAAGCTCGAAACGCAGCAGGAACGTGACGACTGCGGAGCTATGTCCCGACAGCCCGGCAACGCGCACGATACACACAAAAGCGCACGGCCACGAGAGGCTTCTCCATCTTTTGCAGCCTTCGTAGCAGGTACGCTGCCTTGGTAGTGTGCGCGAGCGCCAATGGTCAACAGGTGCGTGGGTCGCGAGGCACGCCGTTTGGTCGCCAATGTCCGCTAGGAAAAGGAAGCCCCAAGCGTAGCGATAGCAGGCGACATCCTTGACATGAGACACTCTACGCTCGCAGATGCCCAGTTCGCTGGCGACCTATGCATCGCGCTGGCCGGTCCGCTGGTGATGCTAAGCGCCATCGTGAGGTCGGTGGACCCATGGGTCGGTGAGCCGCGCGCCTGGGGCGGCGGGGCCGCCTCTCTCACAGCGGCGGACCCTACGGCGGACGGTGCCGCGCGCCAGGCGCCGCCGCATCAGACGGCGCTTGATGACTTTCCTTTTGGATCCAGCGTCACCATGCAGGTTGGTGGCAACAGTTAGTGTTCATGTGCGCTTTTAGGCACGTGCACTGGCGGGCGGGTGCAGAACGCCGTGCGGGCGAGGCCACAGCAACTCACCCTCAGCTGTGCCGAACGTCCAGCAATAAGCACTGAATAAATGATGCGGAATGGGAAATGGGTATTTGTGTTACCTGGCTGTCATCCGTTGTTGCGACACCGACGCAGGTGCTTCACGTGGTGCGCCACCTGCCGTGGTACGCCGTGGTGGCTCCATCACGGCTGGGCGACTGGGCGATTGTGCTGCACAACACGCTGAACCTCTCCTTCACTTGCACCCTGCTGCTGCTGGCGGCGTGCCCGAGGAGCGGCGTCGTGTGGGCCTGGTGGCAGAGGTGAGGCACGCAACAGAGCCGCTGCGCCAGAGCTGCACCAGCCCACCATGCGTCCACACATACACCGTGCAGCCATGGATGGTTTTGTCCTGGGCGAGCACGGCAGGACGGCACGCAGCATGTAACTGAAACCTACATTATTGCCGTCGGTGCGCGTTTCCGTACGGCAGGGGAAGGCGGGGATGAGGGCCCCGGGCCGGTCGTGTGGCAGTCGCTCTTAGTGACATATCACATGAGTCTGCCTGTATGTTAGGCCTGCCTATTGGCGAGCTTCGTGGGCATATCTCCAGGGCGTGCGTGGGCCACGGTAGCCAGCGACGAGGTTGCCCAGGGAACGTGGGGTGCGTGCACGGCCAATCCGATTGTAAGTACAGCACTCCGTGTGGTCCCAGCTGGACGCCCGCAATAATGAGACCGCACAGGATGGTAACGCCTGTTGTGTAAGTCAGCAAAGCAAGCACGGGTGCTTTTATACAGAAGGGCCCTACGTAGAAGGCCTTCTTCGGATGACGGTACTTCGATCGTTCTGCCGATAATTCGTTAGGCATGGCGTCCTCGACCGGCAGTAGTGATTCAAGCCTTTCAAGGGAGCATCAACGCATTGTAAGTTTGAAACCCGTACACGTGGAAACCTACAGTAAGCGTGCTTTGGCGGTCTGCCCCGGCCCGGCCCTGCTACAGGCACCGCTTCCTGGTGGTCTTCACCATGAACCTCATGGCCCGCTGCCTGCCGCTGCTGTCCACCCTGTTGCTGCTGCCACCCCGCGCGTGGCCCAAGCACCCGTTGGCCCGCTTCGTGGTCAGCGCCAGCACCAGCCCCCTGGTCTTCACACTGGCCCTCTGTGTGTTCGACCTGTTGGCCAAGGTAGGCACGCGATTTTGTTGTACGGCACCTCAGCAGCTTTAGTAGTCCTCGGCCACACATATACTGGTAGCCCACGGCACTCCGTTCGTTGGCCTCAGCAAGACACGTTGGAGGCAGGCAGGTGCCTCACCGTACCTGCTGCAAGTCTTAGCCCTAGAATGTAACGGTGCTCACAACTTCATGTGTAGGATTTGTGCCCGCGCTTGCAAGCCGCGCCCACGGCAACACACATCTTCCGTGCTGTGAGCCGGCTCTGCGGAGCGGCGTAGCAGTAACAACCGTACGACACATGTACCAGGCAGTGCCCCGCACCCGGCGCGTGCTGTTGCATGGAGGCGCACACATGGCAGGAGCTATGAAGCAGGTGTTATAGCTCATGTGGGTTCCCCTTGTGCGCGGGGAGCGGCCAGGATTGCGTCGGCTGAGGGCCTCTGACGGTGTGCGTCCCAACCGTTCCCCGGCCGGAAGCGTCCCCTGGACCGTTTCAGCTGCCAGTGCTGTCGGTAGAGCGGTGCAACAGCCTTCAATTTTATCCTAGTTTATCCTTTTTGGACTATGTAGTAGTATATATGTCAGTGTTGCCCCGACCGCATGCCGCAGCCTGCATTGTGCGAAGTTTGGCACTCGCGGGAAGTAGTCACCTTTCAGGCTGAAAAACGTCGGCTAATGCGCGAATGGCCATCGAATGTGCGCTGGTAAGGTATTGTGAGTGGGTTGCCTACGGCTGACAGTGCCTGTTGCGCCCACGCCCGCCCACCGGCAGGTCCCATTGCCCGCCACCGTGATCCAAGCACTGGCGCAGACGGCGGCAATCTTCATACAGGCTTATCGCGTGGCACCAACCATCGTGACGAGGTGGAGGGAGCAGCAGCAGCCGGGTACTGGGCGGGACGACGGCCCCGTCCCCCTGCAGTGCGGCAGCCCCCTGCGCCCCGAGCACTCTGCGCTGCTGTCGTGCCGTCCGCTGGCGCTGCAGGTGCTGCTGGGCCTGGCCATGGTGGCGTGGCCGGTGGGGCTGGCGTGGGCGGTGGACAGGAGGCTGAGGAGGCAGCACGCGGCGGTGTGCAGGGAGTGGGTTAGGCAGCAGAGGGGGCGGCAGCAGGGGCAACAACAGGACGTATGCCGTGCCCCCGCCAACACGCAGCAGCAGCAACGCCTCCCAGCGTGTCGCGGGGCAGTACTCCGGGGCAATGGGCACCGAGGTGTACACACTGGATCAGTGTCGGGCAGCGCCGGCAAGGCACCTGATGCCTCCCCTCGTCAGCAGACACCTGCTGAGGCACCAGCTGCTGGCCCATGCCCCGGCACGGCACGTGGCTCCGGTGGGCCCCGCCCCAGCGCCCGGTACCGCAGTCGCATGTCATCCGCCATGGTCACCATCAAGGTGTGTTGCAAATGTTGCAGCGGCTGGTCTTGCCCTTTGATTGTGCCGGTAGATGCACTGCGATGCAGTTCAGTAGAACGCTTGGACTGCGTCAAGCGCCGAGAGTTCGAGATGCGCTGGTCACAGTAATTGCTCAAGTGCAGCTTCCGGAGCGCGATTAGGTGATCGCTGCAAGGCCTGCAACCCTGGTCGCATTGCAACGGATTAAGTGTCTCACAAGCACGTGTGCCACATCGTCTGACAGCCTCACGACTTGTATCCCTGACTTTTTCCGCGCGCCTTTCCGCAGGTCCAGGAACACCCCGGCGACTACAATGAGTACGGCAACCGCCTGGCTTCCGTACTGCAGGACTGCGTACGGGAGGAACTGTGGCACAGCGCCGCTGCTGGCGCAGTGCCGGATCAACAGGCTGCCGCGCCCGAGCCTCTCCTGTGGACCACGGTGATACGCGGCTGCGTGCAGGTGGTGCTGTGGGGATGGATATTGGATGGGCTGCGGGAAGGCGGAGCAGGGGCTGGCGGCGTGGGGGACGGCGCGGGGGAGGAGGACCTGTTGCAGCGGCTGGTGCCTCGGCTAGGGCAACGGATGGCGCAGCAGGAGGAGGCCGGCAGCGTGCGGGGCGTGTCGGTGCAGGTGGGGCAGCAGGTGGCGGTGCTGGGCGATCCCGGCCAGGGGGTACAGCCGCCAGGCGCTGGTGGCGGTGGCAGCGACAGCGCGTCTGTACGGCTGCTGCTCATGTCCCCGCCAGCGGCGTCCCTTGCCGCCATTGTGGAGCCCGCGCCCCTGGACATCAGGTTCCTGCTGCACAGCCCGGTGCCGCAGATGGCTCGCGTTCTGGTGTTGGCGGAGGCGCAGGTGGCTCCCGGCACGGACGCGCGTCCCGGGGAGCCCCGTGGTGGCGCAGTTTTGCATCAGCGGCTCACCCGTGCCCGGCTGCTGCTCGAGCTGCCCGTGCAGCTGGAGGGCGGTGTGCAGGAGGTGGAAGTGCAGCTGGCGCTAGAGGCGGGGGAGCTGGCGGGGGCGGCGACGGAGGTGTGCAAAGCTGGGGGGGCAGGGGGGGAGGAGGCAGCAGGCGCAGTGGGCGTGCTGCGGGTGGTGATGGTGGGCCCGGAGCATGGCGCCATGGGCACTGTGGGTGGGCAGCGGCAGGAGGCAGCAGGACCACGTCCCCTGGTGCACTGGGTTGCACCGCCGCTGCTGCTGCTGCCTCCTGCCGCAGCGGCCGAGGTGTGCGGCGCGTGGGAGGCGATGCAGCGGGAGGCTGGGGGCGGGCTAACGGAGATGGAAGAGGGGGGGCAGCAGCAGCAGCAGCAGCAGCAGCAGCAGCAGCATTACCAGCAGCAGCAGGAGGCTGGGGGTTGGGCGACAGGGGAGGAGCAGCAAAGCGGCGGGGTGGAGCACGTACTGCTGGGCAGCTCGTCGGGATACACTGGCACAGTTATTTCGTCGGTGTCCGGTGAGCTGCTGGCCAGTGCCGAGCGGCGGTCCTCCCTGTGGTGGTCCCACATGGCCCCGCTGCTGGGGGACCTGGCGCACGCGCTGGGGGGACACCAGGGGCAGGGGCAGGAGGGGGACGGGGAGGCCGCGGGCCCCGTCTGGCTGATGCTCCTGCCGTACCTGCAAGGGCGCGGTATGGCGGAGACGCTGTCTCTGCTGGGCTGGCGTGATCCAGAGCACACCGGCAAGCAGGGGTACCTGTGGGGCGCGGGTAACGACAGAGCTACCACTGCTGCAGCTGCTGCGGACTCCCCGCCGCCTGACCTAGAACCCCCAATGCAGCCAAGCGCTGGCCCTGCGCTTGGCCCCATGCTGCCCACCAGCAGCAGCGGCCTGGGGAAGGCCTCCCACCAGCACCAGCAGCACCCATCGATGTGCACTGGTGCCCATCCGGCAGTACCTTGTGCTCACCCCACAGAGGCCCGCACATTCCCTTTCCCACTGCTGCCACGCCCCTTCTCCCCGCCGGCCCTGGAGCTCTGCTATCAGCAGTGGCGTCTGCAGCGGTTAGCCCAAATGGCGCCATACGCACTATTCTTTGACGCTGGCGTCTGCCTGGGCATGATGCTGGGCGCTCTCGGGCCCCTGCCGGTGCCCGTACCGGCAGCTGCCAGCGATAGCGGGGCCGGGGCGGCGGCCCTGCCATTGCTTCTGCGGCTAGCCCAAACCGCGGTGTTTGGGCTTCTGGGCACGGTGTCAGACGTGCTAGGACTGGCGGTGGTATACATGGTGGTGGTGCTGAGGCCACGACGTGTGTTAAGGAGGCAGCGGCAGCAGCAGCAGCAGCTGGAACGGCAGCAGGAGCGTGGGCGACAAGGAGGCGCAAGGGGTGCGGTGGACCCTGGCACGACACCTGCCGTACTCATCAGTCCCAGGGACGTGGTGTGGTACCGGCTGGCGGCCTGCGTGGCGGGGCCGGCGGCGCTGCTGCTGTGTGCAGCGCTCATCAACCTGGGGTTAGCGCGAATGGACCCACGGGGCACTGGCACCACCCGCGTGGTTTATGGCAGCGGCCTGATTCGGGCGGTCATTGTACCGTCCCTGCAGCAGATGAGCACATGGGAGGCGGTGGCGGCAGCGCCGCTACTGTGGTATGGGGAGACCCTACTGCTATTGCAGATGCAGCCCGCCTGGGGTGTGTGGTGGGCAGGGGCGGTCGTAATGCTGTGGCGGCTGGTGGCGGTGGCCGTGTCGGCGGCTTGGGAGCGGCGTAGCAGGTGCCGGTTTGTGCAGGGGCAGCAGCAGCAGGCGGAGGCGGCGGCGGTAGGGGACCGGCAGGGGTCGGGCGCTGGCGAGGGGCTTGGTGGAGGCAAGAAGCGCGTGTAGAGGGGGCGGTGCGGCTGCACGTGTGAAGGTTTGGGTAAGGAGCTAGCCACCAGGAGTGTGGCGTATGCCATGAGCATGTTGGCATCAATCAACGGGGCCTGTGTGGCAGTGCAGCATTGTTTTACGGGATGAGGCAGGTGGCTGGCACGTGCAATCGTGCAGCAGCTGGTGTATGTTGCGGCGTCAGTTGGCCACGTCGAAGGTCCAGCGAACGGACAAGGCTGCTTTTCATAGATGCCTGCTGATGCCTGCTTCAGAATGTAGGTACTGCACATTATTGGGACTTCCTCGTTGCATCGAGTGCCGTTGTGCGAGTACCGGTAGAGGCTGCTGTGATTGAGTACACGCATGGTGGACTGGAGGTCTTCGCTGGAATGCCGTGCCTGTACATATGCCCGCATGTTCCTGCCTGTGAAGCTCAAGCCTTGCACATGTGTGTCTTTTTGATAAAGCATTGTCACAACCATTGTCCTCGCCACTCGTAGGGCTGTATGACACTACTTTGGACGGCATGCATGAGGTAAGCGCTTCTTCATTCGGGTGCATTTCCTTGTGGCGAGGCACGAACCTAACAGCGCTCATTTACAAGCTTAAAATGCGCAACAAGGAAGCCCGTTATGACGGCGCAGCATCGGCTGCCGGTGAACGCAGCGGAGCTATGTCCAACAATAAGTCGGGTACCTCGTGCAACGGCGCGCGAGCGCCCGAGGCCCCTCAAATGCCATCTTTTGCAGCATTTGTAGCAGGTGCGTCTCCTTGCAGTTAAATGTGGGCAAGCGCCCACTGCCGCAGGTGCATGGGCGCGAAACTATTTTGTCGGCAATGTGCGCGGAAAAGGGCAAGCACACTGGCCCCAGCGAGGGCTGGCAAAGTGATGCGCATAAACAAGCCAATCTACGCTTGCAGATGCCCACTTCTTTGGAGATTTGTGCGTCGCGCTGACCGGTCCGCTGGTGTTGCTAAGCGCCATCTTGAGGTCGGTGGACCCACGGGTCGGTGGGCCGCGCGCCTGGGGCGGCGGGGCCGCCTCTCTCTCCCCGGCGGACCCAACGGCGAACGGTGCTACGTGCCAGGCGCCGCTGCCTCAGGCGGCGCTGGATGGCTTTCCTTTTGGGTCCAGCGTCATCGTGCAGGTTGGTGGCAACCACCACATAGCAGTCCACTGCTGCGTCTGTATGTGCGCCTCTGCTTGCATAGGCACTTGAACGGATGCACGTTGCACTTGAGGCGAGGCCAAGCAGCTCACCCCACCTGTGCCGAATAACCACCACACATCAACGCTTGCAAAGGTGCTAGATGAGAGGAATTGAGCATCCGCCCTGTCATTGCGATACCCAGGCGCTTCACGTGGCCCGCTACCTGCCGTGGTACGCCGTGGTGGCTCCACTTCAGCTGGGCGACTGGGCGGGCATGCTGCACAACACCTTGAACCTCTCCTTCGCGTGCATGGTACTGCTGCTGGCGTCCTGCTCGAGGAGCGGCGCCGTGTGGGCCTGGTGGCGAAGGTGAGGCGTGCAGGTACACGGGCAGAGCGCTGCACTGGAACAGCGTAGTGTGTCCAAACCAGCCACACACTTGCGCTCCCGAGTGCATCAGTGCTGGGCGTGTGCGACGGCACGTGGCATGCAACAGGATCATACTAGTTTTGTCGCGTACCGGTACTTCAGATGGCAGGGGTGATGGCCCCGGGCCGGTCGTGTGGCACCTGCCGTGCTCGCCTACGTCTGCATGCCGCTTAGGCGTGCCTACCGGTACGGTAAGCCTCGTGGGCATACCACCAGGCCCGGCGTGGGTCCGACAGCAGGCATCCAGGCAACGGAGTTGCCCACTCTACTGCCCAGGGAGCGTGGGGTGCACGACCAATCGCATTTGCAGTCCCTTGTGAGGAGGAAGGACTGCACAAGTAGTAGTCGAGCGAGCGACAGCAACCGAGCAAGCGCGCTGCGTAAGCGTACCGGTAGCAGACGGGCTTTCTGTTACGTACCCATACTAAATGGAGGCGAGTGGTGGGTGCGTTGTGCAAGCTTGCGCAACCTGCAACGAGTCAAGGAGGCGCACATCATGTAATCTTGCCCTGGCCTGCCCCAGCCCGCCCCGGCCGGCGCACATAGCAACCTACAATAACCTTGGCCTGGTGGCCTGCCCTGGCCTGCCGCCGCAGGTACCGCTTCCCGGTCGTCCTCTTCCTGTGCAGCATGATCCGCTGCCTCCCCGTGCTATCCACCCTGCTGCTGCTGCCGCCCCGCGCTTGGCCCACGCACACGTGGGCCCGCTTCGCGGTCAGCGCCAGCACCAGCCCGCTGGTCTACACACTGGCCCTCTGTGTGTTCGACCAGTTGGCCAAGGTGCGCACAAGACCTTTGTTACCTCAGTGCGCACAAGACCTTTGTTACCTCAGTGAGCATAAGACCTTTGTTACCTCAGTGCGCACAAGACCTTTGTTACCTCAGTGCGCACAAGATTTTGTTACCTCAGTGAGCACAAGACCTTTGTTACCTCAGCACTTACGGTACGGTCAGTGCACGCAGGCGTCCTTGCCGACTTTTAAACATCATCTAACGCAGGTTGAAACATGAACATTCGCCCTGGCTGGTAACAATAACTGTCCAACGACCTCGCAAATGACCATTCCGATGACCCCCACCGCCGCCCGCCAAACAGGTCCCCTGGACTGCCACCGTCGTGCATGCGCTGGCGCAGACGGTCGCAATCTTTGTCCAGGCCTACTTTGTGGCGCCCACCATTGTGACGTGGTGGAGGGAGCAGCAGCAGCAGCCGGGCGCTGGGCGGGACGACGGCCCCGTCCCCCTGCAGTGCGGCAGCCCCCTGCGCCCCGAGCACTCTGCGCTGCTGTCGTGCCGTCCGCTGGCGCTGCAGGTGCTGCTGGGCCTGGCCATGGTGGCGTGGCCGGTGGGGCTGTCGTGGGCGGTGGACAGGAGGCTGAGGAGGCAGCACGCGCAGCTGTGCGCAGAGTGCGAACGGAGGAGAGGGTGGCAGGTGGGGGAGCAGGGGCCGCCCCTTACTCCTACCCAGCCACAGCGGCAAGGCACACCTCCTCCGTGCGGCCCTACCACACCTGCTGCTACAGCCTCCCGAGGCGGCCAGGCCGCGGTGCTTGGAGCAAGCCGAGACCAAACCAGCACAAGTGCGACACCCTCTGCAAGCCTTGCAAGCCCGCCCAGCGGTTCCCGGCTTGCGGTACTGCACAGCAGCAGCACCACACGCGGCCGCCCTAGCGCCCTGTACCTCAGCGCGACGTCCACCACGGTGGTATCCCTCAAGGTGCGCAGGGCCTTTCATTGGGTTGAATTTGAAGTGCTAGCACTGCTGTCGGCTGCTGCTGGGGTTGGGCCTGGCGGGCGGGATAGAAAAGGGTTGCGGAGACAACGGCAACGGTGTAGGGCGTAGGCAACATGCGGGCTGTGCTGGAGCCAAGGCAGCCTACGGTAGTGCACAGCCAGCCAGCCCGCAGCCCGTACCGTCGTGGGCCCGCAGTGCACTGCGTTGTTGGAGTCGACGCACCGCACGCATGTTGCAGTGGCTAATGCGATATACCGTTAGTCGTTAAGGCGCTTCGTAGCCTTAGCTAAGGGCCATGCGCAAAAGCGTGCAGAGGCTATCGATTGGCACTCTACATTCCCTTCGCATGTGTTCGCTATCCCCTAGGCCCAGGAGCACCCAGGCAGCTTCCAGGAGTACGGCAACCTGATGACATGCGTACTTCACAACGTTTTACGGAAGCAGCTTGAAAGGGCCGCACAGGGTGAAGCACATACCGGCGCGTTACCCCGACTGCAACGGCAGCTGGTGGAAGCTGGCGGGCCGCTCCTGAGCACCACGGTGGTACGCGGCTGCATCCAGATGGTGCTGTGGGGCTGGATGCCGCAGGGGGAGGGGAATCGGCTCGGGGGAGCGGGGGCTGGGGCCGCAGCAGGGGACGCCGCGGAAGCGGAGCAGCTGCTGCAGCAACTGGTGCCTCCGCTGAGGCAAGGTGTGGCGCAGCATGAGGGGCCCGGCAGCGTGCGGGGCGTGTCGGTGCAGGTGGGGCAAGCAGTGGCGGTGCTGCGGGACCCCAGTGATGCACCATACACAGCAACGGTGGGCCAGCAGCAGCAAAATGAGGAGGGCATGCGCGGCAGTTGCAGCGTTACCAGCCCAGCCCCAGTCCGACTGCTGCAGCTGTTCCCGCCGGCGGCCTCCCTCGCTGCTGCGGCTGCGTCAGGGTCGCTGACCGTGCGGCTGCTGCTGCACAGCCCCACGCCGCAGCCGGCCAGGGTGCTGGTGCTGGCGGAGCGGCAGGGGGACGCCAGCAGCAGCATCGACAGCGCATTACCTCAGGAAGGGTTGTGCGGCGGCGCAGTGCTGCAGCACACGGCACTTGCCCGGCTGCTGGTTGAGCTGCCCGTGCAGCTGGAGGGCGGTGTGCAGGAGGTGGAGGTGGAGCTGGGGGCGGGACAGCTGGCGGGGGGGGCGGCGGGGGCAGCGGATGTGGGCGAAGGCGCGGCGCAACACGAGTCAGGTACACTAGGCGTGCTGCGGGTGATGATGGTGGGTCCGGAGCAACCGGATGTTGGTGGGCAGCAGGTGGCGGCAGCGGCAGCCTCTCCCTTGGTGCACTGGGTCGCCCCGCCGCTGCTGCTGCTGCCTCCTGCCGCAGCGGCCGAGGTGTGCGGCGCGTGGGAGGAGATGCAGCGCGAGGCTGGGGAAAGGCTGGCGGAAATGTACAAGGAGGCGACGAGGCAGGAGCAGCTGCATCTGAGGGGAGTGAAGGAGCCGGCCAGTGCTGGGGGCGGGCTAGCGGAGGCGGAGCAGGGGCAGGAGCAGGGGCGCGGGCAGCCAAGCGGAGACGAGCCGCAAGCTGTAGCAGGAGGCTCCGCACCGCACGCAGTGACAGGGCCTCCATTAAGCTGCATCGATCTGGTCCCCAGCGCCGAGGGGCAGTCGTCGCTGTGGTGGTCCCACATGGCCCGTTTGATGGGGGACCTGGCGCGGGCGCTAACGCTGGGCGCGCAGGGGGTGGAGCAGTTGGGGAACGGGGACGGGGAGGCAGCGGACCCCGCCTGGCGGCAGACGCTCCTGTCGTACCTGCGGGACAACGGCATGTCAGAGACGCTGTCCCTCTTGTCCAAGCATGGACAGGACCAGGGCGGACAACAGCAGCAGCAGCAGCAGCAGCAGCAGTTGGGTGTTAGCCGCAGCAGCTTCGCTGCTCCCTTACCCACAGCATGCCCGGAAGCGGCCACGTCCGACCTGACACCCACAAGCACAGCAGCCACCCACGCCGGCAGCAGCCACCGGCTGCCAACACCTCACACCGCGCAGCCATTGGTGCACACTGCGGCTGGAGCAGCTGCGCCTGGTGACAGCACCGCTACACTCCCGCGGCCCTTCCTCTTCCTGCTCCCCCACCCCTTCTCCCCTCCCCACCTGGAGGCAGCCTACCAGGCGTGGCGCCTGGAGGGGCTGGCGGCGAATGCTGCCTACGCGCTGTGGTTCTCCGTTGCCATATCCTCTGTCATGCTGGCGCGCACAGTCATGTTGCGCTTTGGGCGTGGCGGCGGCGGCGGTGGTATGCCCGACGCCGCTCCGTTGGCCACGCTTGCCCACGCAACTATCACCGCCGTTCTCAACATCGTTGCGACCGGCCTGGCTTTGGTTGTCCTGCACGTGCTTGTCTTTGTCAGGTCGCGAGCCGCACAGCAGCAGCAGCAGCAGCAGCAGCAGCAGCAGCAGCAGCAGCAGCAGCAGCAGCTACGTGGTGTGAGGGAGCACGGGAAAGGGCGGTCTACCGAGGCTGCCGGCAGCGGCGTGGGCCTCGGCGTCACTGCACGGGGGTCGGTGCTCACGTCCCGCGACGTGTGGGCGTACCGGCTGGCCGCCTGCGTTGCCGGGCCCGCCGTGCTGCTGCTGTGCAATGTCCTGGTGCTGACAGGAGCTACGCCACTCGACCCTCAATTGGTCGGTGCCAAGAACACCGTCTATGCATTCAGCTTGATTTGGGCGGTCATCGTGCCGTGCCTGCAGCAGATGAGCACGTGGGAGGCGGTGGCGGCGGCACCACTAATGGGCTTGGCGGCGACTCTGTTGATGCTTACAGCGCAGCCGGGCTGGGGCGTGTGGCGGCGCGTGGGAATTGCGGCAGCGTGGCGGCTGCTGGCTGTGGCTGTGTCCGCAGTGTGGGAGTGGCGCAGCAGGTGGCAGTTCGTGCGCGTGCACCAGGAGAGTCCATGTGTACCGTCAGGGGGTCCCAGCGGGACGGGTGGTGTTGGTTCGGGTGCAAAGGTCAAGGCTGCATGAGGCGGGGCCGGGAGGTGTTGTAGGAGGTATGTGGAGTATGCGGAGCGGTAGGGTGAGCGTTACGTTAGGAGGAGGAGCACGAGTAGGCTGCGGGGGCGGCAAGGAACGGGCTTGAGGCAGGCAGCGGCGCACGAGAGGACTGCCTCCGGAACATTGATCCTGGATGTTCGTATGGATGGGATGTTGCGTGTGGTCTCGCTTGATATGATAGCGGCGGTGCTGGTTCCGTGCCTGCAGCGGATGAGTGCGCGGGAGGCAGTGGCGGCATCGATCCCCCCTGGTGGCCCCTGCCGAGGCGCTGCTGCTGATGGCGATGAAGCCGGGCTGGGGGCTGTGCAGGGCAGCTGCGGTTGCCATGGTGTGGCGGCTGGGGGCGGTGCGCGTGGGCGTGCCGCCGGCCGGCGTGGGCGCGATGCAGCGGGAGGCAGTTCGTGCAGGGGTAGCAGCAGGTGGTGAGGACAGTGGGGCCTGTTCAGGGGTCGGGCGTGGTTGAGGGGCCGGGTGGAGGCAAGAAGCGCGCGTAGAGGGGGCGGCGCTGGTAAGGGTAGAGCGTTACGAGGCTGTGAATGGAGGACTGGCAAGATACATTGTGTCGGTCACAAGCATGCATACATTATTGGGCCTGGTGGCTGTGCAGCGTGCGTCTTGACATTCGCGGGCCCTGGTGGCTTGAGTGACATGCAGGGTCTGTCACGAGCGAGGTGATTGCAGCGTATGGCTGACGATGCAACTTGGCCGTGCGGCTGCTGCTGCACAGCCCCACGCCTCCGTCCGCCGGCAAGGATGCTGCTGCTGGCGGAGCGGCACGGGGCCGCCTTTACGCAGGTGCCTCGGGGAGAATATCGTGGTGGTGCAGTGGGCCCGTGTGCTGGTCGGAAGCAGTACCATAGTATGATTGGTAGGTAAGCGTAAAGAGTTTGGTGTAGGCACGTGCCGGCTGCTGCCGTAATGGCTTCGTCAGCTACGCAAGCGAGTCTGGAATGCATGAAACTTGTTAACGCCGCCTTGCGGCTGATGTATCTGTGTGCAGGCAGCGGCATTGGGCCGCTGGCCGTGGCCGCTGGCACGGACATCTGCACCTGTGCAAGAGAGCTCCCCTGGCCCAAAGCACGCGTGTCCTTCACAACGGCATGGGCTGGCGTCCTGTGATCTCTGCAATGTTGGCTCCATTGTCCAGTTCGGCTTGGCGTGCGTGCATGTCCTACAGACGACCCGCTCGTTTCAACGAACTCCTAAGAACCATCCAAAGTTCTCGAGGTTTATGCAGGTTTACGTGCAGGTTTACGTACGTACGGCCGCGAGGGACGGACAGCCGCACATACCTTGAGGCTATTAGCGGCTATGAGCGCTAGGGAGGCAGTTATACTTTAGTGCATAAAAAGGAATCATGAAGGGCACCCCGCAGGGTGCAGCAGCGCGCAAGGCGCAGCAGTCTACGTGGCAAGTTTCAGGCTGCGTTCCCCTCGGCGGCGGTCGCTTGGACGCCACGCCACCGTCCTTCCGTGCGTATCTGGCAGGTAAGCAATAGCCACTTTCTGCTGCGTTTTCACAGTGCGAAGCTCGTTCCGAGCGCCCAACGACTTCCGGCTCGGGGCCGCGCCGAGCCGACAACCTCTTGCGTTCCTTACTACTTTCACCCCGTAGATAAGTGTTTGGAGTGGGACCTTTCCATCACGCTGGCGCTGCCGCTGCTCATGGTCATGTCCATCGCGAAGTCTATTGACCCACGGGTCGGCTCCGGGCCCTCGCGGTGCGACCTGGCCCCCTGGGTGGCCCTGCCGGACTTCCCGTGTGGCGCCAGCATCGTTCATCAGGTGCGCGCCTCGAACACTGTCGTCAGAGTGCTGGTTGTATGCTGTCCAAAGCCAAGCAGTGCAGTGCGTGGTAGCATGGCGAGCGGTGTGATCTGAAGCGCCAAGTGAAGGCTGCTACCGGCCGCACAAGCAACATGTGCTTGCAGACGGGCGGAGGACCCGCGTGCACATGCAGAAAGCCCTTAAGACCAGCTTGGCCTTAGGTCCATATGTCGTCTGTGCGGTTGCTGCGCTTCTGGCTCAGTAAACTCCTTTTGTACCGGCTTGAGTTGTTGGGGTTGTTCCCTCGCTCCGCCCACAGGTCCTGCACATCGTGCGCCACCTGCCGTCCTACGCCCTGCTGCTGCCGCTGCGCTTGGGGGACTGGCCCAGCGCTGTCATCAACGCCCAGGCCCTGGCCTACCCGGTGGTGCTCCTGCTTCTGGCCTTCAGCCCCAGAAGCAGCCGACTGTGGGCGTTCTGGCGACGGTACGTAAGGTGTCTCCGTGGGCTTTACATGCGCAGTACACGTTGCACACTACTGGTCTGCGGCAGGCTACGTCCGGCGACCGTACTGTACGTAGTACACTCCCTAGTTGCATGCACAGGCGCCTGTGACCTGCGTGTACCTGGCGGCACATACTGATGACAGGCAGCCAGCCACCGTTACGCCAGCAACACCTGACACGCCCCCGCCCCATCTGTCGCACAGGTGGCGCTTGGCCATCATCACGGCTGCGGACCTCACCTCCCGCTGCGTGCTGCTGGTGCCCTCCTTCGTGCTGATGCCGCCCCACACGTGGCCCACGCGCTGCTGGTCCCGCTACGCCATCAGCGCCAGCACCAGCCCCCTGCTCAACGCCCTCATGCTGGGGCTGCTGGACCAGGTGTTCAAGGTGCGACTGTAAGCCAGCGAATTAGGCAGTGCGTTATTGCACAAGAGGCATTCCTAGGATGTCAGGGATCAGCTGTTTATCAGCTATTGGTCACCATCCACTGGTACCATATATTGTAAGCTCTCAGCCGCTTACAGCGACGGGCAGCGAGAAGTCTGCGCTGGGTTGTCGTACATGGTTGTTGTGCGGGTCAACTTGTTCACCGGCCTGCAATTCATTTGCACGGTAGGGCGCGCGAGCTGCTTGACTGTGCGTGTTTTTGACCTTGTGCATGGTAGCTGGTGCTGTTATACCTGTACTGGTACGGTATGTGGGTGTGGGCGTGGGTGTAGGTGTGGGCAGGCCAGCTGCCTGCCTGAGTGTATGAATTGCACCTCAGCAGCACCAGCTATGGACTGACTGGTGTTCCTCGCTGCTTATTGTTGCAATTTCGGCTGCTTGGCCCACAGGTGACGCTGGGCCCGACCGTGCTCCTGACACTGGCACAAACAGCAGTAGCCTTCTTCCTGGCGTACCGGGTCACGCCCACCATCCTGGCCCTTCAGATGGACGGCCAGAATGCAGAGCAGCAACGGCAGAGCCACCTGCCCGTCCCCCTGCAGTGCGGCAGCCCCCTGCGCCCCAAGCATGCTGCGCTGCTGTCGTGCCGGCCGCTGGCGCTGCAGGTGCTGCTGGACCTGGCCATGGTGGCGTGGCCGGTGGGGCTGTCGTGGGCGGTGGACAGAAGGCTGAGGAGGCAGCACGCCGAGCTGTGCAGGGAGCGGGAACGGCAGAGAGGGTGTCAGCAGGTGGCAAAGCGGGAGGTGTCCCTTCCTGATATTCATCAGCCGCAGCAGCGGGGCACAACTCGGTGTGGCGATGCCACGTCCCTTGTCACAGGCTGTCAGGGCGGCAAGGCTGCGTCGCTCGGAACAAGCCGAGACCAAACCAGCACACCTACTACAGCCTCCGTACCCCTTGCAAGCCAGCCCAGCGGTTCCCGGCTTGCGGTACTGCCCAGCAGCAGCACCACACGCGGCCGCCCTAGCGCCCTGTACCTCAGCTCCATGTCCACCGCAGTGGTATCTCTTAAGGTACGCAGGGCCGGGGTGGGAGTCGTACCCCTGACGCTTGCAGCTGCTGGGTTTAAGCCTGGGGGCCGGAACGGGCGGAGCACGGAGGAGACTCACCTTGCAGTGCACGGCGAACACATCGAGTGCGTAAAAGAAGAAGCGCATACCTGATGTTACAACGGCATTAGGGCTCCATTGCAATGTGGACCGCAGAGCCGCAGCAGCCCACTGGCTAGAACACAAGCTTGCACTTGTACCTGCTGTTCACTGTCCCGTAGGTCCAGGAGCACCCGGGCTCCTTCCAGGAGTACGGCAACCTGATGGAATCCGTACTGCACGAAACCGTACGGGAGCAGCTTGCACCGGCTGCACGGGGCTCGAGGGTTGCAGCACGTGTCGGCGGCAGAGTGCAACCACTACAACGGCAGCTGGCGGAGGCTATGTGGCCGCTGCTGTGGAGCACCGTGATACGGGGCTGCATCCAGGTGGTCCTGTGGGGCTGGGTGCCGGGCGGGGAGGGGGAGGTGCTTGGGGGAGCAGGGGCTGGGGGCATTGGTGAGCAGCTGATGCGGCGGCTGGTGCAGGCGGGGGGCGGCAGCGTGCGGGGCGTGTCGGTGCAGGTGGGGCAGGAGGTCGCGGTGCTGGGGGACCCCACCCTGGACATGCAGCTGCCAGGAGTGATGCCCATGCATGGCGGCAGCGGTGGCGGCCGCGGCAGCCGCACCTCGGTCCGGCTGCTGGAGATGTTCCCGCCAGCGGCCTCCCTCCCCGCCGTGGCTGCGTCAGGGTCTCTGACCGTGCGGCTGCTGCTGCACAGCCCCACGCCGCAGCCGGCAAGGGTGCTGGTGCTGGCGGAGCGACAGGGGGCCGCCAGCAATAGGGCGGTGCCTTCCGGGGGAATGCCTGGCGGTGGAGTGTTATCGCAGCCGCTGCTGCTTGAGCTGCCTGTGCAGCTGGAGGGCGGTGTGCAGGAGGTGGATGTGGAGGTGGCCCTGGGGGTGGGCGATCTGGCGGGGGAGTCAGGGGTAAGGGAGGCATCAGCCGCAGCGAGCGCGTTTCGGGTGGTAATGGTAGGCCCGGAGCACGCAGGTGCGGCTACGGGAGGCCAGCAGCAGGCGGGGGCAGCGGCAGCCCATCCGCTGGTGCACTGGGTTGCACCGCCGCTGCTGCTGCTGCCTCCCGCTGCAGCGGCAGAGGTGTGCGGCGCGTGGGGTGCGGTGCAGCAGGAGGCTGGAGGCGGGTTGGCGCAGGAGGAGCAGGAGGGGGAGCGGCAGGAGCAGCATCATTATCAGCAGCAGCAGGAGGAAGTGGAGGAGCAGGCCGGAGTAGAAGGCTTGGCACCGCACACAGGGGCCCTGCCGCCATCGGGCTCCAGCAGCGAGCTGCTGGCCAGTGCCGAGCGGCGGTCCTCCCTGTGGTGGTCACACATGGCCCCGCTGTTAGGGGACCTGGCGCACGCGCTGGGGGGACACCAGGGCCAGGGGCAGGATGGGGGACATGGAGGCCGCGGACCCCGTCTGGTGGCAGACGCTCCTGCCGTACCTACGGGACAACGGCATGGCGGAGACACTGTCCCTGCTGGCCAGCAGGCGCGGGGAGGAGCAGGCCCAGCAGCAGCAGCAGGAGCGGGAGGGAGTCAGCCGCAGCAGCTCTGCTGCTGCTTCCATCAATACTGCTTACCCGGAAGCGGCTGCGTTCGGCCAGACACCGGCGGCCACCCACGGCAGCAGCCAAGAGCAGGCAGCACCCGACGCCTCCCAGCCACCTGCGCACACTGCAGCTGCAGCAGCTGCGCCTGGTGACGCCACCGTTACGGTGGCACGGCCCTTCTCCTTCCTGCTCCCCCGCCCCTTCTCCCCACCCCATCTGGAGGCGGGCTACCAGGAGTGGCGGCTGATGGGGCTCCTGAGGAACAATGTATGCGTGCTGGGCTTCTGCATCATCGTGTACTCAATGATGCTGGCGCGCGCTATGATGACGTGGGCTGCGCACCGCAGCGGCGGTGGTGGCGGCGGCGGCAGCGGCGGCGCGGCTGGCGGCGGCGGCATGGCTGGGGCGTTCCCGTGGGCCCAGCTGGGTCACGCAACCGTCATCTCCATGCTCAACACTGTTGCGAACGGTCTAGCATTGGCGGTCCTGCAGGTGCTTGTCATTATCAGGTTGCGAGCCGCGCAGCAGCAGCAGCGGCAGCAGCAGCAAAAGGCTGGGCGGCAGCAAGTGAAAGGGCGGCCTACCGCGGCAGCCGGCAGCGCCCTGGGCCACGGCACGAGTGCGCCCGGGGCGGTGCTCCGGTCCAGCGACGTTTGGGCGTACCGGCTTGGGGCCTGCGTCGCAGGGCCCGCAGTGCTGCTGCTGTGCAACATGCTGGTGCTATCCGGAGCAACACCACTCGACGCCCAAATGCAGAACATCCGCACCACCTACGCACTCACCTTAATCCGGGCGGTCATCGTTCCGTGCCTGCAGCAGCTGAGCACGTGGGAAGCGATGGCGGCGGCTCCGCTGCTGGGCCTGGCGGAGGCAATCCTGGTGTTGGCTGTGCAGCAGGGATGGCACGTGTGGCGGGCGGCGGTGGTGGCCACGGCGTGGCGGTTGGGTGCGGTGGTCGTGTCGGCGGCGTGGGAGGGGCGCAGCAGGCGCAGGTTCGGGCACACGCACCGGGAGAACCCAGTTGTAGCATCAGGGGGCACCAGGATGATGGGTGGTGTTAGCTCAAGTGCGAAGCTCAAGGCTGCGTGAAGCGGCGCCGGGCGGTATTGCAAGACACGTGCAGGAGGTATGCGGCGCGGCAATGTGAGCCTGAGGAGTAGCAGGAGTTGTGGGCTGCTGGGGCGGCAAGGGACGGACGGGCCTGCGGCAGGCAGCAGCTTATGGGAAGGCTTGCCATGGTAGCTGGGGTTCTTGGTCACGTTAAGGACTGGTGTTACGGTACTACAGGCTCCGGCGCAATGACGACGGCAAGCTGTTGCTAGCATGCATGCGTTGGAAACCACGAAACTTGGCACCTTTGTCTCTGGGGCACGACAGTGAGCTTTATTTCGCTCCAATACCGCAGTGTGGACGCGGACTTGGGCTGCATGGCTCTGTGCCGGTGCGTTGTCACTCTCAGCACCACGGGGGCTGTAGTGTTAAGACACGGCACAGGCGATACGATATATACCGGTAGGTCTCCTTCCATTCCGGTCGGGCACAGTCTGCCGCGGGACGGTTGCTTGGGCACAGGCACAGCGCACGCAGTCCGTAGACTGTGCTGGTCAGCTAGCTGGTTGAAAGCTGGTACCGGGCAGCACGCAACCCAAAGTGTCAAATTATTGCCAATGCAACTGAAGAGCTGAACACTGCCTGCCTAAGCAGGGGCTTTCAGAGAGAGAAGCGCGTCTCGTGCCCCTTCGGGCCTTGATAAATGTTTTTTATTGCTAAATAAAAATATTTTTGCTCACCTGTAGCAGGTGACAATAAATTATTTCGCTATGACGAGGCGCCGTGTAGGTTGGTGGATCTCGTACCGGGAGTATATCCTTTCTGGCTCCGTCACTACCAACATAGGAGCACAAAGTCGATAACTTTCCAGTATGGACGCCCTAAATCTTCCAGTACATGTATAGCGCATAGACAGGCAGCGTGCAAGTGAGCATATGTAGGCTGGTCGACTCCTGCATACTCAGTCGCGTATGTAAGAGCGCGGCGAAGGACTAGGGCAGAACGCAGTGGCTTCTGTCAAGGTTCATGGCCACAACGGCACCCTGAAGATGACGACACTAGCATAGCCAAGATGCCCGAACCCATTTCATCTGGCCAAGAACAACCTTTAGTGGTTACTGCTCCTCGTCTACCATCTTATGCTGCCTTCGCAGCTGGTGAGCTCGCTGCAATCGCAAGCATGGAGTCTGCGGATCTTAGGACGACCTCCGGCTCACTATTGCTAACGTTGCTTTGCTTTGCCAAATCCATTGCAGAGGCTTATTTTTTTGGCGACTTTTGCGTCGGGCTAGCGCTTCCGCTGGCCATGATGGTGTCAATTGCGAGGTCCCTGGACCCACGGGTCGGTCCCACCTGGGCCACGGGCGGAGCTGCACCCGACACGCCGCCGGCAGGCCCTCAGGCCAAGGGCCCGCTGTGGCCGACACCGGCAGCTTCGGGGGCACTGGAAGGCTTTCCCTATGGATTCAGCCTTAGTTTGCAGGTGCGCAAGCGCAACGCCGTGATGCATCCCTGCTCTTGGGTTAGGTTTGTGATGAGTTTCCCGCTACGTATCGCGCATGCAGTTTTTTTTTTGCAATGTCATTGGTTAGGACACGGCTCGTTCAGTTTGTTTGGTTCCGCGCCGTGTCCCAGGGCCTCACATGCCTTCAACGCATTTGCGACACAGGTTCTGCACGTGGCTCGACACCCGGTGTGGTACGTCCTGCTGCGCCCCGCCCGGCAGCGCGACTGGGCGGGGCTGCTGCTGAACGGCATCCACCTGCTGTGTCCGGGTCTTGGACTGCTGCTGGCTGTGTCCTCACGTACGTCTGCAGTGTGGGCCTGGTGGAAAAGGTGAGCTCGGCAGCGGGCAGCACTGCTGAGGTTGAGAATACTGGGTCGGTCAAGGGGCAAGGAGGAGAGCTGTTGACACCGGCTCGAGACCTGAAAGGAATGGGATGGTGATGCGTACTCCGCCCTGGGGTCTAGCTGGTTCCACACCCGTGTGTTAGGGTATTGTCCTATGCATTGGTGTGCACGCCACAGGAAACGTGCCCACCCACACCGTGTCTAGTCTGCACGTGCCCACATGCCTGGATGCGTGCCGGGGCGGTTCAGGCTCACATGTACCACCTGCCCCCAACACTTGCCCCCCTGTTCGTTGGTTGCCTCCAGGTATCGCCTGGCATTCATTCTCGTCGTTTCGCTGCTGACCCGCTGCGTGCTGCTGCTCGCCGCCTTCCTGCTGCTGCCGCCCCACACCTGGCCCAGCCACACGTGGGCTGCGTACGTGGTCAACGCCGCCAGCAGCCCCCAGGCCCATGCGCTGGCCATGGGCGTGTACAACCTGCTGGTCAAGGTGGCTAGGCATGGCGCAACAATCACAAACAACCCGGGTGCAAGGATGTACCGTATGCTTCATCGTCATCCTTGAAGCGACACCAGGCGTCAACAAGCATTTCGCTGTCAGCCTTGCTGGCCTGCTGTGGCGAGCTTGACCACCACAGATCCGGTACCTGCAGTTACATTAACTGACGTGTCACAGCACAAAAAGAGTGACCATGAGCTACAGAGTTAGCACCGCGGGCCTCAGGCATTGTCCGCCGAAGCGCCACGTCGTGCCATCGCCTGCTTCGTATTGTTCAGCCCGACACACATGCTAACGATACTGCACGACACCACCCGCAGGTGCCCCACTCTGCCGCGGCGATGCAAGCGCTGGCGCACGCGGCTGCAGTGTTCGTGCTGGCATATCGCGTGGCACCCACCATCGTGACGAGGTGGAGGGAGCAGCGCTCAGGCGCTGGGCTGGCTTACACGGCCACGTGCGGCTCGGACGCGTCGGGTCCCGTCCCCCTGCAGTGCGGCAGCCCCCTGCGCCCCGAGCACTCTGCGCTGCTGTCGTGCCGTCCGCTGGCGCTGCAGGTGCTGCTGGGCCTGGCCATGGTGGCGTGGCCGGTGGGGCTGTCGTGGGCGGTGGACGGGAGGCTGCGGAGGCAGCACGCGGCGGTGTGCAGCGAATGGGTTAGGCAACAGAGGGGGCGGCAGCAGGGGCAGCAAGGTGGTGCACTCTGCGCCCCCGCCAGCACGCAGCAGCACGGACTTGCTCCTCCGTGTAGCGTGGCAAAGCACCTAGACAGCGCACATCGAGGCCGAATGAGCGGGACGGCGTCGGGCAGCACCTGCAGCGCACCGGGTGATACCTCTTCTCAGAAGACACCCGCCGAGGCGCAAGTGGCTGACCCGGGCACGGCTTCCATTGCGGCCGCTCGCAGTGCTCGGTACCGCAGCCGCATGGCTGCTGCAATGGCCGCCGCCAAGGTGTGTCGCAGATCTTGGTGACCTGTTTAACTATCGGTATGTTGCATGCGATGCAGTTCAGACGGGCGCTTGGGTCAAAACATGCGTCGGGGCACACACGTTAACGGAACGACTGCCACTCGCCAGTTGTGCCGCAGCGAGCGCGATCAGCTTGTGCGATCGTGATCGCAATGCATTTGCTGAATGGTCTTAATGCACTGATGCATGCTTTCCGACCACATGAAGGGTGTCGCACGACCTGTGTCCCGGACTTCCCCCCGCGCGCCCCTCTTCAGGTGCAGGAGCACCCCGGCGACTTTGAGGAGTTCGGCGGATGCCTGGCTTCCGTACTGCAGGATTGTGTACGGCAAGAGCTGGGCACCGTAGCCACTGCTGACGTGGCACCGAGTCAACCCTCAGCTATCGAGCCTCTCCTGTGGACCACGGTGATACGGGGCTGCGTGCAGGTGGTCCTGTGGGGTTGGGTGCCGGAGGGTGAGGGGGAGGGAGGAGCAGGGGCTGGCGGCGTGGGGCAGCAAGATCTGGCGGAGCAGCTGGTGCGGCGGCTGGCGGCGCGCCTGGACCGAATGTTGGCGCAGGAGGGGGCCGGCAGCGTGCGGGGTGTGTCGGTGCAGGTGGGGCATGAGGTGGCGGTGCTGGGGGAACCTAGCCCGGACGTGCCGCTGCCAGGCGTGCTGCCCCTGCATGGCGACAGGGGTGGCGGTGGCGGTAGCGGCACCTCCGTGCGGCTGCTGCAGATGTCCCCGCCAGCGGTCGCCCTCGCTGCTGCGGCTGCGACAGGGACCCTGACCATGAGCCTGCTGCTGCACAGCCCGGCACCGCAGCCGGCAAGGGTGCTGGTGCTGGCGGAGCGGCAGGGGGACGCAAGCAGCAGCAGCAGCAGCGGGGAGCCGCCCAGCGGCGACCTGGGATTGCAGCAGCACCTGACGCCGGCCCGGCCGCTGCTGGAGCTGCCCGTGCAGCTGGTGGGTGGTGTGCAGGAGGTGGAGGTGCAGCTGGGGGCGGGGCAGCTGGCGGAATTGTGCAAGGCTGGGGAGGCAGCAGACGCGGCTGGCATGCTGCGGGTGGCGATGGTGGGCCCGGAGCACCAGCCCGTATCTGCGGCTGAGCAGCGGGCGGAGGCAGCAGAACCACGTCCCCTGGTGCACTGGGTGGCGCCGCCGCTGCTGCTGCTGCCTCCTGCCGCAGCGGCCGAGGTGTGCGGCGCGTGGGAGGAGATGCAGCACGAGGCTGGGGGCGGGCTGGCGGAGGCCGAGCAGGAGGGGCAGAGGCAGGGGCACGGGCAGCCAAGCGGAGAGGATGGGCAGGCCGAAGCAGGAGGTTCGCCAGACACAGGCGTAGCTCGTCTATCAATCGTCAGCACGAATGCCTCCCAGCGGTCCTCCTTGTGGTGGTGCCACCTGGCCCCGCTGTTGGGGGACCTGGCGTACGCGCTTGGAAGGCATAGGGGTATGGGGCAGGAGGAGGCCGCGGACCCCGTCTGGGAGACACTCCTGCCGTACCTTCAGGAGCACGGCATGGCGGAGACGCTGTCCTTGCTGGCCAGCAGGCGCGGGGAGGAGCAGGCCCGACAGCAGCAGCAGCTACAGCAGGAGCAGTTGGGTACTGGCCGCAGCAGCTCCGCTGTTTCCCTACCCACAGCACACCCGGGCGCGGCCACCTCCGACCAGCCACCTGCACGCACAACAGGCACGCATGGCAGCAGCAGCAGCAGCCACCAGCGGCCACCACCCGACGTAACGCAGCCGTCAGCGTTCACCGCAGCTGGGGTAGCTGCGGCGACAACACGCGGTGACATCACGCGCACCGTTACACTGCCGCGGCCCTTCCTCTTCCTGCTCCCCCGCCCCTTCTCCCCTCCCCACCTGGAGGCAGCCTACCAGGCGTGGCGCCTGGAGGGGCTGGCGGCGAACGTGGCTTACGTGCTAGGAGCTGGCGCCCTCGTGTACCTCAGCATGCTATTGCGCCTTTCCACGCTGTGGGCTACGCACGGCGGCGACGGCGGCAGTAGTCTGCCCGGCGCGGTGGCATGGGCCCAGCTGGCCCGCGCAACCCTCGTCGCCACGCTGAATACGATTGCGAACGGACTGGCACTGGTGGTCCTGCAGGTGCTTGTCGTCATCAGGTCGCGGGGCGTGCAGAAGCAGCAGCTATTGGCTGAGCGGCAGCAAGGGGTAGGGCGGCCTGCCGCGGCAGCCGGCAGCACCATGGGCCTTGGCGCCGGTGCGCGCGAGGCGGTGCTCCAGCCCAACGACATTTGGGTGTACCGGCTTGCCGCCTGCGTCGCCGGGCCCGCCGTGCTCCTGCTGTCCAGTGTTCTGGTGGTGACGACAGCAACGCCGCTCGACACCCAGATGGTCGGCAATACCCGCACCGTCCACGCCGTCTGCCTGTTAAGGGCGGTGGTTGTGCCGTGCCTGCAGCAGATGAGCACGTGGGAGGCTGTGGCGGCGGCGCCGCTGCTGGGCCCGGCGGAGACGTTGATGCTGCTGTCCGTGCAGCCAGGATGGGGCGTGTGGCGGGGCGCGGCGGTTGCGGCGGCTTGCCGGCTGGGCGCGGCGGGCGTGTCGGCGGCTTGGGAGAGGCGCAGCAGGCGGAGGTTCGTGCGCATGCAGCGGGGGAGCCGAAGTGAAGGATCAGAGCGCCCCAGGACGGGTGCCGTTAGCTTAGGTGCGAAGGTCAAGGCTGCATGATGAGGTGCCGGCCACAGTGTTGAGGACTTTCGTAGCAGCCTAAGGCAACGTGAGGACTGACTTGTATTGACCATTTCCCGGGGCCCCTTGTTGTACTCGATCAGTTGTATCTTGTTTGGTGTATCCTGGGTAGGTGACGCCCGCCACGTGGAAAAGCGCTAGTCCCAAGCTAGGGCCAGAGTGGGCTGGGTGCTGTTTGTCCACCTCCCTTCGTCCCAAGTTGCAATGATCGGCCTTGGTGCTGAGGGGCAGGGCGACTGACCTCCAGGTGGGCGCGGGTGTGTTTCTCTTTGTGTATCGTGGCCGCTATGGGCTGGCTCAGGGTCGAGTGCAAGTTTAATGTTTGTCTGGAGAGGAAGGCGTGCAGGGGTGTGTGGACCGGTGGTTGCAGCAGCCGCCAGCGTGCTCCTCCACCCACTCGCGTCAGGAGCCGCATACCGAGAGCAGCTGGCCGTGCATCTTTCCTAGGCCCTTTGCTAGGCACACTGTCATTATACCTACGGTCGCTACGGAGTGTTGGCGCCACGGCGGCTGTCGGGCTATGGCCCCTGACGCCGTGAGCGTTGGCGCCAAGAATGTCATGTGTGTGTTGATACCACCAGATTCCACGCAGGAGACATTCGTCGCTACTGCATGCCTCTAAGACTAAGACCGCGATTGCGCCAAGGGCGCTGTGTGTCGATACCAGGGGCCATTCGTTGTATTGCCATCCATTCAGGCTGCAGTGCGTCAATACGGTACCAGGGACGATGCTGGCGATGCCATTGCCGGCCAATAAGCAAATGGACGTAACTGCTCCCGTTGCTTTGTGCTTGGTCGTGCTAGGTTGCAGGCTGCGGTCGCTGGTGTAGGGTGGTTGTCGGGGCGTGAATGCTGGTGCGGATGCCGCACCGGTTGCTAGCCCTTGGTCATACTATTGGAGCATGGAGCATGGGGAAGAGTGGCGTTGACACGGCTGCTTCACACTAGGTGCCGCAGTTATGGGGTTGCACTGCTGAACCCTATTGCCGTTGTACTGCTAAGGACTCGTCCAAAGTAATGTGACGCACAGCAAGGCGGAGCAAAATCAGCAGCCGCACACAGTTGCAGCTGCTGGTACACTCCCAGCGAGCCTTCACAGCACTGCTCATCATAATCAACACGGTAGCGGTCAAACGTCTAGCATCCTTAACAAGCATGTCTTGGGTCCGATCATGGCCGACGTAGGCACTCATGCTACAAGGTGCGCACTTGCAACCATCGCCCTTGCCTCGGCCACTGGCACGTTTCCAGACGCAGCGCATATGTCGCGGCATCAGCCACCTACTTTGATACACAATCGTGTCCTAGCACCGCACTACGCAGTCCCAGACACAGCGGCGGCCCAGCTATCCAAACGCAAAACAAGGCAGGATGCCGACACAGGTCCAGGTAACCGTGTCGCCCCTCGTCCTCAGCCCCCGTCCCGCCCATCCCCCGCGGTCCTGCCCCCAGCCTCCCCTATCTCCCCTCCCCCTTGGCTTGCCCCTCCAGCTTCTTCAGCTCGCTCTCCAGCTTGTCAATCATCTGCGCGCACTCGCTCTTCTCCACCATGATGGACAGGCTAGCCTTGCCCTTCCACGCCACCACCGCCAGCGGCGCGTTGGCCGCCAGCCCGCCCGTCGCCTCCTCGCCCTCCGCCGCCGGCGGCGGCGCCGCCGCCACGCCCGCCGCCGCCGCCCCCGAGGAGTGGTGGGTGCTGACGGCGAAGCCCAGCCGGCGCGCGTCCTCCGCGCTGAGCTCGCACACCACGCAGCCGAGTTTGAGGGGGTCCAGGGCTGCCAGCACCGCGGGGTCGGAGACAGAGGGCTTGATGCCCTTGGGGTTGCCTGAAGGTGAGAACGCGTGGCAACGTTAAGGCAGTCAACAGGTGTACGGCGGCTGGTACAGACATAAGGTACAGGCCGTACAGCACGAGCTGGTGCGGGGCAGAGCTCGCGCAATGGCAGTGCCAACGTGGCTCCCGCCCTGGCGCACCCCGAGTCGTACACTGCATACCTCCCCTTGCCGCCCCTCAGCCCCTTGCCCGCACGCACCTGCGGCCGTTGTCCCCCCCTCCTCTCCCTCGCCGCCCGGCAGCAGCAGGCTGCGCTCCCTCAGCAGCGACACCAGCACCTCGGGGGGCAGCTCCAGGCGCTGCCGCGTGACGTAGGGCAGCATTAGCGGCAGTCCCTCCTGCGCCAGGCGGTAGGGGCACTCGTTGACGGCGTCCTTTACCTCCTGGCGCTCCAGGACCTGGGGGGGAGGGGGGCCGGGGAGCGGGGGCCGAGGGCATGAGCGCGAGTACGGTAAGGTACGGAGCATGGCCACGACAATAACGGCCTTAATACACATGGGCACAGGGTCAGCGGAGTGCACATCTGGGTGGCGCAAGAAGGCAACAGGCCCCCAAGCCGCCCACCAACGGCGTCCTAACTCGGCATTGGCCCTGCCGTACGCCAAGACCCTTGATTGCTGCTGCCACTAAACCCGCGCCGCGGCTCCTTGCCCCTCCCGCAGCACGCCTCCCATACCCTTGTCATGTGCTCCTGCAACTTGAGTTGCTTGCGGCCACGGCCACCAGCCCGTTGCCCCACGTCCGCGGCTGCAACCCCTCTCGCCGTCCTTCCGTCATTGGACGCCACCTTCCGCCATGCCCCTCCTCAACCCCCGCCGTAGCGCAACCCCTTCTCCCCCCACCTTGAGCCCCGTGGCCACGATCTTGAGCTGCTCCTTCCCGTCCGCCAGCATCAGGTCCAGCACCGGCCGCGACGTGAAGTACAGCCGCTTGGCCCGCCCCTCCATTGCGCGCCGCAGCAGCTGCTGCCGCAGCGGGAAGTCCGTGGGCATGCCGTAGTAGGCGTACAGCGCGGACAGCACCCCCTCGTCTTCCACCGGGGCCACCGGGTCTAGGTAGATGAACTTGCCGCCGGTGTGGCGGCCGCGGCCGCCGCCGCCGCGGATCCAGGAGGCTTGCGGGCCGGCGGGTGCGGAGCCGGAGGTGGAGGGCGCGTCTGCGTCGCCGTCGCCGTCTGCGTCGGCAGCGGCTTCAGGTGCGGGTGCGGGCTGGGGGCGGGGCTCTTGCCGCTGTTGTCTCCGGTGCTGCGCGCGGTCCTGGCGGTTGCCTTGCCCCTGCTGCTGCAGCTTGCCCTGCGAAGACGTGAGGGAGGTGTAGAGGGCGGTGTTGGGGCGGGCAGAGTCATGCTGCTTGTGTTCGGGAGTCCCCCGAGGGCCAATGCCGTCCCGTGCTGCACAGGAGCAGCACGGCCCCGCTGCCCTAGCAACGCGGCAGCTGCCCTTAAATCCGCACACACCGGTACCTCGCACCCCCCTGCCGGGCACAGTACGACGCAACCGGCTGCCACTCTCCCGGGTACCAAAGGCCCAGCCCCGCCTGTACGCCCGCTCGTCACCACCCCCACCTTGTTCGCCCCCGCCATGGCCCGGTGCGGACACTTAGTATATATTCTCACGTGTCCCAAAACCGAAGCACGTCCCACGCTGCACTGTTGCAGCACGGCCCCGCTACCTTGGTAACGCAGCAGCTGCCCTCACATTCCGTGCCTGTCTCCAGCTCCCGCCCTAAACCCCAGACACAGCACCTCTCACCACCTAATGACACCCCCAACTCCCAAACGGGCCCCCGCCCCCGCCACCATGCGTTCGTCACCCGTTCCCAGCCCCCACCTTGTTCGCCGCCGCCATGGCCCGCTGCGCGCTGACGTCCGCCTCCGCCGCCGCCCGCCCCGCCGCCGTGGCATCACCCGACTCCAGCGCCGCCAACGCTGCCTCCGCCGCCTTGACCGCCGCCTCCGCAGCCGCCCGCGTCACGTCCACCGCCGACGGAGCCGCTGACGGAGCCGCCCCGTTCTCTGCTGCTGCTGCCGCTGGCCCCGCCGCCGCTTCCCCTTCCCCGTCCACTGCCATCGCCGCCGCGCCCTCCCCTTGACCCTCGCCGTCCCCTTGCCCCTCGCCGTCCCCATCCGCTGCGGGCGCCTCATCCCCGTTGGCCTCCACCCCCTCCGGCCCCTCTGGCGCCGGCCCCTCCTCCCCCTCGCCCTCGGCCTGCTCCACCTCCTTGCCCAACAGCTCCGCGGGCAGCTCCGCAACCTGTCGCACGGAGTTTCAACAAAATAAGAGTACGCTGCTGGGTCGTAAGAAATTGATGTCCTCAGTACTGGGTACACACTGGCCTCCACATGTTGGCACCGCTGTGCATGTGACAAACCAGCGCTGCTAAGCAGGCATCTACCGGTACCCGACCGCAACATTGTTCCCACGGGCCGCGGCCTTGAAGCCCCAATCTCCTGAGCCCCTTCAAAACGATAGCTATCCAAACAGCCCCCGGACCCCCCGTACCTTCTGCAGCACCACCACGAAGAAGCCCCCCGTGTCCCCGTGGTGCGGCAGGAAGCGCATGCAGCGCTCCAGGGGCAGCGCCGCCTTGGCGGGCGAGGAGAACATGCTCTCGTGCAGCTTGTAGGCCAACGTCTTGGCCTCGTCCCAGCTCGCGTAGAAGCTGCGGGGTGGCGGGGGCCGGGGCAGGGCACGTGGTTGCTGACGGTGCGGCGGTAAGGGGCCCTTGGGGAAGTGGGTTGAGGTGCAAGGATGCCCCAGGCATGCAACGTAGCAGAGCAGTGTAAACAGCTGGCCTCGGCACGTGCTACCCAGAAATATAGCCTGTTGCGGCCTGCCGCAACAATACGCAAATCAGCGCCCCGCCTCTGCAGCTGCATGCGCGCGCCTGACTGTCAAAGTCCAACCGTGACACAGCCGTTCCTGCACACTGCGATGTGCGTGTTGCGCTGCCCCGCAGCTTGCGCGCCCTCACCCGTTGCGGTCGCGGACCTTCCACGTGTGCATGCCCGGCATGCGGCGCAGCTCCGGCAGGCTGCTGCTGACGTCCAGCAGCTCCAGCGCGCCCTTGCAGCGCAGCAGCAGCTCCGCCACCACCGCCTCGTTCTCCACGGGGTTGAACGAGCAGGTCGAGTACACCATGCGCCCGCCAACCTGGGGGCAGTAGGAAGGAGGGCGTGTGGGCGTGTGTAGTAACAATAGCGTTGTTGCCAACTTGTGATGGGTACATATGCTTCGAGATGACGAGGACGGAACAGAGGACGCAATGCGGCCGCCCGCGTGGTGCATCAACGAGGACGCCTGGGTGTGTGAGGTGTAGGGTGGCGCTTACTCAGCAACGTGAACGGCAGAGCGTGCAGGAAGCATGTCAGGCTACGGGCAGCAGGTGCCATATGGTGGTGCTGTGGGACAATGCGAGTGCATGGGCTTTTGGCCAGAGTGGTCCCACAGTGCTGTGCGCGCTCTGCTGTCGGAAGTCCAGACACGAAAATTGAGTTCTCGCCAGCGCCGCCCCGCAGGTACGGCGTACGACAGGTTACCAGATAAAGGGTGTCGTCATCCAGCAGGCCTTTGCCGAGTGCTGTGCGTGGGGTATGGGTCCTGACTCCCCTGCCTTGGTTGTTTTCCGTTGTGAAACCCCCTGCCCCACCAACCCGCACAACCCACCTGCAGCAGCCGCGCGCCGTGCAGCGCAATCTTCAGCTGGATGGGGTGCAGGCTGTTGCCGCCCATCAGGTTCCACCGCCGCCAGATGTCGGGGCTCTTACGCAACGTGCCATCCCCGGAGCACGGCACGTCCGCCAGGATGCGGTCAAACCGCACCTCCACGCGCCCGCCACCGCCCGCCGCCGCCGCCGCCTTGCCGTACTCGTCCGCGCCCGCCGCCGGGCCCGAGAGGTACACCGGGAAGCGCTCGGCGTTGTGGTTTGTGACCAGCAGGCAGGGGGAGCACACGCGCTTGGTCTGGTGGGTTAGCAGGTTGCAGCGCATGAAGTCTGCGTCGTTGGCCACCACGAAGCCGGGCGGCGTCTGGCCGGGCAGGCTGTTGGCGTGAAGCGCCTCCAGCAGCTGGAAGGTCTTGGAGCCGGGGGCCGCGCACATGTCCAGGACCTGCATGGCGGAATGGCGAGGGGCGAGATAGGGTCTGGGCTGTGGGGAAGGTGAGGGGGCAAGGACACCTGCATGGGTTGCTGGGGGCTTGAAGCTGGTGCCGTCGGGCACGCACAGTCCAAGCCTGCAAGGGACACTTGTGTCACCGCCACGGCCACCCGCCCAAGACGCTGCAAGCGGGGGCACAGAGTTCCAGCCCGCGCCGCCCCTGGCCCGGCATCCGCTCCCAACCCCGGCGTGTTCTGGCAGCATGCATCGGACCTTGCATGCTGCGCCCTTCGTCGTTCCCGCCCCCGCGCCAGTTGCCTTGTCGCCCTGCGTTTCGCGTTCCTTTACTTCACACAAATACACACCTTGTGGTGCGGCTGCACGTCCAGGAACAGGGGCGGCACCATGGACACGGCCTCCTGGCGGCTGATGCTGCCCGCCTCGTTGGCGTGCACCACGAACTCGTGGATGGAGGCCAGCAGCGGCAGCTTGCGCAGCTGGTGGCGGGAGAACTCCAGCTGCCACGCGTAGCCGTTGGGGTACCAGGGCAGCTGCTTGGGGGGCAGCACCGCCTCGCCGTCAACCTGGGGGGAAGGGAGTGGAGGGTCAATGGGTTAGACGGTGAGCCAAACTGGAGTGGGGGAACAGGGCGTGTGGGGTAAGAGGGGTACAGGATGCGGTGAGGGATGTGGATTGGGGCATCAGGCGGTGCCCAGGCTGGCCGGCAAGGTCCGTACAGCAAACCAGTGGTGCTGCGGGTGCACGCCGGATACGGGTACACTTGCCGACCCCAGGGTGCCAGCCTTGTTGCAGGCCACTGGCGCCCGTTGCCGTACGTTACAAGCAGGTCACTCCACACCCAAGGCAACGGTTGGAGGGATTTGCCTGCGGGCCGCACAGCTGTATTGCCACGCCACGGCCCTCCCGTGGCTCAACCCCCCCGCCCTTATCCCCCACCCCCCTGTGCCCTTCCCCATCCCGCCCTCCGCCCCCCACCATGAGCTCCCCGCTGCCGAACTGCGCGAAGAAGTCCTGCTGCAGCTTGTCGCGCAGGTGGTCCGCGAACTTGCCGCTGCCGTTGATGCGGAACGTGACGGGCAGCGGCCGCCGCAGCGTGGCCAGGAAGGCGTCCCACTCCCCTGCGGGCACGATGCCCTGCGCGGGGTGCGAGTACGACACGGGGTCAAGACGACTGGGTGTGTGTGGGCGGTGTGTGTGTGTGTAGGAGATTGGCAGCGTGAAACCCGATGGCCCCAAGGATCGGGCCGGAGAAGGTTTGTGGTCAGGGAAAAACAGCTGGCAAAAGGGGCTGCCAGAAGGCTGCAAGGTGTGGGTGCATGAGCATCTGGTCTGTCCCGCGGCAAGGCGGCCGTATGCTGAGTACGGTCAGGTGCGTAGGCCGGGTTGTCAGCAATTACTGCATTGTGGATGCGGGTTCCAACGGCGTTGAATTGTTGTTGCCTGTTCGGCTGAAGCTTCCCACCTGGGCGCGGTAGTAGTCCTCAAAGGCGCCGTTGCTCATCTGAGTGGTGTGTATGGGGGACAGCGGCACAGCAGCACATCAGCGTTAGTGCAGCTGTGGCAAGCGCTGTTCAAACGTTGACTTCCAACAGGAAACAGCTTTGACGCTTTGTAGCCTCCAAACAGGCACCCAGGGGCACGCATCCAACCAAGCAATACCAAGACTATGCAGACTGTTGCTCTCGCTGATGTGGCCAGCCTGCCCATAGCGTCCGTAACAGCGGAGGGTGAGCACAGTGGCCAGGCCGTAGCTGTCCCGTTGCCGACACTTGTGGATACGAGCGATAGGCCCGGAACGCTGGAATTGCAATTGTTGCTGTCTCACCTCCTCGCGGGTGGTCGCAATATCCTTCTTGGGCCGTTTATCCTGGCGCCAGGTGTTGTCCCCTCGGCCGCCGCCCCCGCCATGGCCGCGGCCGCCGCCCCAGGACCGTTTCTGCGTATCAGGTAACGTGCACAAGAATGCAAATTCCACACATTGGCTAGTCAGCAGCAGGACAGCGGTTGAAGAGTATTTCGGACAGCACGAGACGGTATGTATGTCGGGAACAGCCCGGAAGCGCAAGCGATGTGCGAGAAATAGCTACCTGATGTCTTCCCATTTCCCCCTAGCACTGCAAGGCAGTGCAAAGACGCTCTTAGGCGACGGGGGCTAACGGGCTAGCGAGACTTCAGTCAGTTTTGGGTAATGTTGGGCAATGTTCTCAGGCAGGAACACGTTTGGCTAAGATGGTGCGCACACGCTGAACTTTTGCCACAGCAAGCCCCGGGACGGTTGCGTGTAATCTGATGCAACCAAGTTACCAAACCAACCGAACTCTTCAGGGCTTTTTTGCAAAGCGGACATGTCCCTTGAGCGCCATTTATTTCATAGTTCGTCGTCTAGTAGTCACGGCACGCAGTAGGGAGAGCGCTCTTACTGAAAACTAGGGTCAAAAGCTGCATAATATCTCCCCGCCAGCACACGGAAGAGCCAGTACGCTCGACAATGCAATCACTCACTAGACTGAATGCTAAATGTCCATACACGCGCGGCAGCGCTGCGCTCAGACTGAACCTGTCAGCGCCTTTATCCTCGTCCCGCCAAAGCGCAAAGCGAAGCTCGTGTCGGCACAGGCAGAGGACAGCAATCACTTACGCTGTTGGCAGGACTGCGTTCAGGCAAGTCCGTGGGTACTCCAGGCAGGCGGGGCCTGGGCGGGGCAGGCCGCAACACCCTTGGTGCTGACGCCTGTCAGTGCAGGACCCTTGGTGCTGCTGAGGTTGGCTGTTGGGACAGGACTGCCTCTTGAGGCCGACATTGCTATCACAGTTTTCCCTGTGGAACATGTCATATCGTGACCTGTTCCACGTACACGCAACTAGCTATGCTGTCGCCCTCCTGACTCGACCTGCCGCAGCTACGAGACCAACCGACTGCTGAAGTGCCTCCTCACGCGGCAGGCAGGTCCATCGCGTCCTGAACATGAGAGTTTTCCATGCACGCCCCTCCTGCATGATACACTATGCATGATCCCTAGCACCTAGCATGCCTGCTTCTAGAACGCCCGGGCCCAGCTCCACGCCACACCGCCCCACCACACCCGACCGCACCCCGCGTGCGGGTGGCAACAACCTCCTTGCCCCCGCCCGGAAACCCTGCCCCCCAGGCGGTCAAGACGACGCTAAACTACCTGTCCGAGACGAACGGCGAGCTGCACTACTTCTTGCACAACTACATCGCGGCGCATCCCCTCGTCATGGACGGCAGCTTGGACCCTGACAACTGGCTGGTGCGTGCACGTGCACGGGGGTGCTGCAGCGGGTATGCACCAGTAGTGCGTGCACGTGCACGGGGGTGCTGCAGCGGGTATGCACCAGAAGTGCGTGCACGTGCACGGGGGTGCTGCAGCGGGTATGCACCAGTAGTGCGTGCACGTGCACGGGGGTGCTGCAGCGGGTATGCACCAGAAGTGCGTGCACGTGCACGGGGGTGCTGCAGCGGGTATGCACCAGTAGTGCGTGCACGTGCACGGGGGTGCTGGAACGGGTACGTACCAGTAGCACCCACCGTGCCGTAGGCGCCGTGGTACAGCCTGGTGGATGATGCTGTCAGACAGCAGGAAGGTGCCGCAGAGCGCAGACCTCCCCAGCTTTGCGCTGACGCCACTGTTATGCCGTACGCCTCGCCTAATGCACTTGCCTTAGTGAAGTTCCACACGTGCCTTTCCGCTCGCGCATGCTGTCGCCGTGCCATCGCTGCCTTCCCGCAGGTGGAGCTGGCAGCGACGCCTTGGCAGATGGTGCAGGTGCGGCGGCGTACCGGTTGGCTGTATGGATGGCCTGCACTGGAGCGCCAGCAGCGGGCCGGGTCACAGCGCAAGATGCAGGAATACTACGGCCTTTTACAGTGCTATATTGCAAGGACCACACGGTTGCAGCTCAGAGTAGCCTGCGGTGGACCTGGCGTCACCTCCTTGTATGTGATGTTTGTGTATGCCCGTGTCGCCCTGGCAGGACCCACGCCGGTCGTCCGTCGTCAGCCCCGCTGCCGCAGCGGCGGTGCTGCACGGCGAGCGTGAAGTCAGCCCCAGGTGCGCAACCGCGGCACAGCTCGGGGCGGGGGGTAACCGCAGAGCACGGAAACGGGGCGGGGAGGTGGGGAAGAAGGGTACAGGGAGGAGAGGACGTAGGGCCAAGAGGGCGCAAGTGCTAGGTGCTAGAGTCTCGCAGGGGCAGGTTGTGTTCCTAAAACCATGCCGTGCTAGGCAACTGGGTTGGGCAGGAACTCATATCGCGTCGAGCGCCTGCATTTGTGCTGCGGCCGTGCGCTGAATGCATGGGCGCCTGGGGTCTTTTGAGATGCTGCCACGGCCCTTGCCCAGCCCCGTGCATGACCCCGCGGCCTCCGCACTGCTGGTGTCCCCTCACCCCTCTTGTCTCAGGGAGGTGGCGGAGCGCATCATGCGGCTGCGTGAGCACATCGCCAAGGAGATGATCGAGGACCTGGACCGCATCTCCCACGACAACACGGACGTGTTAAAGAGGCAAGCGGGGCGGGACACTCTGGGGCCGGGGTGGGATGGCGGTCCCAGCGTTGCGCGCTGTGCCGAAAGGTTTGTGGCTTGCCTTGCGCGTACAGGTACGCTAGCGTATCCTGAACACTGCTCCTTGAGTTATAAGGGGCATTCCGATGCTTCAAATGCAAGGCTGTGTTGCTGCCCGGCGCGCAGGACGCTGAACAAGACATTCATGCAGATTACGGAGTGAAGAGAAGGGGCATATGGGGTGCCCCTTGGCCTCGAACGTTGACGAGGGAGGAGCCTTAGGCAGCTCTATCGTTGCCGATTCTGCTTGCGGAGGCTTTGTGGCCCTTTGGCCGCCGCAGCTCAATGTAGGAGCGGGGCCAGCGCAGGAGCAGCTCTGAGCCCCTTGGCCGGCCCCACGTGGCAGCGGGAAGAGGGTGGATGCTAGGACAGCTGTACACTAGCCAGCGAGAGGATGCCCGTGTACTTTTGAGTCGGTTTGTGTGAAACTTTGAGCGTCAACGAAACGAGGGAGTGCTCGGACGCACCCAGCGGCGCGTGAGCGGCAGGCTGCCCAGCCAGAGGCAGGGGTGTACCATACGTGTGCGTACCAGAGCATGATGACTCAGACTTGAAGCACTTCTGTGCACTTGCATTTGTGAATACTCGCGCTTGCAGGGAATGAAGATTAAGCAAGGCCTGTGCGTGACATGTTTCATTACTTTCATGATGCGCTGGTGCTGCTGAGCGTCTGCTGTGTACGTTAACTGCTTGTACAGGGACAAGAGCCAGGGAGCAGCAGGTGTATTGAGTTGCAGTTGTACGGCGTTTGCGGTGTCGTTGTCAAGGAAAGTGGCCACGTAGGAACGAAGCTATGTTTGAAACGGTTGTGCGCTTTTGGACACGGATGAGCTTGACTCAAGATTAGCTCGGGCCCCCGCAAGCCGGCTAGGGGCTGCGGCTGAGCTGCAACCAGAAGGCTGCGACGGCATTTCGACCTCGTATATGTGTACGCGTACCGGTATTCATGCTCTAGGTGCGTGTTGGCTTGGTTGGTAGTCCGGGGGCTCTGGGCCTTCGTAGGCGCAGGTGCAACGTGACATGGCGTGGGCACCCGAGGGGAGCTGTCCAGGGGAGCTCCCCTGCTCCTGGTCGTGTAGGGGTCCCCTCTTCCCTGGCACATGAGGAAGCGCCGTGGCCATACTGAGGTTGGTAAGGAACTTACAGGTGCTGAAGGTTGGCCAATTCCACCGTTACTGCTGAAGGGCATGGTTCAGTAACCACCGCAGTGCCGTACTTCTCAGGGACTTTTGCCGGTACGCAACTCAGGCGCTTGTATGCATGTGCTATTTTTCAGAAGTAATCATTAGTGTTGCTGCAGTCTATAAGTACTACACGGAGCTCTGCCGGATTACGTAGACGCGGCGGCCGGAACCGCCGCCGGGAGAAGTTCTGTCCTGCCTTAGTCCTGGCGTGAAATATGGCTAGAACACAACAAAGAAAAGGAGGACCACCTAGCAGGGCTCCACCGGCCAAGGGCAAGGCCCGGCCGGTGCACGAAGAAGACCTGGACCTCAGCAGCAGCGACGATGACGGCGACGTCTTCAAGGCGAAGAAGGATAAGATCAGCCTGAACATGTCAGACGATGAGGAGGATGACGACAGCCTTGACGTCGAGGGCGTGTATGACCTGAGCGAGGACGATGAAGACGAGGACGACGAGGATGGCGAGGGTGACGACGACGATGAGGAGCTTGACGACGATGCCCTTATTGAGGACGCTATCCGTCAAGGAGGCGAAATGGCAGAGAGTAAGCTCGGTCCGAAACGCTGGGGACGCGCCGTTGGCGGGGCATGTAGGGGAGGAGCTGGGGTGGGGTACACAGAAATCCTAGAGGAGATAGCTGACGCCCCCCTGTGGCATGCTGCCTTGCGGAGCACAGGGAAACTGGGATGTGTGCGAGACACAGTAGGCTGTTACTCATCTGCCACCTGCCAGTCGCCAACCTTATACTGATGCTCGCTGCTTCGTGTCGCAGTCGCCAAGCAGGCTAAGAAGCTGGGCCAGAAGCTGAAGCTGCAGCAGGGCGAGGACGACGAGGAGGATGACGACGAGGAGGAGGGGCCGGCTGGGCGCGGGCGGCGGAAGGGCAAGGGGGAGGACGAGGAGGAGGCAGCGCTGTGGGGAGCCAACAAGAAGGCGTACTACGGGGCTGACGAGGAGGTGGGTGGCTGGGGCCATGGCGACGGGAATCGGGGGTTTGGCCTTCCTGTGGGCGCCGGCAGGCGCATGGGGCTGTGGCAGGAGGGCAACGTGTTTGGAAGAGGCACGGTGTACAGCAGCCGCGGCAATGCCCTAGCCGCTTGGACAGGCGTTAGCCTGTCGCAGCTGATGTACATGGGCCAGGAAGCTGTGTGTACTGCACAGAGATGGTATATCATTCAGCGTCACCGGTTTCACGTTCATGTTGCAGGCCTCAAGCGACGAGGAGCTGAACGAGAAGGAGGTGCGGCGGCTGCAGCGCGCGCAAGCTGCGAAGCTGGCGGCAGCTGACTTCGGGTTGGAGGAGGAGGAGGACGAGGACGAGGGGGAGGGGGACAGCGAGGAGGATGAGGATGAGGACGAGGACGTGGACGAGGAGGGGCAGGCCACCATGGGGGCGCTGGCTGACGGCAGGAAGGGCGGCAAGCAGCAGCAGCAGCAGCAGGAGGGGGGCAAGAAGGGCCGGAAGGACAGCGGGAAGGGGAGAGAGGGCCGGGGGCAGCAGGGCGCGGGCGTGGAGGTGGAGGCGGTTGCGCGCGACCTGGGGGCGCTGGGGGACCAGGACCGCATGGCTGCGCTGCTGGCAGACGCACCCGAGCTGCTCAGCCTGCTGCAGGACCTGCAGGACGGCCTGGCGGAGGTGGGAGGGGCGTGGGGGCGATGGGGCCCCGTTGGGGACGCGAGAGACTGCTTTGGTTAGGGTCTGAAGGCACTACATCTCTACATGTGGGACACAGGCAGCAGTGGAACATGTGCCCGGGTGATTACAGCCGAGGTACCGCGTTTACTGCGTTCCTGCTGTTTCTGTAAGGCATGAGGGTACGTGGGCTGCGCGCGCAGGGCTTGATGGATGGGGTGCTTGCGCTGTGTCGGTGTTGTGTACTGCAGGTGCGTCACCGCGTGGGCCCGCTGCTTTCGGAGCTGCGGGACGGCGGGCTGGGCACATCGGAGGGCCTGTCGTACCTGGAGGCCAAGCACCTGCTGCTGCTGTCGTACTGCATCCACATCGTGTTCTACCTGCTGCTCAAGGCGGAGGGGCGGCCGGTGCGCGACCACCCCGTCATCACCAGGTGGGGCCAGGGAGGGGCCGGGGTATGGGAAGGGCCGGGGTACGCGTGAAACGGGCGCTGGAAGGGAGCAAAGGGTTGGGCGGGGCCCCATGCTGGCACGGAAGCATGGGGGCGGGGGCGGAGAAGAGAAGGCAAAGGTATAGTGACAACGGCGGCCAGAGTCACTAGTACGTCTCAGCCAGTGGCGTGCCGGTGCTTAGGTCCGCCAACAGAAACCGCCTGGCCGCTCGACTGTCGACGCCCTAGGGCCTCGGCCCCGGGAGGCCGTCGCTGAGCGCTCTAGCGAACAGCAGCTCTCTAGGTGCATGCATAAAATACGTACCACAAACATGCAGGAAGGCACAGCAAGCAGAGTCGACAGCGGCACAGGTGCACGTGCCAGTTGCACCGTGTTATGGCGGCCAGAGTCACTAGCACGTCCCCGCCAGTGGCGTGCCGGTGCTTAGGTCCGCCGATACGAACACCGCGGGTTTTCCCGTGGCGCGGTGCCCATCTGCCCGTGCCCCTCCTGGGGCACGCAGGGTTTCCGCGCGCACACCACCATACCGTTCCATCAATTTCGTCCCCATGCAGTTAGTAGTCATGCCCATGTTGCGAAGGCTCGAAAGCTGCGGCAATGCGTCCCTCGCTGTCAGGTACCAGCTCTAACCGTGACACCGGAAAAAGGTGTTTGTTGTGGACTAATTTACCCCGGCGGCCAGAGTCACTAGTACGTCTCAGCCCGTGGCGTGCCGGTGCTTAGGTCCGCCGACACGATCACCCACACTTCTGTGTGGTGCACAGCCGCCCTGCTGCGTGCGGCTGCCGGTCTCGGCCGTGTGGGCCGCGCCGGGCGCCTGTGCAAACATCTCCCAAATCCACAAGCGGGTTCCACAACAGAGGCTGCTGCTGAGGTGTAAACTGAAAGACGTGTAGCCCTCTAATCATTATACGCTCCCTGTACGCGCGCAACACGCTGCATAAAACCGACCGGCGGCCAGAGTCACTAGTACGTCCCCGGCAGTGGCGTGCCGGTGCTTAGGTCCGCCCACAGCGCACACCCTGTGGCGCGGCCGCCCGGCAGCCGGGGCCTCCGCTTCTGGAGGCCCCGCGGGGCGCCCGCGCCAACATCCTTAAAAAGAACCCACACGTCCCCGCCTCTATGTCCCAGCCTCTCGCACCTCGTGCCCTTCCGCACATACCAGTTCTTGTGCTCGCGTCACACGGTTCCAGGTAGCAGCAACCGTTTATCCTCGACGAACCTGCCCCCCCACCCGCCCTCCTCCCAACGTTCTAACCCGCACACCGCAGGCTGGTGGAGCTGCGCGCGTACCTGGAGAAGATCCGCCCCATCGACAAGCAGCTGTCGTACCAGATCGACAAGCTGCTGAAGGCCGCCGCCGCCGCCAACCAACAACAGCCGGCGCAGCAGCCGCAGCAGCGCAAGGCGGCGGCGGCGGCGGAGCCGGAGGATGAGGGCGCGGCGGGGCCGGGGCCAGGGTCGGCGGGGGCGGGGCTGGACGGCGACGCGCTGCGGTACGGCCCGCGGCCGGACGCCCTGGTGCCCAAGGCCAAGAGCGGCGTGGGGTTGGCGGCGGCGGGGGCGGACGCGGACGGTGGGTGCGGCAGGAAGGGGAAGGGGAGAGCGGCCGGGGGTCAGCGGCGGGGGTCATGTCTCCGGGCTGGTATTGGGCAAGGTAGCCGGGCGCACCCCACTTTACCTATTCATGTCCCTAGCTTGGTCTGTATGGGACATGACCGGCTTTCTGCGAGGCGACGGCACGGCCCGGTGTGGGTGGACCGGCCGCCCAGGAAGGGAGGCCGGCGGTTGCACTGTTACGTATGACGATCTGTGTGTTGTGCCGCTGACTCACGCCACCTGCCCTGCGCCTTGCTTCTTCCCGCAGGCGACGGCCCGGTGGGCGTGTACCGGCCGCCCCGGCTCAACCCCACGTCCATGGAGCTGGACGAGAAGCGGGCGGCGGGCGGCGAGGCGGCGGCAGACCCGCTCAGCACGCAGGACCGCAGGCGGCTAAAGGAGCTCAAGGCCAGGTGGGCGCATAACTGTGCACACTGCAGTGCCGCTTGGTTCGGTCCTCAAACAGCGAGAGCTACCGCAACCCGTGGCCTTGATTTAGGTGCACCGCCTGCGGCCTCTGTGAGGCGCCATGCTCATCATGTTCCTGCCCGACGCGCCACCGGACCGAATACAGCGCTGCCCTGTCATTCCACCACAACGAGCGCCAACGCCCTCCGTCGACGCGCATACATGCCTGCAGCTGCCATTTACTCACGCACCCTCTTGTCCTGCCCTTCGTTCTTCCCACAGGGCCAACCGCAGCGACACGCTGCGTGCGCTGGCGGCGGAGCTGGCTGGCGCCCCCGAGGAGGAGCGCCTTGCGCCTGTGGCCGGCGGGCTGGACCACTCGCTGGCGGCGCTGCGTACCAAGGCCAAGCTGGAGGCGCGGCAGGAGGTGGAGGAGGACATGTTCATCCGCGTGCCGCTCACAAAGGACGAGGCCAAGCGGCTGCGGAGGCAGCGGCGGGAGGGGCTCACGGGGGCAGGTGCGTGGAGGGGCTAGGGAAGTGGGCGGGGTGTGTGTGGGCAGGCGGGTGCTGTGGCTTGTGGCTACTGGCGCGGCGCTGCGAAGACGACCTTGCTGGGCAATAGCCTTTTGCCAACAGTGAGCACGTCCTGTGCGGTGATAGTATTGTCACCTGAGTGACCAAGTACGGTAAGTGCGCAGGCCTGCTAGAGTGCTGGTTGCTTGAGGTACTAGTGCGGTCCTGACCTGTTCAGTAATTAGGTTAGTGCAGTCGGATGAGGACCTGTGTACGGCCCGTGTGCAGGCTTGTTGGAGGACTTCGGCGACGAGGTGGCGGACCTGGTGGATGTGGCGCGGGGGCCGGGCGGCGCGGGGGCGGACGGGGACGCGGCTGGGCCCAGCGGCCGCGGCGGCTCCCTGTCGGACCTCTTTGCGCGGCAGAAGGTGTCGCAGCGCTTTGGGGCGGACCACCCCTCGCTCAAGCAGGTGAGGCGGTACGGCAGGGCAAACGCTCCCTGTTGATGCGAACCAAAGCACACATTCCGCACCACAGTCTCTGCACCATCTGCTGCTTAATCACAGCCATGTTATCCCACACCGCTGGGCACTATTGGAAAGCTCAGGCGTCCCTGATGATGTGTTGTACGTGTGTGTCCCGCAGCGCATGCACGGCGGCGACGAGGACCTCCCCCGCCGCGAGCCGCTGCACGAGCGGAGGGCCAAGTTCGACGCGGCGGCGGCGCGGCGCGGCGCGCGGGGGCCGGGCGGCAGCGAGGACGGCGAGGACGGCGGCGCGGAGGAGTACGATCTGGGCGGGGCGGCGCGGCGCGGGGGCAAGCGGCGGGCGGGCGGAGAGGAGGACGACTTTTACCAGGCCGCCAAGGTGGGGTTGCGGGGAGGGTGCGGACTACGTGGAAAGCACTCAACAGGTCGTGTTTTGGGGCAATGGGAACGAATGGGTCGAAGTGCGTGGCCGTCAGCCACGTGAACAAAGCATGGCCCTTTGATTCCTTGTGCTTGTAGTCCAAGACTCGTCGCCCCTGAACACACTGGTGACCCTGGCTGCCTCCGCAGGTGTCTGCCGACTCGCGCAAGAAGGCGCGTGCCGAGGCGCACCGCGCGCCCGCGCTGGCTCCGCCCGCGCCCGACCCCACGGCGGACGGCGCACGCGGCATCACGGACGAGATCCAGCGCAACCGCGGCCTCACGCCGCACCGCCGGAAGGACCAGAAGAACCCGCGCAAGAAGAACAGGTGCGTGCGGGCCAAGTGGTGGTCTCATTGGACCGTTGGGGAGGTGCCTGGAAGTACCTGGTTGCAGCCGGGTTTCGCCGGCCTCGGAGTGCAGGAGGGTGGCGTGCAGGGCGGCGTCATTGGCGTCAGTTGGCAGCCGTGGCCTTACCCGGCACTTTGGGGCAACCGTGGAACTCCTAGTGCAGCGCCCGCGGCCAGGGGCCAGCATGAAATGTGTTCCGTGGTACGGTCGCCAGGTCTACTTGTCACGTGTGCACGCGCCTCAGCTGCATCCCATTCCGCCGATCGCACGCAACCAAAATTAAACTCGTACACCGCCACGTTGCGCCCCGCAGGATGAAGTTCGAGAAGGCCATGGTGCGGGTCAAGGGCGCCGTGCAGCCTGTACGGCAACCGGAGGCCGTGGCGTACGGCGGAGAGGCCACGGGTATCAAGACAAAGGTGGCCAAGAGCCGCAGGCTGTGATGACGTATCCTGTTTTGGAACGGTTCGGATTGGACTGGTGGGGCTGGTGTTGCGCACGCTTTGCAGCGTGTTTGCAGCAACAGCAGGTCACGCGTGCAGCAGGTCTCGGATTTGGGTTGTACGCTGCATTCGGGTTGGCGGCTTGTACGCTACAGTTGCATCCTCGGCAGTATCGTTTGTTGTGCGTGCTGCGTTTGGACGTGTCGTGCTCTGCACTGCGCACCAGGATAAGGAACGCCAGCGAGGTGTGTCTTCTTGGGTGGTGCGTACGCTTAGGGAGCGCTTGCATTGTACCGTAGCTAGGGCTCGGGACAGAAAGGTTTGCCTCCATCCCTTGGCTGTAACGCTGGTCGGCGTGAGTTGTCGGTGCCTGGTGCAAAGCGTGTACGACTGGGCCCTTGGTGCATCCTGCCGTAAGCTTCAGCACGCTCAGCGACAGGAACTCCGGCAGCCTCGGCAGCCGCGAGCACGCGAGGCTGCATGCTGCGTTGGCACCCGGCACCAGCGACAGCAGCAGCGCCTGGTGCAGCCACGGCAGCGGGCACCCGAACATATGCGTGGCCACCAGAAACCACGCATGACGTCCCCGGAAGCACCACACATCCGCAGTACCGAAAGCCGTGCCTGTTGGGCACACAAGCACACGCTGCCAACCTGCCATCCAGTCATAGGTGTGAACCGACAACACCTCTGCTGCACAGTACGCTGTACGCGTACATGTACGGAATACGTACTTGTACGGAATACGTACTTGTACGGAATACGTGCATTTTTGGCGTACTGCGCGAAAAATACGGCCTGGCAGCTGGCTTGCGGTTGGGGTTCACTGTCGTCAGAGCCTGTTGTCCCAGGTTGTCCTTGACACATAGGTCCGTGCTGGGCGTGGTGTCTGAAAAGGCGTTAGTCAGCAGTGTTCACGGTTGACTCCTAGGCGCTATGACGGTGAACCAGGAGATGAGACCCCTCCCCTGGATGAGACGGCACACGGCGCACAGGTCCGTACAGCCGTTTGGCCCTTGGTCTTCGGTCAACAACAACCATTCCGTTTGGTTCCACACCTTGATATTTTACTCACTGGCACAACGTTCTGAGCTTCTGTCGTTGAGGGTTTGCCGCATCGTGCTTGTGTCGAAACCAAGAACGGATGGCGCTCAACATGAACACGACCAAGAATTAGTCCACGTACCCCCATTCTGCGATCTGCATATAGGAGATGCCACCAAAGGCTGTGCCCAGCGCACCGCCAGCATGTCTGGGCATCCAGCGGCTTTTGGCACTCTCAGATCGCTTCCTCGCGCTGCAGCCTAACGATGGAGATGGTGCTGCCGAATTATCGGATGCGCTGCTATCAAGCGGCTGCATACGCAGCCTTGTCGAGGTGTCCCGGGATGCTGGCGCAACGATACCGCAATTCGTCGACCTGCGCGAGTATGGCAACAAGGATACAGCCATCCGCGCTGGTGAAGTAGTGGCATACGTGCTTACAGCCGATGCGGTGCCAAAGGCAGTCAGGCTGGCTGCCGAGGCCGCTCGCCGACTGGGCGGTAGCACCTCAAAGGCCGTAGCACGCTGCGCCCAGCGGTGGGTGCTTTACACGCCACACCTTGACCCTCTGCCCTCCCCATGTCAAACTGCACATGCCAGCAACGTGATGACAAGTTGCCGAAGCAACCCCGTGCTTGCTGATGCATGCAACCTGCCTACAGCCTGACAAACCTGACACTGAAATGTTCACCCCGAGCGCGCAGGTCAGGTTCGTGCAGTCGCCTTTCCCTCATCCCTCACACACACTCCCCATCCTGTCCACCCGCAGCTTCGCCTGGGCCGCCGCCGCCCTGCTGTCCACCTGCGCCACCGCCTACAAGGCCCTGGCCAACGGCATTGCCATAACCGCAATACCCCACGAGGCTCCCCTGTCCCGCCTCACGCCCCGCCTCAAGGCCGCCGCCTCCAGAGACGTCCTCCTCAAACAGCTCACCGAGCCCAGCCTCCTATCAGCCCTAGCCGACTGCATCCGAGCCTCCACCTCCGCCACCTCCCCCTCCTCCCCCTCCCCGTCCCTGCCCTGCCACGGTGGCCCCCACCTGGGTTTGCTGGCGTGGTCCGCCCGCCTGCTGCAGGACCTGGCCTGGTCTGCACGGCACGATATGGTGTCGTACAGGGATGCTGTGGCCAGCGTAAAGGACATGCGTGACATGGGAGGCATGATGGCGGCCATGGCCGCGGACCCGGAGCCAAGACACGTGGCGGAGCGGCTGGTGGCGGCGCTGGCGTCCTCTCGTGTGCTGGAGGCGATGGCGGAGGCGCTGCTGGCGCTGCCGCCGCTGCCGGAGGACAGTGGCGGCAGTGGCGGCGGCTGCGACGCGGGCTGCGTGCTGGTCCCTGGCGTGGGTTGCGGCCGGGTGGACGCTGCCGAGCTGGTGTGCGCCGTGTGCAGCCTGGGCAGCTGCTGCCACAGCCTGGGCGTGCTGCTGGGCGAGGTGGGCGGCGGGGAGGGCGCGCTGAGGCACGAGCCGCTGCGGCTGCAGCTGGCGGGGGCGCTGATGGCGCCGGCCGTGGGGCGGCTGATGGAGTGCATGGTGCGGAGGGCGGTGGGGGAAGTGGAGGGCGGGGGAGAGGGCCGGAGTGACGGCGGCAATGGCACCTGCGGCTGGGCGCTGCTGGATGCCCTGAAACTGACTGCCCTGGTGGACGAGGCGCTCATGAGCGCGGTGCCGCCCGCAAAGCTATTTGGGGTGGAGCAGCTGTCCGTGCGCGGGGATGGAATGCAGCAGCAGCAGCAGCAGCAGAAGGCCCCTGGCGTGGGTAGGGAGTTGGCGCATGCCACGCTGCTGTGCGGTGGGCTGACGGTGTGGACGTGCGCCCTGCGCCTGAGGCTCCGGAACCCGGGGGCGCTCGCTGCCGCCTCTGCAACCTCCAGCGGCCGTGCCAACAGCGCAGTACAGAGCATGCTGACCCAGCTGTCAGCCATGGCCCCGGACCCGGCCGCCAGCATGGAGGCCACCTGCGCCGCCCTGCGCGCCACCTGCCTCCTGTACCGCACCCACCCGCGGCTGTGCGGCCGCCCGCCGTGCGGCGCCGTACAGACCCTGTGGGCCCTGCGCGCGCCCATGCCCAACGTGTACGGCTGCCGGGTACGGCTCAACCTCAAACCTTTCCCGCAAGACAACCCATTCAAATTCCCTCTGACCATCAAGGACTCCGTTCCTGTGCTGTCCATGGAGCTCCTGGCCCCTGAGCACGTGTCCCGGTGCTTGCCGGCAGCCCTGGAGGCGGTGGCGTGGGGCCTGGCGGCAGCGTGCGACATCGGCCTTCAGGAGCGCGCCGGGGCTGCGTCGGCCAAGGAGGTTGCGTCCAAGGGTCCCGACCGGTTGCCCGAGTGGAGCAGGGTGGCAAAGAGCCTGGTGGCGGGGCTGTGGGCGGCGGTGGGGGCGGTGGGCCAGGGGTGTGCGTCCGTGGATGCAGCAGATGTAGCGCAGAGGCTGGGGCGCGCCCGGCTGCTCCGTTCGCTAGACACATTCGTACGGCTGTTTGGGGACGCGGTTTGCACACTTGGCATGGAGGCTTCGTTCGTCTTGCCTGAGCTCGCCTCGGCGCTGCGAGCGCTGTGCGCTCTTCCCCTGCCGCTGGTCCCAGGTGCGGTGCCCCAGCCGTGGGGCGGTGCTGCTGCGGGGGTGCCGGGGGCGAGGCTGGCGGCGGGGGTACAGCAGCAGCAGCAGCAGGCCGGGGACCTGTGTGGGCTGCTGCTGTCGCTTGGGAAGTGGGTGAGGGCCACGGGGGCGGCCATCGTGACGGAGGAGTCCATGATGCGGCAGGTGGCGGCGGAGAGGCAGCGGCAGATGCGGAAGCCCAAGCCGAAGCACAGGCAGCAGCAGGAGGACGAGGAGGAGTACACGTCGCACATGTACATAACCCACATCGTTGACGAGCTGGTGGGCGGCATGGCGGTGGCGGTGGACCGGGCGGCGCGGCTGGCGGGCGAAATGGAGGGAGCCGCCGCTGCCGCCGCCGCCGCCGCTGGCGGCGGCGGCCAGGTCGCGGAGTACTGTTCTCCTGCCGATGCTGCAGCTGGTGGAACAGCTGCCGCGTCCCTCCGCGGCTGCGTAATATATGCCTGCCGCGCCGCATGCTGGGCGGCCGCCCCACGCCTGCATGCTGCCTGCCGCGTGCTGCGGGAGCTGCCGGAAGATGGACGGTGGCCGGACCTCCGCGAGCCGGACCTTGCAACCTTGCCTCCCAGACCGCAACCCAACTTTACCGGTTTGCCCCCTGGCGCGCGCATGGTCATGAACCCTAACGTACCTCCCCCCAAGCGCGGAGACCCTTCACTGCAGCAGCCCAAAAGCTACCCCACGCGTGCGGCGTACGTGCAGGCTGCGGTCAACACGCTGAGCACCACGGCGGGATGGCTGGGCTGCCCCCTGGGGGCGTGGCTGGGGGAGTGGAGGCAGCTGCAGTCTGCCGAGCCGTTGCAGCTGGTGGAGGACGGGTGCAGGTTGGTGACGCTGGTGGCGGAAGAGGTGGTGGCGGGCAAGGGGGCTAAGGGTGGGTTACGTCAGGAGCAGCTGATGCTGGCAGTGCAGGGGGCGGGGGCGCTGCAGCAGGCGCTGCTGGGCCTGGCGGCGCACGGGGATGACGCAACGGTGAATGAGGTGCGGGAGTGGATAGAGGATATTGCGGCGGGTGGAGGGAGGAGCGGAGCAGGTGGGCAGAACGGTGGCTTCGAGCTGGCGGACCTGTTGCGGGCTTTGGAGGATGCAGTAGGTGCTGCGGGCAAGGCTGGAGGGCCGGGGGTCGAGGACCTACAGCGCGCGGCCGGGGCGCTGTCCCAGCTGCTGCAGGGGCTAAGAGGTTCTGGCGGGCAGGTGGAGGAGCTCCGGAGGGTAGCGCAGCAGGTCAGGGCCACGAGTGGGGCAGAAGGCAGCAGCGGCGGCGGGGCGGCGCAGCGAGTGTGGGGCAGGGAGCAGGCGGAGGCGGCGGCGCGGGTTGCGGGCGAGGTGTGGTGGCCCAGGGCGTGTGCCTACCCGGAGTGCCGCAACTTCAGGGAGGCCACTGAGGCGGAGCTCAAGCCCAAGCTGTGCGGGGGGTGCGGGGAGACGCGGTACTGCCGGCCGGAGTGCCAGAAGCTGCACTGGAAGACAGCGCACAAGCAGGAGTGCAAGAGGAAGGGCGGCTGAGGTGGACAGGGTGGCCGGTCGTGGATGTTGAAGCTGAGGTGTCGTGGTAGTGTGTTGTGCTAGGTTGCGCAGTTAGGCTGCATGCTGTGGACGAGAAGGGTTTGGCACCTTAGCGGTACTAGCAGTAGAGGACAATGCCTCATTGATATTGATCCATGCTTAGCCATTTGACGACATTGCCTGGTGTGTTTGGTTGTGGTGTACTGGTATGCAAGGATTTGCATGGACCGCACAGGGAGGATTTGCGTGGACCGCACGAGTCTCAAGGACGTACATATTGGCACACCTGGGTACACTGATACACTACAGCAGATACTTCCAGGTACTTCCGCTACCGCGAGATGCCGCAACAGGTGCACAGCTGTTGCATTTGCTGCCGAAGCTGCATGCATACCGGTGTGCTGCCCGTGTTTGAGCGTTGCACAGAAATGCACACAGACCGCTGCCCTGTAGTGCAGCGTATGATTCCTCCAAGTGCAATGGTAGATGGCGGCAGGTGGTGGTAACGCAGGATCGCCTGTTTCTGATCTGGGTCGGCCTGGGTGTCTTGTTGCAAAGCTGCCTTACAACACTGCCTGGCTTCCAGATTGCATCGAGGGTGGAAAAAGGGGGAACTGGTCCCTGGGCGACTGTGTCCTGACAGCTTGTACGGTACAGTGGCCACTCCAGTGGCTCTCCTGCAATAAGTGTGAGTGCCACACGCTGCATGGTTGCTCTATTACCATGCAATAAAGACCATGCCAATGCGCATTGCGTCGTCGTTAAGGCCGTAAGTGGACGATGCACCTGCATGCGTTGACATGGGTGCATTGGGTGCACGTCAGGCGAACCACTAGTCCGTAACTGCAGTCTAAATGGAGGACTGGTCAAATGTATACCCACTCTCCAGAAACCTGGATTAAAATTGACAGCGCACGCAGTAATGCACGCCGCCGTCTTGCTACCGATGGGCAGCTTAGGCCAGTCCGTCCAACCCGCCATCGTCTGCGACGTGCCCCAACTCCGAACCCCAACCAGTGGAGCCACCCGACCAGCCGCAGCCCCCGCCCTGATGCCGCTTCCCGCTCCCTTTCCCCAGCTCAAACCCGCCATCCTCATCCAGCAGCCCCCAAGGATCCAGCTCCTGCTGCTCCCACGTATCCCCCTGTCCCGTTCTGCTGGCATCGCCGCCAAGCCCCAGCCCCAGCCCAACCTCGCTGTCCCCTCCGGCCGCACCGCGCTCTGCACCAAGGCCTGTTCCACCTAGCCACCCGTCCTCCAGGGGGCTCCGGCCGCCCCCACCACCCTCATGCTGCTGCCAGGACATGCCGTCAGGACTGGCTGTGCGGCCAACACCGGAAAAAAGCTCGGCGGTCGGGCTCCGGGGACCCCCATCCGCTTCCCCAGGCCTCGTGCCGACCCCACCTGCCGCCCTGCGCTCCTCAGTGCTCCAACGCAGCTGCCTGCTTCCCTCCGCGTACTGACCTCCTTGCTCCGGCTTTAGATCGGGTGAGTCGGGGAGACCGGTGTCGGACAGTCCCAGCGCGAAGGGCAACTGCCCCGCTGACGGGGCCTGCTGCCGCCAATCCACTTGCCCGGGACTCTCCTGGCCCCACGGGTCCCCATCACCCTCCTCGTCGTCAAACGCCATAAGGTCCGGCTCCAGGTCCTTGCCGTGCACGCCCTGCTGCCTCGACCTATCCCTCCGCTCTCGCCCTGGCTGCTCCCATGGAAAGTCCAGGTCCCCATCGCCCGCCCCACCACCTGCCCCAGAGTAGCCGCCGCCAGCGCCGCCGCTCCTGGTGCCGCCTGCACCGCGCCCGGTCCCCAGAGGAGCACCCTGAAAGAGCAGCTCTTCATCTGCATCCTCCAGCAAGCCGCCGGTCCCGGCGCCAGTACCTTCCGCCCCTTTGCCAGAGCCCCACTGCAACTGCGCTTCGTCGTCCAGCCCTGTCCAAGCACCCTCATGGCCTGCTCCCGCTTCACGCGTACGCCATCCTTTTCGCCACACCCGTCCTTCCAGGTCCTCCCCCGCCGCCCCCGCCCCGTCTCCCCGCCGCTTCTGACCCCTGCCTGGTGACGCCCCGACCCACGCCGGCAGCTGCTCTGTTTCCTCCTCCTCATCCCGCCACCGCACCCGGTGCTGTGTGCCCACGACCTCCCCTCTGTCCCCGCAGCGGTCCACAGCGACGGGGGCAACCCCCGGGGATTGCCGTATAGGCCCTAGGCTGTGGCTGAGGCTGAGTTGCGGGGGATCCTGCGGGTGACCCCGCCGGTCCAGCAGGCCGCTGGACGGCGGTTTCGTGTCACTGACACGTGTGTCATTGCCACGTGTGCGCGGCGGCACGGAGGTGGAGGTGGTAGACCGGGTGGAGGCGGAGGCGGGTGCAGCGGTTGTGGCCGTTGTCGTTGAGGACGTCATAACGGTGCGGTTGGGAAGAGCAGCGGCGCGCGCGTTCCGATGTGGGTCGGGGACTGCGGGATACAGGCCGGGGTGGCGGTCGCTAGCGCGCGCTGAGGGCCCGGGTGCAGGAGCGGCCGCGGCGGCTGCGATGCCAGCATGTCCTCGAGGAGCACCAGGGCCTGCGGCCCTGCGCGCGCCCTCGTTCACAAGAGCTCCCTTACGGCGGCACACGACCGGCTTCAATTCCGGTAGCTGCTTATACTGCTGCTGCTGCTCCTGTCGCTGCCTTTGCCCTTGCCCAGACACACCGCGGCCCTTGACGCCCCTGGTGTCCCCATCACCTCCCTGACCCATAGCCCGCAGCCCCGCCGTCCTGGGTCTCCCGTGTTCCGTCCCGGCATCCCCAGAGCTCCCCGCCCTCCACCCCCTGCCCAGCTGCACCCCCAGCCCCACGTCCTGCTGCAGCAGCGCCGCCACCCGCGCGCACGCCATGTCCAGGTACCGCCCGCCCTCCAGGGGCGACACGGAGGGGCCGGCCCGCTGCTGCTGCTGCTGCTGCCCCCCAGGTGCTGGTGACACCCCCTCGCTACCACCCGAGCCCTCATGCCCCTCCGCCTCGAGTTCCTCCCCCTCCTCGTGGCCCATCTGGTCCTCCCATTGCCCCTGGTCTTCAGCCCCCTGCCAGTACTGCGCGTCGCCTCCTGCGTCCCCTGCCGCCAATGGCGCCTCCCGCTGCTCCTTTTCTGCGCTGTCCTTGCTGGATGGGTACCTCGCACCAGCCCTGCCCTGTGCAGCGCGCACATCCCCCTGCTGCGATGCGCTGCTGCCCCGTGGCCCAACACCCGGCACCCCGGCACCAGGCCCCGCCAGCCCTGACCCAGCACCTTCACCCCGCACATGCAAGCTCACGCCATCCTCAAGCCCAGCCTGCTGCACCCCACGACTGGCGACCATTGCGCCATCCACCGCCGTCTCCCCCGGCCTGCCGTTCCCACCATCCTGCTGTGCCGGCTGCTGCCCCGCCCGCTGCCGCTGCCCCGACCCCTGCGACGTGCCGCCTGCAGGCGGGTGCGCCTCCACCTCCGCCAGCAGCGCTGACGGGCGCACTGCCATGGACGCCTTGCCGTGGCGGAAGATGCTGAGGGCTGAGCTCAGGGCGCGGCGGCGCAGGGAGGCCGACAGCGGGTCTACCAGCGCCAGCAGGGCGGACCCGCTGGCCTGCCCGGCCCGCGCACCGCCGGCCCCGGCCCCGGCCCCTGCTCCAGTGCCGCCGCGAGCAAGGTGAGTATGCTGTGGGGCAGGAGGAGCTCGTGGACCGGGGCGGGAGGCGGGAGGCGCGGTGGGGAGTGCGGCTGGGGTGTAAGCCGCGGGGGCTGTGCGTGGGGGAGGCATGGGTGCTGGTCGCGGAGCTGCTGCTTGAGCGGCTGGCGCTGGGGGCTGCTGGGGAGTGGGCTTGGTTATGGATGGCTGTAAGGGGTCGCAGGCGGCGGCGTTGGCGCGGCTGTTGGCTCCTGACTGCGTGAGCGGCTTGGCGAGGGCGGCATGGCGTGCGGCTGGGGGTGGTGAAGCTCCGCCGGTGGTAACCCCAACTGGGTCAGGGCCTGAGCACAGGTACGGTTCGTAGATACAGCTTATATGACAGATTCGTCCAACATTTGTTGTGCCGTGCTGTGCAATTGTGATGCAGGTGACTGCTTGGCCCTTGTGGCCTAGTGCAAAGGCGTGAACACGACAGCTACCGGCAGTGCAACACCTGTCGGCAGCTGCCAAAGGACGAAAGGCCTGTCCGCCGCAGCTTTATGAAATATGTTAATCGCCCACCTCGAGCTCGTTTTGCTGGGCGGTCAGTCGTGTCCTCGTCGATTGGACCCGTCGCGGTGCCTTGGACGCGTCCATCCTTGACCCTCTGCACGCGTCATATCATCTGTGAAGCTTAGGAACCGTGCACCAACGCCAGCTTTGGAAAAGTCTGGACACTCAAGCAACCCAGTTGGCCAACTGTTGGGACCTACCTGCTTGAACGTTGCTATCTGCTTCAATCCATTCATGTCGTTACGTTTAGCATCTTTCAAATTGCATTGGCAACAGCGACACTTCCCCGGCAAAGAACAGTGAAGCGCCGAAACCTGCCAAGAGGCGGGAAGCTGTAGGTGTCCCTACCGCGGTGCACTTGTGACGCCAGCGTGTGCAGGTGCACTCTTATGGACAGCCTAGTGTAATTGAAAGGCACACGGAACCCGGCAGACCTTAAACGTATGAACGAGGCAGGGCTGTGACACCGAAGGGATTCTTGCGCCCATATCTTGATCATGAACATCATCCAAATAAACCTTCAGCGGGAGGTCGCGAATGAAGTGCGACACCAAGGAGGTCTCCTTCAGTTTAAGGCTCATGCACTGAAGAATTTGGAGCTCAAAACAGTACTCAAGGTTCGCACTCGCGATGCAATAAGTCAGCGCGATGCATAAAATGGAACTCAAGGGGTAGTGCTGGCGTTCCGCAGGAAAGCCACTGCTCGCCCATACACGATGTCGTCTTCAACACCCTCAACCCCGAGCACCACAACCTCTTCGCCTCTGTTGGCAAGGACCAGGTACACCGCTCACCAACATCACTGTGCAAGGCTATGGCCCTAGTGCACCTCAAGAGCGGTAGACCAACTAGTGCCCCCACGGCTACACCACTGCACGTGCCACGCCAAGCAGGGAACACCTCCCCCTCCTTGACCCTCGCGTTGCGCAGACACACAGCTGCTTTCCTCGTACTTGCCACCAGGTGACCATCTATGACGACCTGCACATGGGGGACCACCTTGGGGTGGTGGTGCATTACGTCAACAACGCGACCCGACACCAGAAGGGAGGGGTAGGTGACCCCATACCCGTAGCACAAGCCCACCAATCAGCAGGGCGGATGCAACAAGGTCCTGCAAAGGGGCTCTTGAAGGCTCTCCACGCCCTTATATGCGTGTTGGTAGGGCTGCTTGGTAGCGGTCCGCCACTTCTGTACCCTGTACCGTTCCCAACTCCCCTGCACCTAAAGCCAGGGGCACTACCACAGTAGGTCTGCCTTACCAACGATCCGGTCGTGCCCACCCCTTTTTGAACATGACCACGCAGGAGCTGACGTGCTGCGCGTGGGTGCAGACGTCCGGCATCACCACGCACCCGCTGGGGGACGCCTGCCTGGTACGACACACACGTGCCATCCCACCATGTCATCAAGCATTGCGCACGTGCACATGTGCCCCCACATACGCACGTACGCCACGACCTGCTGACAGGCAAGAGCCGCGTGCCCTTTGCTGCCCCCCGCCGGGCGGCCTGACTGGGGCAAGTGTGCATTATTGCTTGCCCTGATGACTGTCACGGTGACTGTATGCCCATGCACGTCTCTGTCCCAACCCTGTCCCGCTCCTGCTGCCTCCAGGCTGTGTCGGGGCGCGAGGGCGTGGTGCAGCTCATCAGCGTGGTGGAGGCGCGCGTGGTGGCGCTGCTTACGGGTAAGATGCTGGCTGGTGGCCGGGGAACATTATGCACGGTTGCAACCGTGTGGCTTGGCTATGTTCTGCGCGGGTGAGCAGTCATGTATGCTCCCATGCTGTGACGCCCACCTATCTCGTACTGTTGCGTACCTTTCAGACGCTTCTCCGCGTCACGGCCTTGCCCCCCCGCGCCCCGTGCTTCAAACACCTTCCAACCCCATTACGCGCAACACAGCACGCATTCGTATACCTGAGCACTCCCACGGGCCCTTTTGCAACGCAAGTACGCAACCCCCACCCCACCCCAGCCCACCGCGGGGAGGTGCTGGAGCTGAGCGGCTGCCGCGGTGTTCCGGGGCTGCTGCTGTCCCTTGGGGCGGACGGCTGCGTGCGGCTGTGGGATGTGGCGGGGAGTCGCTGCCTGGCCGTCGTACACACGGGGGACGCGGTGGCGGCGGTGGGTGCCGGGAAGGGAGGGAGGGAGGGGAGAGGGGAACCTGGCAAGGGGGAGGGGGGCGGGCACCGTCGTAGGGGGGGGGGCAGCTAGGTAGTGCCTACGAAAGGCGGCGTGGGGTGGCGTGGGTTTGTTAAGAGCGCAAAGGGCTTTGCCTGGCAGGGGATGACGGGCTGAGGTGCAGGCTGGACGGGCTGGCGGTGATGCGGATGGGAAGCGTTCAACAGAGGAGGTGAATGGGATAGGTGCCTGGATGGCTGTGGCCGGCCGGTGTTTTGGGAGCGTGGAGGCGTGGTGCTGAAGAAATGGACTACCCGCTTACAAGCCTCTGTAGTGCTACTTTACCGCACAACATGGCCTATCGCGGAACGGCTGTTGACGGTAAACGGACCTGCATCTACGGCTGAGGCGCGTTTATCCACCCACATGTGGCTTTTAACCGCAGGAGCTGTCACCCGATGGGAGCTGCTTCTACACGGGGCACCGCGGGGGCCGCATCTGCCGCTGGGAACTATCGGTCGAGTGGCGCGAGCAGCCGCAGCCAGGACAGGTGCAGAGGCAGGGGCAGGACGAGGCAGGGGCTGGGGCAGCGGATGCAGCAGGGCAGGCGGGGCGGAGCGAGGCGGGCAGTGCTGCTGCAGTGGCAGTGCGGGGGCCAGCTGGTGGGGGCTGCTGGCGGGCCGGGGGCCTGGCGCTGCGCGTGTGCGGGGGCAAGACGGAGGAGGACGTGGGGGAGGAGGACTGCTGGACGGTGTACGGCGGGGGGCAGATCCTGTCCCTCCCGGGGCCGCTGGAGGGGCCGGTGGACTGCTTGCGGGTCATTCCAGGTGCGTGGCAGCAGCGTGACCTCGAGACTGCACCCCAGCATGGACCTTGGGTATCTGAACATGTGCGTGTGGCGGGCAACGTGCAAGGCGCGCATGCGGCTACCCCACAAGGTATCCGGCGGCGGCACCCGACATTCGCCAAGCACGGGGGTTGCCGGGTGCGCGCTCTTTAGCGGCAGAGTGCGCGCCGCAAGCGCAGCAGCCTGCCCACATCATATCGTGCACAAGAATCTGTCGTAGTGCCTTTTCTTCATATGCAACCCCTCATGTCCCCTTCTTGTTCTACCTTTTTGACGCTGGCGCGGCAGGGGGCCGCTTGGCCGCCAAGTCCTCGGACGGGCGGCTGGGGCTGTGGTCGCTGCAGCCGCAGCAGGGGGAGCCGGGCGGCCTGCCGCTGCAGCTGCTGTCCATGCGGATACCCGGGAGCCACCCATGGGCCGGCGGGGCGCCCACGGGCCGCGGCGGCGCCCCCAGCGCCGCCAACCGCTGCCGCTTCAGCATCACACACGACGGGGCGTACCTGTGCGTGGGTAAGCACCGGAACAACGGCCTGCTTGGCGCCTTGGCCGGGAAGCTCCTGGCACGAAAATCTACCTTCAACTTGCATAATGCCATCATGTGTGTCGCTCTTGCGCCTTTGCGCCTCGCACCGCAGCTGTTCATGAGCACACCCTCCAAAACCGGAGCGCTTGGGATTGGGAAACGCTGTGTGCCATCCAGCTCTGCACTCCTCCTGCCCTGGGCAGGCAACTCCGCTGGTGACGTGTACCTGTACGACACGGCCACCGGGGGGCGGGCGGCGCGCGTGGCGGCGGCGCACAAGCTGAGCGGCCCCGTGCGCGCGGCGGCGCTGTCAGAGGACGGCAGGCACCTGCTGGCGGCACGTGGCAACGGGTACATCCTCAGGTACGGAATGCATTTGTGGTCTGCAATCGATTCTCATGAAAGGGTTGAGGTTGGCCTACATCGTCGGTGCACGGCGCGCAACTGTGACCACGTAAGGCAGCCCCGCCTCAAGCGGGGTCTGGGGCGGGGACGTATGGGTACGCATGCACGGCAGGCGGCACCAGCTGCAATGCATCGCGGCACCGGACTCCTGCTGCACGCACGAGCGGGTTTCAAGTTTGTGGGGCTTGTCACCAACAGCACTTGGGGTTGTTGCTACTGTACGAAGGCAACTACACCGACGCACCGGCAGCTTTTGAGATGTTATTCGTGCTGTGTGCTGCATTGTAATGGCTGCAGGTACGAGTACATCCGTAAGCGGCAGGAGCAGCAGCAGCAGAAGGCAGGGGAGGCTGCAGGAGCGGCGGCGGCGGCGGCGGCAGTGGGGCACGGCGGGGCCGGAGCGGAGACGGAGGCCAGGGCGTCGGGCCGGCGGTCTCCTAGCGCCTCGCCAGGCGTTACACCCGAGCCGTGCTCCTCCCTGCCCGCTGCCGGGCAGGAGGTGGCGGATGAGGACGAGGAGGAGGGCGGGAAAGCGGATGGGAGCGGGGCGGGAGGGGCGGGGCACAAGCGGCAGATGGATGGGGAAGCGGGGGAGCAGGGAGGGGCAACTGGGGCGAAGCGGGTGCGGATGGAGGTTGATGCCGGCGCTGCGTGAGCGGATGGAAGCGAGGCGAAGGGAGAGACTTTGGCGGGAAGCGCTGGGGCACGGGCATGTTGCTGCTGTAGCCGTAGTGCGGTTGGCCGTTCGCCTCGCTTGCGTGTTGTTGCACCTGCTGGCTACGACGGCGCTTGTGCAACCTGAGCGTAACACTGACTGATGAAGCCCTTCCCTATGGCCAGCACGGCGGGTTGCTGCTGTGGTCTGATGTTGACTGGAAGTCCGTTGCTTGGTGTTTGTTAATTCCTAGGCAACCCAGGGGTTGGGATTCGGACTGTTGCGCATTGAGTATGTTGGGACCAAACTCATCCAGTATCATTACATGTGGACATTCATCCAGCAACGCGGCGGTAGTTTACACGCCGTCAGCACGAGCGTACAGCTCATTGCTCGCCTTCACACTTTAAGAATGGGTCGAAGAAGGCACACGTGCAAAAAGGGTGAGCCAGCCACAAGGTTCATTGTACCGGTACGGCGGCATTTGCACAGCCTGTCAAATGACGCATACTCCTGCATATTCGGGCAAGACATCCCCTGCACCTGCCTGCACTTAGGTCTTGTAGGTGCAGGGGCCCCAGTGCACGCAACTCTGCACTGTATCCAGCCATGCCAACTTTTGAAGGGCCATAGATGCCCACTATGCGTTAAATAATTGCCAAAGCCTCCTCGGCTACGGCCTATGCACTATCCTACTATGGCTCCGCTATGGTTACGGCTGCCTGCTCCGCCACATGCAAGTGCGGAAAGCACGCCGTCAGCAATCTACTATTCCAAGAACGCATAACGACCGACTTTAACCGCGCACCATGTACCGTGACACCAGGCTGTCATGTACAGGGGACAGCTCCGCGCACCCGTAGCTCACTCACAGCTGCTGACACACCCTGCCAATTGCAACACCATAAAGCATGACGTCGACACACGGCCATTAGGTTAGGCACAGTCGTACGAGGAAGTCTCTCATCCAGCATGATGCTAGTACTGCGCAGCTATGGTACAGTACCATAGCAGCTGCAAGGGCCTCGGAGAACCGGCCGCGTTGATGGGATTAGCAATACCACAGCAATACCACACGCGTTGATGGGATCAGCAATACCACAGCGATACCACAGCAGCGGCAAACTGTCTGTGTACCGTACCTTTCCAGGCACTGCTTGCCAAGCGCAGCAAGGCAAGCGCAGCGCACTGGAACCATGAGCAAAGTCGTTCGAGTCCTGCTACGATACAATCGTTTCCCAGCTTCCGCATGTCCGCAACCAACACTGCGCCACCACTGCGCGTCGCAAGCGCAGGCAGCGGCCGGCACATGCGAGCGGGTGCAACACGCGCCGGCCACCACCACCACCACCACCACCAGCGCACGCATCGTCACAACTAACCAGCAGGACGCAGCGGGAATACAAGGGGTACATCTCAGCAACCCCTGTGCCGCCGCCGCATCTGCAAGAGGTATATTCATCATCGACTCGTGTCAGTTGGTAAGCATTGTAAGCACAAGGCGGGGCTACCGCCTGGGCGGCATGGCAAAAACACTCCCCTGCGTGCGCGTGTGTTTGCCGGCACAGGTACGTTCAGGGTAAGACCCTGTACGACCATCCTGTACACGCAGCCCTCGAGGACAGTGCCATGTGAAAAAAAGCGGGCCCTACTCTCAACGTGCCAGCAAGCCCGCTGTCGAGACACACTGCGCCCAAAACCAAGCCATCCGGTGGCATGAAACAGCTCCTTTGCCGGCCCATGGCGCCTTGCCAGCCTACCAACAACCATGTATACACCCGTATCGCTCCCTGCTAAAGCACACTCCAGCAGCAAGCCTGTGTCCAAGACACATTGCGCCGAATGTGCCGCCCAATCGTACAAAGCCGCTCCTTTACAGGGCTCAGGGCGCCTCCCAACCGCTGCTTACGAACCCCGCCTGCAGCCATGTACACAACCGCATCGCTCCTTGCTGTGCAAACTTCCTACAAGCAGACGCACAGCAAAAGGTCCAGCTTGCACGTAGACCAACAGTCCGCATGCCCATACAACAACAACTGTACCACAATATAACACACCTGCCCATCCTGCCCTCCCAGCCCACCCATCGTTGGAACGCTCCATAACGAGCCCAGCCCAGGAGTTCATGTTCGCTTTGCACCTCCCGTTTATGGTAATGTTGTCAAAATCGTTACGCATCTCGCTTACCAAGTACCCCCACCCCCGTCGAGTCACCGCACGCACTTTAGCGCACCATAATTGACACTGCACCAACTCAAAGCGACGACCCTCCTGCGACCCTCCCCTCAACGGCATCCACTCCCCTACAGGCTGTCCTCCGCACCAGGGCCCAGCATACGCAGCGGCAGCGCAGAGGCAGTAGCAGGTGCACCAGCAGCCGGGTACACGGCGGGCGTGTACGGGACCGCTCCAACGCCGTACGGCACCGTACCGTAGCTGTAGCTGTACCGCCGTGGCTTCACGCCGCCCGAACCAGCTGCAGCCGCTGCTCCTCCCTCGTGCCCCTCCAGCCCACCGGCCGGCTGGCGCTGGACCGTGCGAGTTGCATATGTTGGCAGCTGCAGCTGCAGCTGCAGCGGCAGCGTGCCACCGTCACTGCCGTCAGGGCGGCCGCCGAGCACAGCTGCCGCAGGCCGCACTCCGCCAGCACCGTAGCCCGCAACCACCCGCCGCCGTACAATCCGAGGGTACGGCGCGAAAACGGGCGATCCGTCCGCAGCTGCTGCCGCTCCGGCCGGCTCCGCTCCCCTGAGCTGCTGTCCTTGAGGAGACAGGGGAGCCCTCTCAAAGCCCGGCTCCGAAGACACGCTCCAGCTGGACGCAAGGCGGCCCTCCAGGGGCACCGCCCACCGGGCCCTTGGCACAGGCACGGGCACGGGCAGGGCCACGGGCGTATAGCCGTACGGCACGGCAGGCGAACGGCGCTCCACGCCGACCAAAGGTCCATCCGCCTGAGCAACGCCCGGCTCAGGGTCGTCGCTGGCCCTCCTCGCAAGCTGCTGGGCGGCGGCGGCCCGCTGCGCGGCCGCAGACCGCACCGCGCACGCAGCGCCGTCGCAGCAGCCGCACGGAGCCGCCTCAGGCCCCATCGGGTAGTAGCAGCGGGCGGTGGTCTTGGGGAAGTCGTTGCCGGGGGGAGCGCCGCCGGTGCTGCTGCGAAAGCAGCGGGCGTTAGGGCCCGCTGGGACGGGGCCCACGGCGCCGTACGGCACGTGCCACGTGCCGGCGGGCGGCGCGGCCACGCGTGGGGCAGCGCCAGGCACGCGGCGCCAGGCGTGAGGCGGCGGGGGGTAGGGATGGGAGTGGGGGTAGGGGTATACGCGTACCGCGGCGTGGGGCTGGCGGCTGTGCGGGTGGGCCGGGGCATAGCCGGGGTGCCACACACGGGCTGTCGGCGCGCTGCCGTCGGTCCAGGTGGCGGGGTAGGGGGCGGACAGGGGCGCGTGGGGCAGGGCACTGTCGGAGGGGTCTGAGGTGCGGTGGCTGGAGTGGGCAGAGGGGGAGCCCTGGGAGACCTCCCCTGGTGCCTCCGCAGCAGCCTCCCCGCCAGCGCTCGTGCCGTGGCTGACGCTGTGCGAGCGCCCTCCCGTGTGCGAAGCGCGCGCAGCTCCATTGGCGTTGGCCTGCTCCTGCAGCTTCAGCAGCAGCTGCAACTGAGATTGTGGCAGCCTTGCAAAGGGGCCCTCATTGGCAGTGGCCGTCGCAGCCTGCATCTCCATGGGCCTTACGCCGTCGGCCGGGGCGGCGCCCACGGAAGAGCGGCTGGCCAGGAGTCCAACTGCGTCCCACGCAGGGGAAGCGGGGGCCTCCACACTCAGGCTATCCCGCAGCCCAGCCACGTGTGCAGGCACGGACAGGGGCACAGACACGGGCTGGTAGTGGCTTAGCGGCTGCCTGAGCTGCTGGCGCGGGGCCGTGGCGAAGGCCGAGGGCGGTGCGGGGGCGGGGGTTGCGTTGGCAGCAGCAGCGGGGCGCAGGGGGGGAGAGCTGCAGCTGGTGTGCAGGAGCACCAGCTGCTGCAGCAGGTGGCGCACTCCGGACACCTGGCGCAGGGGCTCCGGGCCGGGCTCGGTGGCGCTCAGGGTGTAGGGGGTGGAGGGGCCGCTGACGGGCGGGGAAGCACCGGCGTGGTTGTGGGTTGACGAGGGGAGCTGGCGGCCGGAGAGGTGCTGGAGGGGGAAGTTGGGAGCGTGGGTGTTGGTGTGGTTGGATGCGCCGTTGGAGCAGGTAGGGGTGGTGGCGAAGCGGGCGGGGGTGGCTGGTGGTGTGGTGCCGCTGAGGGCCCAGGAGGGGGTCGAGGTGGGGGCGCAGCCAAGCGCGTCGGCAGAGATGCGGCGGGGCGTGATGGGTGCTGCGCTGATGGTTGAGTTGGTCTTCGGCTGGGTGGGGATTGGGAGCGGTCCGTACTCACCGTGGGAGGCCTGCTGCTGCTGGTGCGGCTGGTCGTTGGGGCGGTGGTCGCTGTCGGGGCGCAGAGGGGGTGTCGGCAACTCTAGGGAGTTGCGAGCTTGTCGCAGCGGCCACGCTGCTTCAGCGGCAGCTGCATTACGGCAGATAGCTGCGATGGGCATGCCTCCGATGGAGGACCTCTTCGTTAGCGGCTGGAGTGCGTCGTCATCGACGTGGGCCAGGCGAGCAGTCGCTTGGCGGGAACGCTTGTGCGCAGACGAGGCGCACACATCGACGTGCCGTGCATCTGCCTCGACTCTTTCAGCCGCAAAGGCGAGAAGATCGAGCCGGTTGCTCTCGATGGGCTTGGCCATGTTTTCGTAGGCGGGCAGCGCTTGACAACCTTGGAATGCGTAGTGAAGGTCGCTATGCTGACTGTAAGGCCTGCAATAATGCACAAAGCAGCTTAGTATGTGGCGCCCAGGATGACAAGACAGAGGCCAAATATGGGGGAAGCAGGGCAGGCGGGCGAAACGACGCGACCCCTGGGAGCTCAACATGGAATCATAGGAGGCGCTCCAAACAAACTCGCGTGCATTTCGTCTTATCAGCAGTAATCACCTGGCAAAGCACACTCTGTTCGGCAAGGAGCGGCCGCGAGGAGCTGGAGAGGCACAACGGCAGTCGACAGCCTCGAACAGGCTCACTGCCCCAAACGGAGGTCTGTGTAGAATAAGTCCGAAGAGGCGCAGCTTAGGCGGGCGGGCGGAAAAGCAACATGCTGAGTAGGCCAATACACGCGCTCTAGAAATGCGACGTGCTGATGAGGTAGAAGTCTAGTCCTTGAATGAAGGCAAAAATGGTGAAACCTATTTATATTGCGTTCAGCCTGTGATTGCCTCACAGTGTTGTTGAATGGAAGGGGGGTGGCTTCATGAAGTATATGTCACGAGGATATCCGCATGCAGAAAACCGCAGAGCGTACTTTAAGTAGGACAATATTAAGCAATTCTTGTTATGTAAACTGCATTTTGCATGCGTCTTCAGGAAATGTTTTCGTAGGTAAAGCGGTGAAGTACAAGCCAACCGCCTCTTCGGTGTCCTTGTCCTACCCCTTGTTGCAGCTTAGCATATTTCTCGGTCTAGCACATTATCGCGTAGCAGTTCTCAGAGACTGATCGTAGGATCCAGAAAGTATGCGGGGCGGGCGTTCGCTGCATGTGTGGCGGCTCATGGCTTACTCACCTGCAGTAATGCTCCAGGTGGTGCACACGCAAACATAATATCATAATCATCAAAACTTATGTACTAAAATCTCTACAATAGCGTAGCCGAATCGGCCGCGCCCAAAGAGCGACGCATCTTACCTCTTACCTACCGCAGGCGGGCCGCAGTGGGCTATGGGCACACTGCGAACGTCCTTATATTGCACGGAGGGCATTCCAGATTCTTCTCTATCATTTCGAGGTTCTGTGCTTGACGCAGTACAAAGTGTCGCTGGGCTGGCCGCCGCGGACCGCGCATGCCAACGGAAATGCCAGAAGGGTTCAGCACCCGCTGCCAACTCCCCAAAGCCAGCGAAGCTTGCCTGGGTATGGCTCCAGGCAATGAGTTAATCATGTACTGGAATAGATATGAAGCCTGCCTCAGTTGACTGGGGTCGTCTTACTGCGCGCTGGGGCACACGTGGCGGGGACAGGTAGGCCAGGGTAGGGCAGTGGCGGGCTATCCCTGGCCCTCCCCTGCACTCCTCGCCAGCGGGCCTCGCACACTTTTTATTAAAGTTCAACACTGCCTACAAGACCAGCTCGCTAAGTTGCACGCAACGCGGAGGCCATGCTCACAAGCAAGCTTGAGATTTGGGCTTTGGCGAGCGGTCACAGTGCGCAGGCCCCTGGCGCAGGCTTGGCAGGCGGCCAACTCAACGCGCGCATGCCAGACACTGACACCCTCTGGTGCATACCCTTGCCGCACCGGACAGCGGCAGCGTAACTTAGGAGGCCTGTAGGGGGCCCCTTTGCTGTCTTTGCTTGTGTGGGAGGCATGGCACCCCGTTAACACTCTGGCCCAGGCTCTGGCTGGGGGCTGGACTTTGGGTGTCGAAGGGTTCTGGTTTACCCTGGAATACCATCTGAACTTTTGCGCCCATGAAACGACGACGTAAAAGAGGTTCATATTGACGTAAGGTGGGCGCTGTGGCTGAGCGCCCGGCTCGGGGGTTGCTGCAGGGTGGCACTGGGTGGCACGCTAGTGGCACAGCAGGCCCCGCACGCGTGCCCGCACGGCGCATTCGTGCCGCAGCTTCATGTCCTTCATTGATGGACTGTCAAGCCCACTAGAACAATACCACTAGTATGATTTTCTCCAGTGATGTGAATCAAACAACTCCTAAAGTAACAACACGCTACCGGAATGGAGAACGCTTTCGAGGTGCGACCGTCCTCGCCATCGCAGTGCTCGCATCATAGCAAGGCACAGTATCAACAAAAGGCTATTCCAGTAGTGTGATTAGTAATGTGGGCACCGCGATCATCGTCGGAGACCGCGTCTTGCTGGTTGCGTGCCAGTGCCCTTACGTCTGAGCCACCCACCCCTCTCTCCCGAGCCGCCATCCACACTGCACCCTAAACCAAACCCCGCTACCTTCCGTCCCACGTGCAGAGCTTCCGATGCGCCGCTCCTGGCCCTCGCCTCCGCAGCGGCGGGCAGCTGCAGCCAACGCAGCTGTCGCCACCCTCCGCCAAACGCCCCCGCACGCAGCAGCCGCCCAGCACCCAGCCACCGAAGCACCCCACCCCTGATAAGCCCCAAGACTCACCCCTAGACACCTTCGCCAGTTCCCACACCACCCACACCGCCCTGCAAGACACCAAGACAGCCGCTAGCCTGTCCGATAGCCCCACATCCCACCCATGCAAACCGGCCTCCCTGCCGCCCGTTGGTGCACCCAACGGGCACACCGCGCTGCCCTCCACTACAGCACATGCCTCACCCGCACCGGGTAGCACCGCCCCCAGCCCCAGCCCTGCGCTCAGCTCCCAGCCCAGCCCCGGCCCGGCGGGCGGCCTGACCCGTGGGTCGCCCGGCGCTGCCAAGGGAGTGCCCCCCAAGCTGGGCGACCGCCCCCTGCGCCTCATCATCGTGGGGCACAACCCCAGCGAGCACGCGTGGAGGTCTGGGCACTACTACTCAAACCCCTCCAACCGCATGTGGTGCGTCGGCCACAGCTTGGGGGGTCAGGTCTCAGGTGGCGTCGCCTCTCGCCTTCCCTGGGGCGCCTGCTGCCCCGCCATTGTGCCGCTCGCCGTACAACCAGCCCTCGCCGTTGCCGCACGTTCATGCGCCCCGCTGACTGCCCCCAGTATCACCATTTGCTCCAGGCCGGTCCTGGTCATGCGACCGATGCGCTGTTGCCTGCTGCCTCCTGCATGTCCCCCCACCCGGCAGGCCCATCCTGATCAAGACGGGCATCGCGCCGCCCGGATCCCGTGACGCCACCGCGGACGACGGCATGCCCTCCAGGGTGGGGGTGGGCTTCCTGGACGTGGGCTGCGGACATCCGGGCACAGACAGGTGGGGAGATATGTGGGGACGAAGTGCTATGCATGTTAACCGTGTGCCCGGAGGGGCAGTGGAGCAGGAACTGGCAGCAAATTCCTTGGGTGCCGGCATTTTGCTCAACAGGGCAATGCAACCGTGGAAACACGGAGGAGGACAGGGTATGCACAGGGGTCGTGGCCATGGAGGGCGCTAGGCATGGCTGCCCTCCAACCTGTTTTCCTGCCGTGGCGTAACAGCTGCGCGCGCATCCCTGCTTCCGCCTGCAGCGCATAGCGGAGCTGTGTGCCGGACAATGGTATTGAACCGCGCGGATTGGTGCCCACAATGTCCGTATCCGTGTCCCTCACAGCTCCAGCTTCAAATCCGAGGTTTTTGACGCGTGGAGCCGCGCCTTCTACCAGCGGCTGAGGGACCACATGGCCACCGCCTCAGCCAGCATAGGTGGGGTTGGTGGCCAGGCGTTGGAATGGCAAGAGCCAGTGCAAGAGCAGTGTTGCGGCAACACGTCAGGCTGCGACGAAACCACCCTCGCAATCCCCATCACTAGCACCGCCTCCTTTCTCACCCCCACCCGCATTTCTGCAACCGCTGTGCGCGAACACACTCCGTGCCCTGTAGTACACCGTGGCTTATACGCTTGACCAGTATTTCGTTTCCCCACCCTGCCCCCAGGCTGCACGTGCGGGCGCTGCGGCGCGCCCTCCCTGGTGGCCTTCAGCGGCAAGCGCCAGTACCTGGAGCTGCTCAACGTGGGGCGCAGCGCACGGGACAAGGTCAAGACCGTGGAGGTGGGTCCATATCGGTTTACCCTACCTCCGCATGTGTCCAACTGTTACCTTCCGCGGCTGTGTGCACCGTACGCGTGAAACAGAACGATCACCTATGGATGTCCCAGGCCGCCTTGCGTGCCCTGCGATTACCTGGGACATGGGAATATGGCCTCCCCTGCGGTGTGCAGATTGGGCCGCAGCGGCTGCTGCCCGCCGGCTGGCCCTTCCCCGCCGGCCGCACCGAGGTGTGGGTGTGCAGCAGCACCTCGGGCGCCGCAGCCATGACCACGGAGCAGCGCGAGGGGCCCTACGCGCAGCTGGCGGAGCGGATGAGGGGCATACCGTGGCCCAGGGGGGTGGAGCTGGCGTGCGGGGGGCAGGGGGGTGCGGGGGCGTGAGTGGTAGGGATAGAGGTGCGGAGGGGGCCCATGGGGTGCTACAGGGGCGGTGTCTGGGAGTGGACGGTTGTTGGGACATGTGTGCGTGCTGGGGAGTGAGTGGTAATATTTGTGTGGGGTGGAGGCTTGAGGGGTTTAGGGGGCTAAGATGGGCTTGTGGGGGATGGAAATGCCGGGCAGGGAGCTGCGGGTTAGAGGATGTGCGATTGGGCGCGCGCGGGGCAGGTGGTGGTGGTGGCGGTGATGGTGGGAGGATGCTGGCGGAGTACGAGTGGTCCCACAATGATGTACATGGTTGTACATGACAGCTGACGCAGGCAGTGTAATGGTCGCGTTTACGGCGGACCATCGTTGGCACCTGGCAGAATACACTTTCGCACAGGGGAGCTCCCTTGCTTTCACAAGTATTAATACCTGTATAGCACTGCAGGGCCTGAGCGGCTGACTTCTGTGTGGCTGAATAGCATTGTGTTGGTTTAGCCACCACATGGCGACATGAGCTGCCGTGTGCATGGACGCCGAGTCTTACAGAGGGCCTGGGTGCCGGCATGAAAGGTTTAAGCCGACACTTCTCACGAAGAAAAAAAAACACTGGAGTCTCGAGGGGCAAAGCAGCATTCCCTCTCCTAGCGCGCTGGCCACTGGGGGAGCATCAAGGACTCCATGCAAGGACGTCCACCACGCCAGCAGTAGAAACTCATAATATCAAATAAGTAGGAGCTTGCTTGGGAAGTCTTCGCGTCCTGTACTGTTCAGCTATTTTGCTCGGCCCCTGGCGCATCTGCATGGCTGCAGCCATGGCTCAAGCAAGTCCGCCTACCGCCGGCTTGCCGCTGTGCTGCATATCCTTGTAACATGCACTGCACGTGTCCGCAACCCGGCACTTCCAGCCTACATGCTACACCACCAGCTCCGCTCTTCAGCTCCACCCTACCTCCGCGCCTTCCTTCCCCATCCCTTCCAGCCCCACCCCACCAGCCATACACCCACGACGACATCCCCCTTCCCCTCCCCCCCTCCTCCCCCGACCCCCTCAATCCTCCTCCGACACGAAGTGCGCCCCCCCGACCTTCTTGAGCCCCCTGCTCAGCACCTCCACGCTGGCGCCCGTGCCCCCCACCGCCACCGCCCCGCTCCCCGCGTGCACGTCCAGGCCGAAGGCGGAGCGCGTGGCCGCCAGGTGCTGGCGCAGCGGCTCCCCCAGCGCCACGCTGTAGCGCCACAGCGCCGCCTCGCTGCCCACCGCCAGCACCTCGGCAGGCTGCACCAGCAGGGCCTGGGGGGAAGGGTTGACATGGACGTTTTAGATTTGATGTAGCGGCATGGTTTGAGCTGTAGCAACCTGAGAACGAGGTACCAGACCAGGAGACCAGCTACATATGGCGTGGGTCGACCGAAGGACCTGGGGCAGGGTCTGAGGTGGTGTGTGAGGTGGTTTGTGTTGACACGTCTCAACAGAGACAAGGGGAAGTGATGGAGGCATAGGGGGTTTGGGAGAGGGAAAAGATAGGGGCGGGGCAAGGCAGGGGCCGCGACGAGCGCGGGGCGGGGGTAGGGGTACGCGTAGAACGCGAGAGGGTAGGGGGAGCAAGTCAGGAGCGCGCGTTGAAGGTGGCGCCACATTGTGGACCGACGGGGTGCCTGTGCGCCGCGCCGGTGGGTGCAGCCAGACACATCTACCACACACACGTCAGTGTCCAACCAACCGAAGGCCCCCTTCCGGCCCCACTCCCCACCTGCGGCGTGTAGCTGGTGGCCACGTGCCGTGCCCGCTGCGCCATGCCCACGCTCCACATGGCCAGCCCGCTGCCGCCGCTGCCCGCGCCGCCGTACCCTCCGCCGCACAGCAGCCAGCTGCCGCTGGCCTCGAACCTGCAGCAGAGGCACCGCACCGCCACAACGCACACACCACCCGCTGCTCAGCGATCAAGCACGCCACGCCACGTACGCTATGTGCTGGGCGCGAAGCTGGATGTATGCGTTCACGCGGGGCCTCCCCTGCCCCGACAGCCGTGGAAGGAGCATTCTCAGCGCCCTGACCCCTGCTGATACCAAGATGCGAAAAGGTCACCCCAGTGCGCCTTTGGTACCCTCTTATCCAACTGCACAACAGGATTGCTATGCGAACTAAACTGATACTTGTTTCCCACGCGGCCCCATCCTACCTGCAGCACGCCACAGGCGGCGAGCGCAGGCAGTGCAGCGCCTCCGGCCCCGGGGCCACCGCCGCCCCCGAGCCGCTGTCCAGCGCGCGAACACACGAGGAGGCGCCGCCGCCCCGCGTGTCCCACAGCCGCACCGTGCCGTCCTGGGGAAGGAGGGGACGTGCGAAGGGTTGCGTGTCGCGAAGAACAGAGGGGAATGGGCGGTATGGGGCAAGCATCTGCAGGTTCAACCTGCTTTCCGTCTGCTTCTTCCCATTCGCGCAGGCCACCCTAAACCTAGAGCAGCCGTGCAGGCAACTGCTGGCTTGACCTGCTGCACACTAGCTCACATGAGAAGTAAACACGTCGCAAAGGCGCGGCACCGCCCGCTTGCACCTCTGATCCGCCGGTATGGCCGGTTCTACTACGTTGCCGGTATGTGATCACCCACCTCTGACCCCGTGGCCAGGCATGCCCCCGTGTCGCTGTGGTCGGCGCACAGCACCCCCGCCGCATGCCCCCCGCCGCCGCCCGGCTGCGTCACGGCCCCTGACCCCACATCCACAGAGTGCACGCCGCCATCGCTGCAGCCTGCGGGGTGCAGGCACACAGGGGCAATACAGCATGAGGGTGCACACGCCCGCAGCCGCGTTTCAGGACGTACTCGCTCGTGCCCGTACCGTACCAGACCGCCCTCGCAAGCGGTCGCTGAGGCAGCTTACAGGTGCATGGGATATTGCAGCCCGCCGCAAGGCAGCGCCCCGCTGCCGTGCAAGGCCAGCTGACAGGGCAACACACACTCCCGCAGCCAGGCTACTGCTTTCATCCCATCACCATTTCACCTACGCTGAGCTGCTGGTCCCCTACGCCTACCACAGCTCCTCGCCGTGCGCACCCCAACGGCGGCTTTCCAGCTCCCCTCGCCATGGCCCCACCCGCCCACCTGCGTGCAGCACCACCTTGCCGTCCGACGCCACCACCGCCAGCGCCTGCACCGCGGGCGGCAGCGATATGGCCCCCAGCCCGCTCTCCGCCCTAGGCAGCCGCACATCCAGCGTGGCCTGCATGCCCAGGCACGTGTGCTGCGGAACACCTCCTCGCCCCTGCAGCTGCTGCTTCCCCCGCGGTTGTTGTGATGCTGCTCCGCTGCCCGCTGCGGCAGTGTCGACCGCCATGGCGTCCTCCGGCCCTGCCTCGGCCCCCGCGGCTGCTGCTGTGTACTGCTGCAGCACGTCGCTGAGGCGCCAGGCCCGCACGTGGCCGTCGTCACCTCCGCTGAACAGCAGCACGTCCCCGTTGGCTAAGAGGGTACGCGTGAAGCGTGGAGAAACGGTGTCAGGTGTCAGGGAGTTATGGATACGCTGACAGCTGCATACGACGTGCGAGTAAGTGGACGAAGCCGAAGTAATAGGAGCGCATACTCACCTGAATGCCTTCCCCTCCCCTCCCCGCTCCGCTGTGCCCACGGGGTCAGGCGGCGCATCGTGCGCGCAATGCAGGTTACCCCCGCTGTTCCCCAAACTCAGTAGGTGTGGAGAGGTAGGGGGTGCTGTAGGGGCTGCGCCAGCCAATACCTTCCCTCCTGCCCTAGGCTGCGCACGTGTTGCCTGCGTCCACCTGCCGCACACGGCACGTGCTGCACCCACCTGTGGTGGTCCTCCCCATGCAGTACACAGGGCCCTGGTGCGCCTGCCAGCCGCACGTGGGCTGCGCGAGCTGCTGGCCGTGCGTCCACCCCGACACCATGTCGGACAGCCGGAACAGCCTGTGGGGGGAGCGCGCCACCGGTCACTTGTTGCTCAATGGGGTGGCGCGGCAGTGCCGAAGTGACCAGCAACAAGGAAGCACCCGAGCGGTCCTGCTTCCATTACAAAGAACGGGAGATCAACACGCTTTGAGCATGTGCCATGCATCCAGCGCTGACCTGATGCTGCCCAGGCTATTGGCGGTCACCAGCAGGTCCCCAGGGGCGGGGAGACCGGCTACTGCCGCTGCTACCGCAGCCTCCGCTTCGGTGATGAAGCATACTGCGTACACTGTGCTGAAACGCTCCTCCCTTTGTCGCAGGATAGCTGCCGTGTAGGCGGGGAGGTCGAAGCTCCTGGCGGTGTGCGCACCGACAGGGGCATTCGTTGTCAAATCATGCTGAGTGGTACAATAAGACTGCTGAAGCTGCACATGCATTACCTGCAGTCGAGAGTGCAAGGGTCGAGTTCCGTCGCCACCATTTCCCTTTTTCCCACTGACGTGAAGGTGGAGTAAGGTACCCCTTCTGTAAAACAGGTTCTAGAACATATGCCATAATCCGAAAGGGGTGAGCAACTTCTTGTGTGGGTTCAATGCACAGTGTACAGCCACATTGAATTGCAGTTTTAGATCGCGGTCGCATGTGCGTCTGCTGCTTACGCTATACGCTGCGCTTGTTGTTGTTCGCGTAATTTGCACTGACTACAGACCATAGCAACCCGACAACTCTCACAGACAAGTCTGGCTCTCCCCGACCACCACGTCTGCTGGTCATATCAGGCATCTGACGCTTATAACAACATAAAGGCTCGCGCACTGCTGCCACTCGTGTTACCAGACGCCGGGGCTTGGGGGCTGCGCATGTCACATTGAGGTGGGTGACAAACACTTCCTGGCGCACCTTGAGGGACAGGCAGAAGGCAACCGACACATTCCTACACATGCTACTTAACGCCGCAGGGACAGCTGGCTATCTGTGTTGCCGACAGGTAAAACCACACGGTCATCGTCCACCGTCTGGCTCTCCCCCTAACCAGCAGAACACTCAACAAGCCGGCCTGTCGGCATAACCGGCAACATGCCGGAAGATGGCGCTCCAGGAGAGAGTTCTGGCGCTGCAGCAAGCCCAGGGCCGCCCTCGGCCCGCACCACCGGCACAGGCATGCGCCAGTCCACGACCGGGCAGACCCCGCCCCATAAGCCCAACAGCAAGGGACCGCCGGCCCTCGCGCTGTCTCCAGTGGGCGGCAGGAAAGACGCCAAAGACAAGGACAAGGAAGCCAAGGACAAAGACGGGGAGCACACTAGCGTGGTGATGCAGTCGGACCACGGCGCCACGCTAATCAAGGCAGAGAAGCCTGACGAGCGCGTGGTCAACGAGATTGTGGGCTGCTTGAAGGCAAGTGGGGTCCGGGAAGGCAGGGCACGACTGGGAGTATGAATGGCGTGGGGAGAAGACACGGCAGGATTGCCGAGGCAAGAACAAAGTGAGGTGCTGAGGTGCTGTGCCCGGCGCATCCCCCGAGCAACACATCTGCGCTGCATGTCCCACGCAAGCTGCTCTGCTGCGGCTAAGCTGCGACCACACCTCTGGCGCTATTTGTGCCGTCCACACCAGTCTCCCGCTAGCCTTCCCCTCCGCCCCGGCACGTACCTATCCGCCGTCAGTGTACCGTCCTGCCCAACCCAGCCTCCCAGTGCCCCCCGCCCGCGCCCATCCTGCCCTGCTCAACCCGCTGTCGCCATAGCGAAGGAGCAACGCCTTTTGTAGCCATCCTACTAACCTACCGTACTTTGTAACCCCGGTCCGTGCAGATGCGCAACTCCATGCTCGCCATGGGCGCGTGCGAGCGCGTCAAGAAGATTGCCCGCGCGTACCCCGTGGAGGTGGCCAACAGCGCAATCATGCAGCAGCTGCTAGGCGTCATCAAGGACGACCCAGCCTCGGCGCTCAGCGGGGCTGTCATGCAGGTGGGGGACTGGAGGGATGGGGCGTTGGGGCAGGGGTAGCATGGGGCCGTGGTCTTGATGTTGCGCCCTGCACATGACGGGTGCAGCGGTGGACCTGGGCGGTCGTGTGGTGGCCTGTGCGGTGAAGGGGTCCACTCAGAGCACTGAGCGTGGGTGCAGGCCGCGCAGTGCATCCTTGCTGCGAGCGTCAAACCGGGCTGGGCTCGCGTCCCATGAGCCTCAGTGACTGCCGTACTGTGGTTGTGACATTTGGTTTGTGACAATGCCGCAGGCTCTATCCATAATGTCGCTTAATCCAGAGGGTCGGCAGAAGGTCTGCTTGGCGGGAGGCGCCGTGCCCCTGATCAGGTAGAGCGGCGGACGGGGGGGGGCGCGCTGCTGTAACTATCGGCTAGCAGGGCAGGACTGGTACTTTGCTTGGGTGTCTGTGGCGAGTCAGGACTGCTGGTGGGGCAGTGCGCCCTTCACGCTTCTCCCTCACTAGCGCTGCATGTGTCGAGCATCCGTGTCCAGCAGCCACCCAACCGACGCGAGCTGCCCTTTGCCACAAGCTGATCTCACGCTCAGCCTACGGCCGCACGGCTCTACCACCCGCTGACCCTGTGGTGACGGCGCCGTGCAGCCTCCTGGCCGCGACACCCAATCAGCGCGGTGCACCCTCGTCCCCCACCCTTCCCCCACACTCACCTTGCACGGTTGGCACGCGTTCCAAGCGTACCCCTCACATGATGTCCTGCCGCAGCTTCATCCGTGCCGCCCACATGACCAAGGCCACAGCTCCCCCGCCCGCTGACCCTGCTGTGACGGCACCCTGATGCCTCCGGCCCCGACACCCCTTCCCTTCATGCCCCCCACCCATCTCCTGCCCCAGCTTCATCCGCGCCGCCGACATGAGCAAGGCCAACCTGGACCGCGCCGTGACGCTGCTGATGAACCTGGCGGCGGACCAGGGCAACCGCCGCATGCTGCGGGAGGAGGGCGCGGTGGAGGCGCTGGCGGAGGTGCTCAAGGTGGCGCCCGTGGGGGACCCGGTGGGTAGCCGTGCAGGGTGCGGGGCTCGGGATGCAGGACCCTGTTACGGACATGGCCAGTGTAAACAGGTGGTGTCCATGGGGACCCGGTGGGTGCTGGTTGGAACGCTCGCATGGGCGTGGGCGACAGGGGACGGGCGGGAAGAGGGTCTGGCGGCAGGGTACAAACAGCACTGCTCCATGGCGTCCTGACAGTGCAGTTGGACTACGTGGCAGTGCCGCCCGCCCAGCAAGCGGGTGCCCTACCGGTGCGGCTCGCGCGTGCACCCGTCGCCTGCTTTAAGTCGCTACCGGTTCTGGTACGCCTGCGTGGCACAGATGCTGCATCCCTGCCGCCGCCGCCGCCGCCGCTCCCAACCACCCCTAACCCCCAACCACCAACCGACCCGCCCCTCCCCCCAGGCCATGGAGCACGCGCTGGGCGCGCTGCACAACATCGCGCTGCTGGACGCCAAGGCCAAGGCGCGCGCCATCGGGGCGGGCATCCTGCACCCGCTGGTGCGCACCGCCTCCACGCGCGGCCTGCCCGACAGCGACATGTGCGTGGTGCGGTCGCGCATGGTGCTCACAGAGCTGCTCAAGCTGCCGGACACGGAGGCCAAGCTGGCGGCGGTGGCGCAGGAGCTGGGCGTCAGGCTGTGAGCCCGCGGCAGAATGGATGATGGATAGTATTCTACGGCTAGGGAGCAGGTGTTTGGGGCCCGAGGTGGATTTATTTTTCTTCGTGAGAAGGTTACAGGGGCTAGGAATTCGGTGCTTGGCAAGCACTTGTGGGCGGATTGGCTTACTTCGGTGTGAATGGAGCTTGTGGCAGGTGTGGGGAGTGGGGATGTATGGGGGTAGTGGCGTTAGGGGTAGGGCCGCGCGCGCGTGGAAAGGGATGGGGCCTGGGGGGCAAGCGGCCGCCGTGCCAGGAGCTGGTAGGGTGCAGGGTTGTAAAGGTGTGGCCGGCGGTGCGCAGGGCGGTCGGCGGAATGCGTGGCATGTTGCTGCGGGCGGCTGGGCTAGGGGTAGCAGGTAGCCGAGTCTGCGGGGTGCGGCAACTGGGGCGGGCACGTGTGGGGCACCGTGGATGGCTGGGTGCTAACGGTGTAGCCAGGGTGTAGCCTCGGCAGGCTGGTGTTGATTGTATGACCTTATCACGCTCGTTCTTGCTCTGTGTGTTGAGTATGGCGTCCATTATTGTGCCGTCTGGAGCCGTTGAGGACGAAGAACACGTGCTTTTGCGTTGCACAGCGTACGAGAATCTGCGTG
>VFQN01000468.1_pt1 | contig 75210 bp, 97 predicted proteins | sample 3512371 | NCBI WGS metagenome assembly VFQN01 (sample SAMN10412370, study PRJNA504923) | tailings metagenome | isolation source: Replicate 2 from Balatoc abandoned mine | place: Philippines: Itogon, Benguet | collected 2017-08-28 | reverse complement strand
ATAGGTCTTGTGGTACGGTTGCTAGGGACCTTCGGGTCTGTAGGGTATGCGGTACTGGGAAGGTGGAAGATGAGCTACACGTTTTGATGGAGTGTCCTGTGTATTCTGAGCTCCGGTCTGATTACGATCTCCCTATGGAGGGGAGTATGCGGAAGTTGATGCTAGAAGGTGATCAGGTGAAGCTAGCAGGTTTGCTATCGCACATTTGGTCTAAGAGACAAAACATTCTTGGTTCTACGCATGGAGACCCTTGAGCCTCCGGCTCGTACATGGGTCGTTGCATTTGCGGAGGGTAAATAACCCTCGCCGTGTAACACTGACTGACTGACTGACTGACTAACAACTGTAAATCCATACATACAGTTACGCAGCTCACCATCCGACCGCGCCTGGCCACTAACCACCATCGCCACTTGCATGTACGCTGACGTACGCCATCGCAAGCTAGCCCCGTTCGCACGAGACCGGGGCACACCCAAGGCTGCGCATCCCAGGTGGAAAGGCCAACATGAATTGGAACGCGTTGCATACAGCACGCGTAACTGGAGGGACAGGCCGTACTCCACCTCCCAGGAACCGGACCTGCGAGTCTACGCCCTCAGCAGGTGCCCCGTCCCAAGCTGCTAGTAGCTCAGATCAGCCGCCCACAGGCAAATCACAGCGGTTGTCTGTACAGCCTCGCCTTCCTCCTTGTCCTCGCTGTCGGTACCAGTCTAGATGTACAGCACTCGTCGCTTCACCACTAACCGCTTGCTTGGTGTGGACCGTGCTGACTCCATCCGCAACTGAAGCTACCACCAACCACCCACAATACCACTAAACCCTGAGCACCGCCCCATTCCTTCGCGTGTGTAACCCAACCACCCCGTTTGGGCACGCTCAAGTGCCCATACGCCCAAGCAGCTCATCACCCACACAAGGTCGTAATCATCTTTGTCCATGTAAGAACCGGTCGCTGGTTGTGCCGCTCATACGGTACCACCTCCCCATAGCAACACCCATACGCGCTCACACAACCCAACCGTGATCAAGTCACTTGAATCCCGCAACTACGCGCCACTTTGCACAGCACGGCAGTACAGACTGCCTCAACGCCTCCCCCCTCACGCCCACTTGACCATGCGGCCCACCACCTCCACCCCCTGCTCCGCCGCCGCCTCCACGGTGGCCAGCCCCTCGGCCCTCATGCGGGCCGTGCAGCACTCGGCACGCTGTGGCGCGGCCCGCGCGCCCTCCGGCCACAGCTCCGCCAGCACCTGCGGGCAGGAGGTAAAAGGGGCAAGAACGGCCCAGACTGGTTTACCGCTGTAAGTGCGGAATCATAAACTTAATAAGATCTCCCCTGTGCGGAATGTAGGTATATATGTTGGGGTGTTGATGCCAGGGGCCCACCGGCCACAGCACCACCAACACCTGCAGGCAGGGGCCGGCAAGCACAGCGCAAGTGGGATCATTTGGATGCTGAACATGGGTGTGGTGGAACGCCGCAAGTCATCCGCCCACATGAGGGCCGAGGGGCTGGCGGAGCTATGGCCCGAGGGCGCACAGCACAGCCAGAAGCTGGGCGTTGGTACGCAAGGGGTGGGGGCCACACGGCTGTACAGGTACTGTGTCGCGGGGCTCGGCATCCCACAGGTAACAGGGTACCAGAACCAGGGTATGCAAGGTGCTGTACTGAGAAGGATGGTAGAAACGGTGTGGTGGTGGTGGTGACAAGCCCACCTCCAACCACCACAACCGCCCCGACAGGCCGCCCACCTGCGAGTCCGGGGCCAGCCGCGCCGCCACCCGCAGTCCGCTGATAATGGCCGCCTCATGGTTGTCGATGTTGTTGTGCCCCGCGCAGTGCATGCCGGCCAGGAACAGGCCCTTGGCGCCCTGGATAGGGAGCGGAGGGGAGGGGAAGGGGGACATTGGCTCTTGGGCAGGGCCTGACGGGCCCGCATCTTGGGGGGTACAACAGCAGCGCGTCATGCTGCCATCTGCTGTACCGGTGTAAGAGGAGAAAGCGTGTAGGTTGGTCTGGAGATGGTGCCACAGGCTACATTTGGGGTTTGCCATCAGTTGCAGGGACAAGATGGCTGAAAGGTGGGGTGCCCCGCCCATGTGCACACGCAACGGGTACGGTACATGCCATCGGGTCCGTTTCTTACTGCCTTGGAAGCTCTAAATGCGAAGCTCTATATGAATGCGTCACGTCCTGCTGCGCACCTGGTACGGCTCTATGCGGGCGGGCAGCCTGTAGAAGGCGAGGTTGGGCGTGGCGTGGTAGAACTCCTGCGTAGGCCGGGTGTGCAGTAAAGAAGGTTGAGCATCAGCAGGAGGGTCCGCAGCGCAGCACCGCGACCAGCCAAATGCAAGTGTTTGGCAATGCCCCTTCCACTTAGCCCACCTACAGGCGCTACAAGAAGCAGCAAAGCCCAGGCTGCACACAGCGTTCTAGCACCACGGTTGGAAGCTGCTCACTTACGGGCCCATACCACTACTGCACCCCTCATCCCCCTTAACCCTGACGCCTCACACGGTTTCCTAGCATTTTAAGCATACCCCCTTAACCCACCTGCACGTGGTACATGGGGGCAGCGAGTCCCATGCTGCAGTGCCTTAGCACCACCCATTCAACCCACGCCACCGCCCATGCCGTGCGACCGCTGCCCCCCTACCTGCCCCTTACCCCACCTGCAGGTGGTACATGGGCTTGGGGAGCAGCTCCGGCCGCTTCAGCAGCGCCGGGTTAAGCCACGTCTTGAGCACCGGCAGGCCGGGGGCGAAGGTCTGCGGCTTGTAGGCTGTGAAGAAGCCGCGCATGGTGCCCCGCTGGTGCGCGGCCACGGGCGGGGCGCCCTTGCCGCCGCCCCCGCAGCACCCCCCGCAGCAGCCCAGGCCGGGCGGCGGCGGCAGCGGCTGGTCGGGCGTGTGGCCGTCGGGGATGATGGCGATGTTGACCGCGGACCTGCGGGCAGTGTGGGTGGCAGCGTACGGGTGCGTAAGAACCTTTCCGCCCGTTTGCGTTGCAACGGTCGTGCACTGTGCCGGTGAAATGGGCATTATGGGAAGACGCGGGTACATCACAAGGCAGGGGAGGGTCCCGCATGCCCGGGGGCCCTTGTCATGCGCCGTGTCCTGACAACACGTATAGGTGTCCGCGGAGGAACCATGTGGGCACTCCCCGGCACACCCGACCAGAGGAGGCGATACAGCCGATCTCGTCCACATCCACCACTGATGGCGCTGGGGGCTAAACCACGCGCCCGCAAAGCCATGCCAGCTCGGGCCAGGCAGTTCCACCTGGACACCGCGCTGCGCCCAGCAGCAACCTGCCTGCACGACTGCTCTCTCCCGTGGTACCTCAACACAGTGGAATGGGGTGTCCTCCCTTCGCATTCCCCCGGCCTCCCCGGCCCCTCACCTCTCCTCCTCCTCCTGCGGCAGCACGCTCATGTCCCCGTGGATGGCCACGTGTCCCGGAACGTACGACACCGTGGCCAGGGCCTCCCGTACAGGTGCGGCATGCTCGATGCCGTTGAGCAGCTGCATGCATGGCGATAAGGGCACGGCTGTTGGTGATGAGTGTCTACCTTCCAAACTTGGAAGGCCTTCCGCCGCAGGGCTCCAGCACCTACTCCCATGTATCCTAGCCGCCGAAAACGGTCAGCCGCAGCGGGCAACATCATAGCACTTGCTTTACTCTATACAATACTAGTACAGCATTAGTGCGGCGCGCTCACCCTCCACGCCTGCCAGCCGTTTGTGGCCACCACCACTGCGTCAAAGGCCTCGGGGTGCACCACAAGGGGGCCGTGGTCGGGGGAGGCCTGCGGAGGCCGGCGTTGGGGGAACGAGGTTGATAGCGCTGGTGCAGACTGGTAGCTGTAAAGCAGGGGGCATTCACGTGCTGGGCCTCCGTCCTATAGCCGAAGCAGCGGTTGGCCCCTTCCCTGTCAAGGACCGCTTACCCCGGGCCGCGATGCGAGTGCAACATGACAGGCAACCACCGTAGCGCCCTATATGCGCAACCCCGCACTAAGCAACCGATTGTGGCAGTCACCTCCTTTTTTGGCTGCCTACACCCGGTATCTAGTTATGCACGAACACGTGCATCAGCGACAGCACACACCTGCATCGCACATGCTCTGGAAGGGACCCTAGGCTACCAGAACGCATCACGCATCCACACCACCAACACCCCACCTGCGGTTGGCCCATCCCTCCGCCGTACGCGTGCATGGGCACGGTCCCCGAGCCCGCGCCGCCGTACAGCGGCTCTCCTTTCTGCTGTACGGCAGCCTCCCGCGACTCGATGACGTACTTGCGGGAGGCGTTGTTGTAGATGATGCGCGTGACGGGGCAGGAGGTGCGCACACGTGTGGAGGGCGTGGACCGCAGCCGGGCCTCGATGGCTCCAGCGTACGCCCCAAGGCCGCCGTGGATCTGACGCACAGACAAGGGGGTGCGGACGGAGCCGGAAAGGGGAGGTTATTCGTGCTGACAGAGCAACACGCAACATGGAGGTTGGGTTGAGCAAGGGAGACGTCGCACGGGAGCTACCACACAACCGACGAGCTGCTGCTGCGACAACGCCTGCGCGAGGGCCACAGGCAAGGGTGTCTGCACGGCCTGTACGGTAGCACTCTCTAGTCGTACAGGAGTACGGCGCTGTGTGCGCGAGCGGGACCTCACCTCGGCCATGCGCGCCCCCGCCACTGGCGTTGCTGCGAAGTTGCCTGTGAAGTATGAGAAGCAGGTGACGGCGCTGAAGGTGAGCACCTCGGCGCGAGGCACGCCCCAGAAGGACTGCGTGGGGGAGGGTGGGAGGCGGGAAGAGTGGGTTAAGGGGCACGTGTCTGTGGACTCAGGTGTCGGTGGACCAAGCTGTGCTTGGGGTGCGGGAAGTGCCGGAGAGTGCTCCAGGAAGGCTGCACAAAATGTTGCGGTTGTGGGCGCTGGCAATGGAGCAGGTTGGGAAAGGAGCCGCATGTGTGCGTGTTGTGGTGGGTGGTGCGTTTGCATCCCCTGACAAGGTAACAAGGCCCAAGTCCACATGCATGCATGCATTCATGCATACATGCCGTAACGAGCTGCGCTGAGCTGCGTGTCAAGCGTGGTGCCATACAGCCCCAACCTGTATGAGCGGCAGCAGGAACTGGTCGTAGAAATCATCTTCCGCCAGCTTCTTGGTAGCTGCCTCCAGCTGCTTGCGGTGCTGAATCTTGGCGGCCTCCGCCGCCGGCGGGCTGGACCCCGGCCCGTCCGGCACCCGGGTGAAGCGCTGCTTGAGCAGGAACTCTGCACAGGGCCGGGAACGCATGGTTACTGGGGGTGTGGAGGGCAAATGCGTGTGGGAAGAGAACGTACAGTACCAATGCTGGGTGTGGCACGCGGCCTGGGCAACGGTGGAGAAGCCGCACCCCACACGTAGACCTGTTGGCTATTACACGGGTCCGTGTAGCGCTGCCATGCATCCACGAGGCAGCAGCGTGAAATGCTGCATCGGCACCCCGCGCAGCCGGCTTACTAGTACACATGCACGTAGGGGCACTGCCAGGCACCCACCCGGCAGCGTGAAGTAGTCCAGCCTCACGCCCCGCAGCTCCCTGTGCGCCCGCTGCAGCAGCTTCTGCAGCTGCACGCCCCACTTGGCCACACGGGGGTACAGCCCCTTGATCTGCAGCCCGTCGTTCCTGGTGGCGCCGGTGGGTTGCACGTGTGTATGAGTGGACGGTTGTGGAGCGCGTGGGCATGTGGGCATGGGCCGTGGGACAAACGGAGTGGACAGCGGCAGGCTGTGTGGGCTGTGCTCACTTGACGAAGCCATGATGGGGGCTACGGTAGGGCGGTTGGGTGCAGAGGCTGTGTACCGAGCTTGCATACGTTCGCGTAAGGGAGCGGCACGACCAGGTGTCATGTAAGGTTGTAAGCGTGCAGGCTAGTTGGCAGCCTAACCACACGGCAGCAGTGCGCGTGTTTGCATGGCGCTTGCAGGTGCGCGCCCAAGTGCCTGCCGCCCTCACCTGACGAAGGGTATGCACAGCGGGTGCCTGGAGCCGAAGGGCGTCACCGACACCGTGCCGTCGAACTCCCGCACCTCGCAGCCCAGCATGGCCAGCAGCCGGATGAACACCGGGTAGTCGGGCTGCGTGCGGGTGTGGGTTAACACGGGCGTGTGTTGATACACAGGCAACGCGTAGTTGCCCGTGGATCTGGCAGCACAGCCGATCCGGCATGCGCATCAGCACTTGGTAGTCTGGCTGCAAGTGTATGTTACCAAGGACATGGAACTTGAGTGTTGCATACCGTAAGCGCCAACAAACTGGTTGATGAGTAACGGGGCATACAGTCTGAGGTTGAGCGCAGCAGCAAGGACACCGAACAGAGACAAGGGGTCATGGGAGCAGCGACACACTGGGCAGCCCTCTGCGTGGACATGGCTCACGGTGGTATCATGTTGTCGTAGCACAACATGCAGGTTTGGTATGTCCGGCCTCAGGGAAGCAGCAGCCGCGGGCGGGCAGCTGGCCTTCGGGCTGTCATGTGCCAGACGGGAAACCAGTTTCGGGTCGTTTGCTGAGTGGGGTATTAGCAGCACGGTAAATTTCCGTTGGGTTTCCTGGGCGGGCAGTTGGTGGCCTGCTGGCGCGGTTGCGTGTAGCTGCTGCTGCTGCTGCTCCTGCTGCTGCCGCCATGCTGCACGTGCACGTGTACTCGTGGCTGGAAGCCGTGACGAACTCCATTGCCCTCACCCAACTCCCATGCATGCGCTGAGTCACAGAACCCCAGAGTTCTCAGCTAGCTATTGCAACGTGTCTGACCTTGTTGAAGAATGTGGCCCCAACGTCCGAGTGGGACGCGTCGACCAAGTCCTGGGGCCCAGTCACCCGTTTGACCCTCACACCGGTGGGGCTGCTCGCGTCCCGCCGAACAGCAACCGACATTGCGTGACCTCCAAGAACCTGAAGTGGTTACAGAGTGCGCATGCGGATGTCTGAGACCTTTCGTGCGATCGCGCGGTGGTTCGGCACATGGCTTCTGCGTTTTGGGCCTTGGCATGCGTACCTCGCCACCCTCAAAGACCACGACGTCGTGGTAGCCATTCAATGCAAGAGCACATGCCATTCCTCCGGCACCGCTGCCAACGACAGCGATGCGAAGCCGTGAAGTGTCGCGCGGTGTGTATGCCGGGGAAGTCACATTTTGTACTTGCAGCGCCTCTGTCACCGCGCCGGGCAGATAGATGCTCGGATTCGATGCATGTGTCGTCTGCGCAGCCTGTTTAGAGGGCTCGTCTTCTTTATCGCCATTTGCGGAGTCGCCAAGTCGAGGGTAGCGCGAACCACCCGCCGACATTATGTCAACAAAATGAGCTTATAATTATGTGCAGCTTATATATACCGGTATGCCTTGCCAACACGCCTTTTGCAGTCAACCTTGCTTCGGGGCGGTTGGCTTCTGAACTGCTTCCAACGCTCCCTGCTCTCCGACAGCCTGCGACAGCTACTCGCAGCAACCCCGCAGTCCTCCCCCATCGCAAGGTCGAGCATCTCTGGCTTCACATGTGCGTGTCAGCGGCCATGCGTGTCATCAAGCCGAAAATCAACCTGTGTACCGGGGTGTGATTTGCTTGACACGTTCCAACCAGACCGACTGGCGATTGGGCCCAAGCGTTAAGGGACTCCCCTTGCGCTCGACTTGTGGCAAACTGGCTCCAATGCCAAGCGACCCCGCCTCCCCCCTCGTCCATGCTTGTGCCCATGTCATGTAGACTTTTTGTGTGATGAGCTGGTGGACAGCCAGCATACGCGGACCAGAGGAGTGCTAGGCAGACCCAGAGGAGTGCCAGGCAGACCCAGACCAGACCAGACCAGACTCCCCTTGGCCCAACTGACGGAACGTGCGCAATTGCATGTGCACGGCCAGTGGCTTGCTGTGATACTCTTGACCTCTTGTGGGGCTGCGGACAGGACGCCCTCGCAACGAGCTGAGCCAGAAGTACTAATCCAACGGGTGAGTGCAGCATCAGCGGGGCGCCAATTGCAACCACATCATGACTCTTATGTTACTCAGTACGGCAGTCCGGACCAAGCATTTCCCAACCGTCTATCACAGCTAGGAGCATGGGAGATGGGGTCCTTCCCAACGCTTACCAACATAATGCTACTCCAATGCCAACCCATAACCCACAATGTTGAACACGCACCTACGGCCCTGCGTGCCATACTGTTGCCAGGGCGAGCATGAGGCGCACTAAGAAATACACAGATGCCCAACGATTGCCCTAAGCAACCCACTATTCAACAGGTCAACTATGTGAATGTGCAATACGCACGCAAACCACAACACCTGCTCTGACGCAAACGGCCATCCAAATAACGGAATCAGCAGCTTACCCTGCGCATAGGCATGGAACACACACGAGACCCTGCGCAGTTGACGCAAAGAAGCAACACGCATGGCACCCACGCCAATATCGGCCCTAACCAGTAACCACAAACGCTGCGCTGTGCCCCAACCGTCCCATGTTGGAACCCCGACTGTCGCTTGCCACATGTCACATGCTACATCCTCTCGCTCCTCGCCCCCGGCCCGTGCCCGGAGACTCTCTTGACATGGCTGACAAGCACGCACACAGCTTGCAGCCCTAGTGCAGTGTCCACGATCATAAAATGCGCCCGCTGCGGAAGAGAAGACATCAGCTGCTTTCCGTTGCAAAACCTGGCTCTGTTGATTGTGCAATATTCTTCGTTTTGGTTACACCCAATGACCCAAACCACTATGTCCAAGCTTTGCAATACTCGGCACGCAGGCCGACAGTTAGGGCTCAACACCCAGGGTCCTGTCGTACAGCGTCGAGGTGTTGGACCGCTTCCGTACCCGCAGCGAGCGGTACGAGTCGCCCATGCTGGCGCGCGGGGTGATGGGCCTGCGGGGCAGGGCAGGGGCGTAGTGCGCAACGTGACGGACTTGCATCAGACAATCCCAGTAGCCACCCCCCGCACAACTTAGCCCCGCCCAGCCACAAGAAGCAAAGAGTCAGGTGTCATGAGCGCTTGGCCTCAGCATGCCAGCTATAAAGGATATCGGCAAAGGATTTCCATGTTACGCCCGGCCCCACGCACCTGCCCGACGACACGCGCGCCAGCATGCCTGCCCCGTTGCGCACAGAGGCGCTGACGGAGCGGGACAGCACTCCCACACGCTTGGCCAGCCGCTTGGCCAGCCACAGCACGGCGCGGCCCGCGGCGTTGTCGCCGAACTTCTCCTGCGGGAAACAGGGCGGGGTGCGTGTGGCAGGGGGCAGCAAGGTAAGAGGCACATAGAGGACACGGTCGACACGTGCAGCTGGAAGCGCTAACGGCAGGACGAGGTCGCCCTTGGTGGCCAGCCTCCTTCACGGCAACAGCCGTGTGTGGAGCCGAACATACCCGTATCTGGCAGGCAGGCAAGCCTGTGCTAAGGCACGGTTAGCGCCCCATGTGTTGCCTGTTTACCAACCCACTGCAGTCGCACACCCTGCCCCCACCCTTGCTCCCCACCCCACCTGCAGCATGATCTGTATCTCGGCCCAGCTCAGCCGGCCGTCGCCGTTGAGGTCGTACTCCCGCACGCAGTGCCGCACGAACTCCAGGCCGATGCACGCCACGAAGAACAGCACCACTAGGCCGTTGCCCGCCATGATGAGGATGGACAGCACCGTGCGGGCAACCTGCAGGGGCAGCACGTGTGGTATCCGGTATTTGCCTCGTCACCGCATAGTAGTAGCAAACACTGGCGAACAGTCTCACCATGGTGAGACAAGAGCAACGGGACACGCGTGACGTTGCGCACCCGGCGCCCCACCCTCACACAGCAAACGCTCTTGACATCCGCGCTTGGTACCCAAGCCGCATAGCGAGGCATCAGTAACCTGCTCACCTCGCCTACGCCGTCGATGAGGAAGAATAGCGACAAGTATAGCGTGGCGCACGTGGCGTAGAGGCTGACGCGCTCCAGCGTGTTCATGAAGGGCTCGCGGAAGGGCGCGAACAGCAGCTGCATGACCATGGCGGTGATGAGCACGCCCATGGCCACCAGCACCTGGGCAAGAGGGTCGAGGTGTGTGTTCACGTGAAGCGAGAGGTGGGTTAGCACGGTGTGGGTTCACGGGCTGCGGCACGCTCATTGCCACCAGCACCTGGGGCCAGGGGGAGAGAGGTTTGGGTTGACGTGAGGCGAGGTGTGGGTTAGCACGGTGTGGGTTCACGGGCTGCGGCACGCTCATTGCCACCAGCAGCTGGGGGCAGGGGGAGAGAGGTTTGGGTTGACGTGAGGCGAGGTGTGAGCATGGCGTAGGTTCACGGGGTGTGAGTTAGCTGGGTTTGGCAAGCCAATGGCCACCAGCACCTGGGCTGGAGAACCACGGTGCGGCTCAGCAAGTGTGGGTTAGCCCAAAAGCATCACCTTGTGATGTGCAGCAGCACTCTGCAACAGCCAACAGCTACTGCCAGTCACCTTTCCATTATCGGTGAGCGCTTGCTCTGTCCCCCCGATTCCCCCGCCAAAAGACGCACGCCCCCTCTCCCTGCCGCGCGCTCTCACCTGCACGCCCTCACCCACGTAACCCACGTACACGATGACTACCACCATGAGCAGCTTGCGCAGCATGACCACGCTCTCCCAGAAGAAGAACCGCGGCCGGTACTCGCCGTACACGAAGCCCCACTTGGCGCCGAACGACATGTCGGTCTGCAGGGGCAGCGCGGGCAGGTTGGTTGATGCCCCAGGCTAGGGAGAAAAGGCACGCCGATCCGACAGCCGGCAACTTCCAATGCTCCAGCTACACCAGTGCCCTAGCAGCTAGCCAGTCGCGCGGTGCCACGGTCCTGCTCCCCTAATCCCCGGTTATGCGGTAAGTACGTTCAGCGGCAAGCACCCCTTACGCACGCAAGTGACACCACTGTGGCGCGGCACCTCAAGCCTGGCCTTGCTCCTTGCTTCCTGTGCAGCCCCCAGAAAGGTACAGCCCGTGTACACCTCGTCCCAACCTTGGCTTTTGTCTCGCGCATGGGCACGAGTCAGCCGCCCCAGTCAGGCACACCCAAGGACAGCCCGTGTAACCACCCAACGACCCACCTCGAGCTGCGCCCTGCGCATGGCCAGGAACGCCGCCGACGCCGCCGGCACCCCGCAGCTGAACAGCAGCACGCCCGGCACGCCCAGGCCCAGCGCCAGCGCCCGGTGCCACCCCGCGAAGCAGCGCATGTCGTAGTCCTCCTCCCAGTACACGCCCACGGCGCGGCCCAGGCCGTGGTAGGGCAGGCCGGGGTCGTCGTTGTCGAGGCGGGGGCAGGAGTAGATGGACAGCAGCGTGTCGGTGATGCCGGGGTAGGCGTAGAAGACGATGACGATGGCGGTGGTGACGAAGCGGGTGTCCATGTACTCGGCGAAGGAGGGCGCGCGGGGCTGCGGGCAAGGTGAAAAGCAGGAGGGAGGGAGACAGGGGAAGAGAAAAAGTGGGAGGGAGATAGGGGGCGAGAGGTGGTATGTCAGGAGGGCGCACGGGGCTGGAAGCGGAGGGTAGGGAGGAATGGTGCGGAGTCGGAGGCGTGGGCGGTGGGGTTTCTGGAAAAGTGTGCACACGTATGCAAGGGGAAGCGTGGGCATGGGTTCGGGGGAGAGAGCGTTCCTAAGCTGCAGGGGCAGAGCGTTAAGGCGGGTGCAGGATCGGCCAGTACCGTGGGTATGCCGTACCTTGATGATGCGCAGCCGTGCGTAGAGCAGCAGCCACAGCAGGAAGGCCGCTACGGCCAGCATGGGCGGCACGGCCAGGGACACGAAGGTGCGCTGCACGCTGACGGGCACGGCGGCGGAGGCGTCCAGCGAGCAGTCCAGCGACACGAAGGAGGACACGCTGTACGACAGGGAGTTGGTGACTGCCATGAACTCGCGGATGGCGCGGGGCAGCTGCAGGGACACCTTGCGCAGGATGGACAGCACCTGTGGTAGAAAGGAGGCAGATGCAAGCAGGTGGGTGGCACGTGACCGGGCAGATGCAAGGAGGTGGGTGGCACGTGACCAGGCACAGTGAGGAGGTTAAAGGAAATACCTATGTTGCACAGTGGACAGCCGAAGATGCAGATAGCCTGCAACGAAACACGCTGCGCGGCGTTTCGTACCTGCGCGTACGACACCAGGATCTTGATCACCGTACTGTACGTCGGCACCATGCCCGGCTTGCGGCTGCGCGGCCTGCCCGTGCTTGACACGCTGACCAGGCTGCGGAACGAGTCCAGCCGCCGCGCAACCGCCGTGCCACGTGGCGCCAGCGGCGGCTCGGGGCCATGCGAGGGAGACCCCGGCGCGGAAGGCGAGCCCGGCAGGCTGGGGATCTTCTCCAGCTGCGGCGGACGGCGCGCCTGCCTCCGCTCCATGCTGCTCTGGTGCGCCCACCCTGGGGCAGCGCCGCCGACGCTGGATGTGCTGCCGCCGCTGCCGGTGCGCATGAGGGTGAGGTAGGCGGACGGGCGGCTGCCGGGGGGCAGGGGAGTAGGAGACGGGGCTGAAGGCTCTCCGCTCGCCGGCAGCACGGGGGGCCCGCTCATGGAGCGAGCGGCGTTCTGCGTGTGCGGCCGTGACTCGCTGTCGCTGACGTCGGGGGTGAAGGAGACGCGGCGGTTGAAGGAGGTGCCGCGGTAGGGTGGTGGGTGGCGGGGGGTGGGCAGGGAGCCGGGGGACAGCATAGAACCTGCGCTGCTGGGTGTAGGGACTGCGGCCTGCAGCGGGCTGGTGTTGCCCGAGCGGGGGCCTGGGCCGTTGGCCTCGTCCGGGGGCAGCTGGATGCGCAGGCCGGCGGCGAAGCCTTGCGCCCGGCTCATGCCGGCGCCGCCGCCAAATGCGCCGCCGACGCCGCTGCCCGCGGCGGCGGCGGCGGTGGGCAGGGATGGATAGGCTGTCGGCGGAGGCGGCACACCTGGTAGGGCGCGGTGCTGGTAGGCGGGCCGCACGGGGGTGCTGGTTCCGCTGCCGCCCGAAAAGGTGGCGCGAAGGAACACCCCGCTGCCGTCGCTGCTGCTGGCGCGGCCGCCGCCGCCCCGGCCGTTGGTGACCCACACAATGGGCTGCGGGGCTTGCGGCACGGGCGAGACGGCCGACATGGACCCGGACTTCAGGATGCCCCGGATCTTGCGGCTGCCCTGGCTGGACAGGCGGCGCATCGAGTAGCTGTACCCGTCCGAGTCGGACTCCCCACTGGCCGTGTAGAAATCGGGCAGCCCAGCAGCCGAGTTGCTGGGGCGCAGCGGTGCTCCCCATCCCGCGCTTCCCGCGTAGGCGGATGAGGGCCCTGCGCCTGGTGTGTAGCCGTAGCCGCCCTGGCCGGTACGGAAGGGCACCGGTGGGGGGCCCTCGCCGATGGCAGAGGCCGCAGCTGCTGCAGCTTCTCCGTAAGCGTCGGAGCGGTGTGGAGGGCTGAGCGAGCGGCGGAGGGAGGGCACGAAGGCGTGCGGCTGGCTGCTGCGGCGCGCGTAGCCACTGCCGATGCCAGTGGGGGGAGGCGGCGGCGCATTGGTTGACCCAATCATGTGCTCGTCCAAGCTGACCCCGCTTTCCTCTACCAGCACCTGCAGCCTCCCGCCTCCAAGACTGGGTATGAGCGTAGGCATGGGTGGTAGGAGCACGGAACCCGAGTCCGGCCCGCCGCCGATGCCAGGCGGGCCTGAGAGGCTGCGGCCGTTGTGCTGGGAGCCAACTCCCTGGTCCCGGGATGTGGGGGAGGGGCTGGTAGGCGACAGGCGGCCGGCAGCGGCAACGGTGGTGCCTCCCAGGGCCCTGGCCGCCGACTCCGCGACTGCCACCAGCGACGACCAAAGGCTGCCGCCGCCCTGTCCCTTCCGGCCGCTGTTGTCGCGGCTCAAAGCGGGCGGTGGAGGAGAGAACCCCTCAGGCGGAGACAGCTCCTGTGGCGAGTCGGTGATCTCTGAAACCGGTGGCAGCAGGGGCGGTGGCGGGGGCGGCGGCGGCAGGGGGGCGTTGGGCGGCTGAGGCAGGGAGTCACCAGTGGAACGGAGTGCTGAGTGCTCAACGCCCTCGGCACAGGCGGCGGCAGCGGTGCGCCTGCTGCCAGGTCTGTCGCCGCTGCCGCCATCGGCTAGGCGGCCTAACGAGGTGCTCCGCACCGCCGCAAGTGCGCTGTTTGCTGAGCGCAGGCGGGAGAGCAGCTCCTGGGTGTCGCTGCCACGGCGGTCCCGCTGTTGCGCCTGCTGCTGTTGCCCCGTCACCTGCTGCTCCCTTGGTTGCTCTTGTTGCTGTGCCTTGGGTTGTGGTGCCGTTGTCAGGGCCCCCCGGGCGAGGGCTCGACCAGCAGCAGAAGGCAACGGTGCTGCAGCCGGCAGGGCGGACGCAGGCGTTACGCGGCTTCCGGGCCGCCGGCCGCCAAGCAGCTCGCTGTCGGACGCGCGGGTGCTCCTCCTAGCAGCCGCTGCAGTTCCTGCAGCCGCACCCGTAGCGCCGGGCAGCTTCTTTGATGGCCCACCTGTTGCTGCTGCTGTGGCCCTTGGTGTAGCCGGTCCGCCTGTGCGTCCTGCGGGTGCTGCAGGTGCGGCAGCAACGACTGTGCCGCGTTGCCTCCCCGTAGGCCCACTAACCGACCTGGGAACCGCCCCGGGCCGCACCAGTGCCTTGCTGCTGGTGCCGGAGGCCAATTGCTGCAGCAAAAACTCCTTTGCACTCCACTGCCGCTGCGGCACAGCGTTAGACCCCGCGCCGGACCTCTGCTGCCTCTGTCTCGCCGCTTCTGCGTCGGACCGACTGGGGCCCGCTCCGGAGCTGGCCGCAAGTGCCTCGCTCTCGCTGTCCAGTGTACCGTGCACCGTGTGAGCAGCGGTTGCCAGGATCGACCCCGTCCCAGGCTCATCCCTCAAGACGACACCAATGGTGGCAGCGGCGTCTGCGGCAGCAGCCAGAGCAGGGTCCCGCCGACCCAGGCTGCCCAGGTGCCCCGGCGGTCCCAGCGCCTTGCGAGAAGGGGCGTTCGACAAGCTCCTGAGGCTCTCCCCTCCATCGCTGCTGCAGTAGCGCGCCCGCATTGCGTTCCACGAACTCGCAGGCGCTGCACCCTTATGGTACAGCGGGCGCAGGTCCTCGCTGCCGCTGCTGCTGACGCGGCGGCCCATGCTGCCCTGCCGTACGCCTGCCGTACTGTCAGGCGTGGCCGGCACGTCCCGTGTGGCGGTGCTGGTGTGGCGGGAGAGGGAGGGTGTGCCGATGCGCAGTAGGTGCGCGCTACTGCTGCTTAGGAGGCCGCGTGTGGTGGCTACGGAGGGCGTGGAGGGGCGCTGGAGGCCCGCGGGCGAGCGGGCTGCAAGCCCCGGCGTGTCGCCCATGCTCTGGGTGCGGGACACCGCGGAGGGAGCACCTGCTGCAACCGAGGAGGCGGCAAGGCGATTCCAGTCAAGTCATGAGTTATGTCCCTAAGCCCGCTACGCTGCACCATCCTTGTCAACCGTCAACGACAGTACGGTACCACCATAGCTTGTTGCTGCAAGTGCCCCAGCACCTGCGTCACTGTCGACCCCTGCAACACCATGCGCACGTAGGAGGGCCCCATACACAGCGCACCTGGCCTCACACCGGCCTGCAACGATTCGCGGCTCCCGGGCGCACTCGCAGAGGGAAGGGCCGCAAGCGACCTTCCCGCCGCCACCGCCGCCGCCCCTGCCCCCGGTGACAACAGTGAGGCCGCCTGACGAGTGCCCCCGCTGCCCGGAGCCCCCGAGCCGCCTGTACCCCGGCCCGACCCATGAGGCGAGAGCACGTGTGCCGAGCCCATTCGCGTTGGGCCACGCAGGGGCACCCCGTTGCCCTCCGACTGCCGCGGGGAGGCCCCTCCACGTAGCAACCCGCTGTGGGTCACCGTCAGCAGCCCCACACCGCCCCCTGCATCCGACTCGCTGTCCGTACCGAGTAGCCTCGCCGCTGACTGCATAGTACGGATGGGCCGCGCCATGCGGGCCGACATGGGCCCTGCTGGCTCTCCACTGTCACTGGGGCTCCCGAGAAGAGGACTGGGCTGCTGCTGTGTCTGCTGCCTGGCTCGCATGGTGCCCAGAGGCCCCGCGGGCCCGTCGCTGCCCGTGTCACTCCCCTCCACCCACTCCCGCACCGGCCACAGCAGGCCCTCTTCCGCTATGATGTTGCCCCTCCGGCGTGACCCCGTGGACCGCAGCTTGCCAGCAGCAGGACTGCTCTGTGGAAGTGACACAAGGGCTGCCGCCTCGGCCTTTTGGTCCACAGGAGAGTCGGACGGGCCCTCCAGGCCGCGGCGGGCGACGGTGGTCCGCAGGAGGCTGCGGCCGCCCAGCCCACCGCCGAAGCCACGTGACGCAGGAGGGCCCCCGGCAGCCATGGGGCCACCCTGTCCGGGCTCCTCTGGATCTCCTGGCCCAGGTGGTACTACTGCCCGCATTGCCTCGTCAACAGGCTCAGGCCGTGCTGCGCCCTCCCCTCCCTCGGTGTCGCCCTCCTCTGCCCACTCCCGCACCGGCCACAGCGTGCCCTCATCCCCCAGGACCGACGCACTGCGGCGCGACCCCATCGACCCATGGGTCTCACGCCGCGCCACGAACGCGGCTGTGGCGGCGGCAGCAGCAGCCGCGGCCTCTTCGGCCTCAATCGCAGCCAGCGCCGCCGCCGCCGCCGCCTCCCTCTGCCTGGACGCGTTCTTTGAGGAACGCAGGAGCGACCTCGAGCTGAAGCCTCCGGCCAGGCTACGCCCTGACGGGGCTGCCGTGCTGCCCTCCGAGTCGGACGCCCCCGTGCGCCTCAGGGACGAGGCCCGCCCCATCAATTCCAGGCCCGCACTCCCTGCCTCCTTCCCCTGCTCTCCAGACTGCGGAACGCCACCCTCCTCTCCGCGCTCCTGCACAGGCCACAGCAAACTGTCATCCGCAACTGACGGGGGCCCCCGGCGGGACCGCCCCGAACCGTACGTATCCCGCCTCGCCAGCGAGGGCACCGTGCCCAGCCCCGCCTCCTCCGCGCCGTCCACCGCTGCGATCGCCGCCGCAGCAGCAGCCTCCCGCCTCCGCGACTCGTTCCTGGAGCTCCTCAGCAGCGATCTCGACCCGAAGCTCCCCGCCAGGCTCCTGGCCGTGCTGGCCGCATCCGATCCACGCACCGGGCCCTCCACCTCCGACCCCGCAACATCGCTGTCCACCCACTCCCGCACCGGCCACAGCAGCCCCTCCTCCGCGATCACCGCCCCGGTCCCACGGGAGCGCCCCGAGCCCAGCGTGTCCCGCCTCGACAGCTGCGCCTCTCCCCCTAGCGCATCCCCGCCAGCATCCGCCCTCCGCCGATGCGAGCCCCCTGTGGAGGAGTGCACCAAGGACCGTGACCCCATGCCCCCCTGCAGCGTCCGGCCCGCAACAGGTGCAACGGATGAACCCGGACTGCCCTCCTCCCCGTACCCCTCCTCTTCAGCACGCTCCGGAACCGGCCACAGGCCCAGCCGGTCGTCGTCCATCCCCATCCAAGAGCGGCTGAGGTGCAGCGCGCTTCGGCGAGACAGGTACGGGTCCGGCGGTGGGGCCATAGCCATGGCCATAGCGTCCGGGCTCTGGTCCGAAGACGCCAGGCCGCCACTGGCGGACCGCCGCAGGGAGCGGGAACCGGGGCCCAGGAGGCTGCGACCCAGCGGGCTGCTCTCCCTCGCTGCGTCCTGCGCGTGTCCCAGCGAGTCACTGAGGTCACTGGCCTCGCTGTCGCCCACCCACTCCCGCACGGGCCACAGCAGCCCCTCCTCCGCTATCACCCTGCCCCTCCGCCGCGACCTTGACCCGGGCCCGTCCAGCGTCCGCTGCCCTCCGTACGCCTCCGGGCCCACAGCCGCCTCCGTTGGCAGCTCCGAACCCGCTCTCCGGGACCCGCTGGTGGACTTTCGCAACGACCTGGACCCCAGGCCGTGCACGCTCCTGCCCGAAGAAGGTCCCCTAGAGTCCACCACCGCAGGCCCATCCTGCGCCGCCGCCGCCTCCCGCACAGGCCACAGGTAGCCGCTGCCTAGGGCCTCCTCCCCCAGCGCGCCCTCCTCTCGCAGCGGCGAGCGGCGAGAGCCGCTGGCAAAGCGCAACAGCGAGCGGTTGCCGACAGCCCGGCCCAGATGCCTCAACGCTGCTGCACCGCCATCTCCAAGGCCCAGGTCCTGTACATGGTGCTGTGCGGGCTCGTACCCCTGGGCCCACTGCCCTGGACCCCCTTCGTCCTCGTCTGAGTCCACGGGCATCTGCCTGGAGCCGCTGGCAAAACGCAGCAGCTCGCGGGCCCGGTGCACCGTTGCGGGGGCCTTGGTAGGGTCGAGGGCTGCTGGGGGCAGCCGGCCGCTCTGCGACGACGGACGAGAGGAGGCTCGTAGGCCCGGAGACTCAACCGCTGCCGGTACGGCAGCGTCTGCCGCAGAGCGGCGTGACCCGCTGGCGAAACGCAGGAGCGCCCTTGCACCCAGGCTGCTTGTAGCAGGCTCCCTGCCCCCACCTGCAGCAGGTCCGACTGCACCCGCGGGGTGGTGTCCGGCCCCGGGCTGGTCCGTTCGCGAAGCCGTATGTGCATTCAGCGGCCCTGACGCCATTTTACCAAACTCCGCGCTGCTACCCACAGCCACGGCCCACCGGGGTGCGCTCGTGGAGCGCAGTAGGGACCGGGATCCAGCCGTGCCCATACCCATGCCCATGCCGCCCCCTGTGCTGACCCTGATTGCATAGCGGTGCTCTGCTTCCGCGGCTGCGCTGGGCGCACCTGCAACAGAGGAACGCCCCGAGGATAGCAGGTGGGAGGAGTCCGCCTGGTCCGGAGGCGCGCGGGGGCCGCCACTGGCCATGCGGCGTAGTGAACGCGCGCCGTGCGCTAACCGTGTGCCTCTCCACGCGGCCGCTGCAGCAGCAGATGCCTCCGCGTCTGCGGTAGGCGTACCAGCGCTGGAGGTCCGGGTGGAGGAGTACCCGCCAGCCACCACCTCTCCCGTCGTGCCGGCCGAGGGCGGGCGGGGTGGCGATGCCGAAGGCTGCCGTCGAGAGCCGCTGGAAAAGCGCATAAGTGAACGTGTGCCAGACTGCCCAGAGTTCCCCGGACTGTGTCCATGGGGCGCCGCGGAGCCCGCGCTGCCGTCGTCCGGGTTCCTTCCTGTGGTGTACTGATACGCCTGCCCGTGGCCCGCCCCGGTGGCGGCATTTGGCGTGGCAGCAGCAGACGAACGCAGGGAGGATGCCGCGAGCTCCACTGGGGCCGCGGGGGGCATGCGGCGGGAGCCACTGGCAAAGCGCAGCAGCGAGCGCTGCCCGTGTTGGCCCTGCAGCACAGCACCATGCGGGTAGCCCCTTGAGAAGCTAGCCGCCCACGTGCTTGGCGGCACGTGCACACCCGGTCGCCCTGGGTGCTTCCCAGGGCCCATCTGGGGCGACAGCGACGGTGAGTCGCCTACGGCGGGCGGCGTCCGGTGCGCGGGGGCACGCTGGGAGCCGCTGGCAAAGCGTAGAAGAGAGCGGCGCCCGCGGCTGCCGTCGGCTGCATGTAACATTGCAGCGCCGCTGACCCCAGCTCCTCCTGGCACGCGTATGGGTGCCAGGATCAAGCGTGGTGCGGTGTCGTGGGCCGCATCCCTCCGGCTGCCGGCACTGCTGGGGTACCGCCATGGCAGGGAGAAGGCAAGCGAGGCTGCGGCTGCAGCGGCCGCAGATCGCTCCTCTGCGCCTATGTCAGGGCTGTGGCTGTGCCTACCAATGCCAGACAGGTCACCGCTGTTGCTGGGAGGGTAGATCGGGAAGGCGGTGGCCAGGGAGCAGATGGAGGGCATGTCGAGGGAGTCGGTCAGCCAAGGGGCTTGGGGCCGCTGGCTGGCATTGTAGTGGGACAGGCTGAGGCCCCGGTCGAGGCTCGGGGAGTCGGGCTCTGAGCCGGGCTGGGGCGTGATGTCCAGCCCTGAGGCGACAACAGCGTCGAGTGATTGCGCGTCGTCGGTTGTTCGCAGGAAGCGCAGGAGGCTAGGAGACACGGCGCGGCTGCTCACCGCGGCCCCTGATGCTGTGCCAGCCTTGTCGCCAGCCCCTGCTCCTGCGTCGCCGCCTCTGCTGCCAACATCACCAACATGATCAACTGGCGCTGCACTTGTAGCAGCTACCTCCACTGACACGAGAACAGTGTCCTCTGCTGCAATGACCGGCCGTTCACTGGTGCTGGGATCAGCACCCTCACCGGTCGTAGCGGTAGCATTCCCGTCGGCTGGCTGCTGCTGCTGCTCCGAAGGCGGCGGCAGCACCGGCAGTGGCAGAGGCGGCCTCGCAGGCCACGTAGAGCGTTGCAGTGGCTGCGCTGCTGCCGCCGACGCAGCTGCCACCGCCGCCAACACCGCAGACGGCCCGGGGCCCAAGGCCATGAGTGTGGAGATGTCCGAGTCAGTTGTCAGGCCGCGGGTGGAGTAGCCAGACGGCAGGCCCCCCACAAACGACGACTGCCGCTCGGTCAGCTCCTGCGATGGATGCAGCGCCTGCGGTCCGCTGTTCTCAGGTGTCATTGTTATGGTGTTGGGAAAGCTGCCCTGCCGTATAATGCTGCCACTCGACATGACCACCGTCAGTGCATCTGCCGTCCCGCTCGCGCCACTCATGGTCCTGCGCCCATGGCCCCCGTCGGGGCCCCCACCATCCCGATGCTCTCGCTCAATGTAGGTGTGGTTTGACAGCTGGTCAAAGTCACTGCCGGGCGGTTTGACGCCCCCAATGCCGTCCCCTGAGTCCTTCTGCAGCTCACGGCCCAGCTGCAGCAGCGTCCACATGACCTTCACGTCGCGGATGTCGGTCTGGATGGAGTAGACCGACACGAAGATCATGAGCACGGTGACTCCGATCTTGAGGATGTACAGCAGGTGGTTGACACCCAGCGAGGGGCACTTGATGCACGACCCAAAGTCGGTGCGGCCGTAGCCGTGCCGGCACTGGCCGCACAGGTTGCCTGCGCGGGGAAGAGGCACCGGAAGGGAATGCTTACGTAACAATAGTTGAAGGTCCTAATTCATGACAGCTGCCACCCATGAGCGCTCTCAACTGCCCTTTCACAACTGCTGTGGCATACGAAGCAACTTGAACGGTGGCGCACGTACCGGTGTACTGTGGCGCGCACAGTGCTGCGCTGTAGTCAGCGGTGCCATTGAAAGCCACCAGCCCGCTCTCGGCCAGCCGCCGCCCTGGGCCGGGGCCCGAGGGGCCCAGGGACATCTGAAGCGCTAGCAGAACCGCCGAGCGGTTGTCGTACGTGCAGGCGTTGTCCCATGCGCAGTAGTGGACCTGTAGGTTTGGACATGTTGGTTTGGACAGGTTTGGACAGTTGCTCGTTCCTCCACATATCAACGGCATGCAGTTTGCGCAATTAATGCATTACACCGCTCAGGGTTGCACGGCTATCTACAGCTTGTCCAGGCCATGCGCAACCAAGTTGCCGAATGCCCGTACACCGATAATGTCACTGAGCAAATCAGATGCATCGGAAGATGCAGACAGCATGCTGAGGGACTTCCTACGACCTTGCCTGTGTGCTAAAGGGGCTGGAGTGCCAGTAGCCGTCCGCAGGTACCACGGCCCGCCCTCGGCCGTCCAGGGGGCAGTCCGCGTTCGGGGGGCAGGCGTCGCAGGTGACATTGTCAGGCTCAAGCGAGAAGCTCCCCGCGCCGCACAGAATGCACTTGTCGTTGTCCAGCGTACGGACCTCGCCAGGCAAGCAGCGTCTCAGGCGCACCTGTATGCAGCGAACACGCCAACAACCTTGGTCTCAGACTCCAGTGTCGCAGGCGGTCGGAGTTGCATGTCACTAGTTCATAACAGTGTCTCTCTGTCTCATACTTACGCACTTCACGTAATCCTGTCATACAGCAAGCTGCAAAAGTGCATCAGGCAAGGTACCCAACGGTACATCGTATGCTTTGCCCACCTTCAGGTCCAGCGGCGCCAGCTGCCTGTCTCGCACCTCGCCGTCGAAGGTGACCACATACTCCCCCGGCCTGCCACGCACTTTGAGGTCCGTGAAGTTGCCCGTGCCGTTCGCCAGCCGCAGCTGCGTCTGGCCCGACACCACGGGAGGCGAGGAGGAGACCAGCACCGCCGCCCTGGTGTCTTCAACCAGACCGCTCACGTGTTGCCTGCGGCGTGAGGGGCATGACAAATTCGAATATGCAACTTGGCTGTATGCAAGAGAAGGTGACTGCGAGCCTGAAGCTAGGGCGAAACGTGTCCAGCAAGCCCACGCCGAAACTCAAGCCTGGCACAGGCACGTCCACAGCGCTCGCACGCACCCATAGTAATCCACGACTCCAACCAGCACGGGCAGGAGCGAGTCGCTCTCTTGCTCCTCGTCTGGGCTGTGGGCAAGCAGAGCCTGCAGCGCGAAGCCGCTGGAGGCCAGCAGCGGCCCGTAGCCTCCCAGCACCGCGCTGTTTACGATTCCGGCCGTGCGAGGTACAGACTGCTGCTCGGCGTTGGTTGTGAGCGAGCTGTTGTTGGTGTCCGGGCTTGGGACCGGTAGCACGCTCGCTGAGGCAGCAGCAATCGCGGATAGGGCCTGTGCGAAAAGCGGCCTGGATGCTACAGCTGCGAAGGTAGCGTAGACCGGGGACATCCGGTCGCCAGCGATCACCACCGGCCAATTGGGACCAAAAGGCAAGGCGGCTGCGTTGGCTGTGGGTGAGGTGCTAGGGAGGAGGCTGGCAGCGACGGCTGGCAGCTGCAAGCCTGCTGCAGGAACGTTGGCACACGGTGAGTCTTCCGCTGGCCCACAGCTGAAGGTGGTAGCAAGCGGTTGATGTAGAAACAGAGCACCGCCTGCGCCTCCAGCTGCCATGTTGTTCTCAAACGAGGTGCAGCTGAGGGTGAGGTTGGCACCGGAAGCACCCGACGCGTCCCATTGGGCGTACAATGCTCCGCCGGACACTGCCAGGTTGCCGGCGAAAGAGGTGTTGCTGACCGCAACGTCAGCGGCAACCGTCAGGCACACAGCGCCTCCCGCGCCGCTGTTGACGCCAGAAGCATCGGTGGCCAGGGGATCGACAATTACTGCTGCTGCTGCTGCTGCTGCTGCTGCTGCTGCTGTTCCGCCGCCCTGGGCTCCACCGCCGCTGCCAGGCAGCAGGTGCTCCGTGCCGCTTGAGATGAAGCCCACAGCAGCAGCTACTGCCGCTGCAACGGTGTTGTTGACAAACGCGCACTCGGCAATGGACGTGTGCCCCTGCGTCCTGTCCAGCACCACCGCCCCTCCCCGCTGCACCGCTGCGTTCCCCACGAACACCACATCCTCAAAGGCCGCCCTGCTGCATGAGAAGCATAGCGCGCCGCCACCTTGCAAAGCAGCGTTTGACTGGAACGCGGTTGCAATGACTTTGACCGCAACGTTCACTCCGCCATACAGCGCACCGCCGTGGGAGGCGGCGTTGCCGTACAGCAGGCACTCGCTGACCAAGAGGCTGCCGCTGGTATCGTGGCTTACCGCACCGCCGTCTCCGTTGAACACGGAGTTGTCGTCCAGGGTGCAGCGGTGCAGCGACAGCTGGCGGGCCAGGCTGGCACGCAAGCCGCCACCAGAGGTGCCGGCCGCGTTGGCTGTGAAGGCTGTGTCGGTAACGGTAACTGGGAGGATGCAGTCCGAGATGAACACCGCTCCCCCGGACCCCTACAAAGCCAGGACAGCGAAGATAGTGGACGCCCTCGGTGCGAGTGTGAAGTGCAGGCACAAGGATTGCGCGCATGGTGGTTGCATTTGCAAAATCCAATGCATGTAATTTTGCATATGTGCAGGGAAGCCCCAAGCCCACCTGGGCCGTGTTGCGGTCCATGCGGCAGCCCTCCAGGCTGACGGCGGTGCCCCTGAGGTTGACCAGCTCCAGGGCCCCGCCGTCCTTCTGAGCGCGATTACCCTCAAACCAGAGGCGGCTGAGGGCCGTGCTGACCTGGTCCAGGGCCTGCGGGCACGGAAAAAGGGAGCAGGTTTACGGATCTGAACTGTGGAGGCAGTAATTTGCGCCACTGCTTGCCAAACGGCGCTAGTGCGTCGCACAAGAATAACATGAATTCGAAGCTTCGGCCACCTTGCATTTGACGGTTATGACTCGTATCCGTTACCGCCACGCACCTGCAAGGACACAGCGCCGCCGTACGTGGCCGAATTGTTGATGAAGCGCGTCTCGGACATTGTCAGCAGCTGGGCACCTGGAAGGACACTGATAGCGCCCCCCCGGCCAGCATCGCCAGCACTGTCGCTGCCGCCGCTGCCGCCCGGTGTCGCGCGCCCCAAGCCACTACCTGAGGCACCAAGCATGTCCCCGTCCTCCTCCAGGTTCCTGTTGCTGCTGAAGGTGCTCCGCACGACGTCCTCCACGACCGCGCCAGGCTGCACCAGCACGCCGCCCCGGGAATTGTTGGCCACCAACACGTTGACCAACGACAGCGCCCCGGCCTGCGACGACCCAAACGCAATTCGTGTATGAAAGGCGAAGCCAGCACAGCACACAACATGGATACGTAAGCGTGGGAGCAAAGTCATGTGGCAGAGGCCCTGGACCAGCCTGAAGTGAGAAGCCGTATTACGTTGATTGCGGTTGCAAGCAGGGTAAACGTGCAGGTGACCTTAAGCCTGTGGTGCCCTGGCCAACAGCACGGGACTCACCGACACCACGATGCCTGTCCCGCTGTTCCCGGCCACCGTCGCATCCGTCAACGTGAGGGCGGGCAGGCCGGATGCGGCCGCCGCTGCTGCCCCCTGCGGCCGCTGCAGCAGCACGCCCGCCACCCTGCAGCCCACAACCGCAACGTTCTGCAGCACCACGGACGGCGACTGGACCAATACGCCCACGTCCAGCTGGGCGCCACAGTCCAGGGTTAGCTGTGTGCCTGGGGCTACTACCGAAGCACCGGAAATCTGCCCGGCCAGCAGTGTGCGAGGTGCTCCCGACGGCTGGCCGGAGGGCGAAGTAGCGTTGGAGCCGGAATCCGGATTCGTGGGCTGGAAGACGATGATGGCAGCCGATGCTACCACCAGGGTGGAGGTCAGGCGCACGGTGTGGCCGCGGGGTGCGGTGATGGTGAGCAGCTCTCCGTCTGTCATGGCGCTGAGGGCCCGGACTAGGTCGGCGTGGGTCGGGCTGCGTATTGCGATCTCGCCTGCACGGGCGTGCACACGGACATGCCGGGAGGTGTTTCCGCAGTCAACCGTGTTCAGTAGTGCAAATGCAACGCCAAAGCAACACAACGCCGCGCACCTCCGGCCGCATTTACCAGCGGATGGATGGAAACGTTGGAAAAGCATTACCGCGTAGGAACACGCATGTGCAGACGTTTGCCTTGCCTGGCGTAGGCACCAGCAGCAGGTCGGTGCGGCTGCTGGCAACCAGCCTGGCGGGCTGCTGCGTGGCCACCAGGCTGGTCGCCGCCTCGAAGCGCGACGGCGAGCTGTGCGCCGCCACCGCCACGGCGGCGCCCGCGGACTGCTGCGTCCACACCAGCGTATCGTCCGACAGGTCCAGGCTGCATATGTAGCGTTAAGATGGCAACAGTCAACAAAGCTTCAACGTATCGATAACGTAGCTTGAGAGACCCAGCAAATGCCAGGGCCCACCTGTAGATGTCGTACGACTGGATCCAGCGTCCGCTGTCGTACGTAAGGCCTCCGGTAAGGTGCACCTACAAGTTCAGGGAAGCAAGAGTGAGGGTTGCCATACTGGTATGCATGCCAGGCCGGCAACGCGCTACATGCGGCCATCCGAAGCTTGACATACGCTCTTGCCGAGCACAATGCAGGCCACGCCAGCAAGCCAGCCTGCACACCGACGGCCGCTTGCTGCGGTCCTGGGCACTCGAGGTCCGCTGCAAGTCAGCTGCACACGCCGAGGTGACAGGCCCGGACAGTGTTGCTACACCGCACAGGTATTTTAACGAGGCTCACCATGGTGCCCAAGGACGTCATGGCACCGCCGCTGCGTGGGGCGGGGTCCAGGCCCTGCGCCACGACACGTGTCCACACGTGGGTGGCCATGTCGTACAGCCACAGGTCGCCCATCAGGCCGTTGGGATCAACGTCCCATGGGTCGGTGGTGCCCCCGAACATAACCAGCACGCCCGCGGGGTAGCGGGGGACGGCACCTGTCCGCACGAAGGCGGCGGCGGCGCGGTGGCGGGCGGGGGGCACCTGGGCGCTCCGCGTGCTGGGCTGCAGCTCAAAGGAGGTCAGCAGGTTGGCGTAATCGTACGGATTCGGCCGGGCACGTGTCCACACCTGCAGCAGCGAAAGAAGGCAAGATTGAAGGGTGCTGTGGTGTACGCAGGATGGCGGAAAACAGCTTAGCAGCCGTTCACACATGGTTTCATCCTCAGTCTGTCTTAGCCACGCGACAGATAAATAGGCTAAAAGATGATGGACCACGACTCGCTCGTATGGTTCACCTCGGCGTTGCGATCAACTGGTGCGGGGCTTGCAACAATGATGGCCTGCCTGACGCACCTGCACCTCGCACAGGGCCAGCTGGCCAGCTTGCGGCAGCCGCACCACCACGAACCGCCCCGCCATCCCCGCACAGTCCACCACGGTTGGGCCGGGCGAGGCGCCTGCTGCCACCGCCGGCAAGCCTCTGGCACACACCGGATTGGCAGCTCCGCCACCAGCAGTGGCCCGGCTACTGCGGCTGCTGTTGCTGGTCCCTGCGGCGCGTGGTTCTCCCACGTCACCAGGGCTCCCAGGCTCTACGTCGCCCACTCGAACCTCAAGGCTGGGCACGCCCACTAGTTTGTCACCAAGCCATTGTGTGAGCAACTCCTGCGTTGGTAGGCGTAGTTGCACGTACTCCACGGGTAGGCTGCGCCCCAGGTCCACGTACCACCAGCTGCTGCCGTGCTGCGAAGCTGCATCGACCTGCATCCATCAACGTACCAAGGTTTTGCAGCTATCCTCTTACCAGCGCGCCTCATAACACGAGCTGCTGAGTTTTGGGGCAGAACAAGTACAGGGCACCTACCTCCATGTCGTTTACGGCGCACGAGGACAGATCCGCGGTGCTGCTGTTGCCGTCCACGGCCGCGCCAACCGACCCATGGGTCACTGACCCGTCCCCGCGGAGGCTGCGGCCTGAAGACGCCCCAGTACGCCTGTCAACGCTTGCAAGCACATAGCTGTACCCCGGCGGCAGCGGCCGGGACGCGAGGCTAACTCCTGGCCCGACTGGCGTGTCCGCCAAGACCGCTCGCCGCCGCCGTGGTCCTGAGCCCAGGCTGAGGGGAACGTCCTTGAGGCCTGTGGCTTGGGATGCGTGGGCAGCGGCGGAGGCAGCAGCTGCTGTGGCAGCCCACCCTGAGCTGGATCCACTGCAGGCCCCTCCGGGCTGGCAGCTGGCACAAGTCTCGCCTGGGGTGCAGGGGCTGGGCGAAGGCTGCAGGGTGGAGGGCGAGGGCCCGTCGCCGGCGGCGGTGTAGCGCAGGTAGTGGACGTCGTTCATGAGCACCACGCGGCCTGCGTGCGGGGGCCAGTGGCAGGGCACAGCGCCAGGGACAGTGGCGTAGCATAAGTGTGCTGAGGAGTAGCGCAAATCGGGTTGCAGGGTGTTGCGGTTGTACCCTCACGGTCTACAGGTTTTAGTACGTAGGCGCGTTCATCATGTTGCCACGAAGGGGCTTCGCCATTAGATTGTGCCAATAAGCCAGTATCACGGCTTCCCTCAATATCAAGATCACGCTGCCCAAACGCACCGTCCTGATCCTGTGACAGCCCGCCGAACAGCAGCGCCTCGGTGTCGGACGCCGACACCAGCGCCGCACCGGCCCGCGGCCCAGGGGAGTGCACCTCGCTCCCGTTTGAATTAGAAAGGCGCTGGTACATGTACCCGGCCGTGCCGCTGGGTAGCGACGCGGATATGGCAGGGCCCGCCGCGGGCTGCCACGTGGCAATGTAGGCGGATGAGAAGAGGGTCAGGCCGCTGGTGTTGGAGAGGCCTGCTTGCTGGAGGCGACGTCCGGACACCGCGCCGGCCAGGGAGTCCTCGGTCGTTGGGTTGGCAGGTGGTGGGCGGCGCTGGCCAGGTCCTGCATGTGCGGCCTGGGCCCTTGCCTGCCGCCGACGGTGGGTGGACAAAGCTTGCCGGACGCTGCCCAAGGTCGTGTTCACTGCGGTGGAAGCTGGTGCTCGGCGCAGGACAGGCGAGGGAGGGATCATGTCCAGGAGCGATGCACGTAGGGTGGACGGGTCTGAGGTGCTGGCACCGGGCGCGGCCTGCCCGCCGTACATGAGGACCATGTCAGTGGTGAGGGAAAACTCCTCCTCCGTGTCGTTTCCTGCAGACATCGGACCGAGTAACGGGTTTCGGGTGGTGCGACCGTACTGAACATGCCTGTGTGCATGGAAGCGCTCCGCAAAGCATGTCTCCCGCCCGCAACCTACCCTGAAACGTATACACCATGCCCACAGCTCCGTACTTGTCTCGCCGTGAAGGCAGCAGCTGGTCCGGGGCTGCACTGACAACGAAACAGTCCGCATCCGGCTGCAGCACACCGCCACCGCTACCGCCGCCGCCGCCGCCGCTCCCGGCTGCCACGTGCTGGGGCACGCGGCATGCCGCCGTCACGCGCTGCCGCACAACGCTCGTACGGTACATGGTCCCAAAGTCCGGCTCCTGGCCCGCGAACACGTCCATGAGGCCAAAGAACACCAGGTGCGGGTCGGGCAGCTCGGGCGCCGGGGATGCGGCTGTCACCGCCCTGGCATCGCCAAGGATCCCCATCACCCCTGACGACCCCGCAATGGACGGTGCAACGGCCATGACGAGGTCCACGTCCCTGGCTGGTGGGTTAACCAGCAGCATGGTACGCAGCGAGGCCGTCTGGATGCCTCCCTCGTAGTACGGCGGCTTCGCTGCCACGTCCTGCCACGCCACCGCCATGCGTGCCATGTCCACCACGTGTATACGGCGTGACACCTTGGCTGCGTCCTGCCACCCCTGCACGCCGCCGTGCATGACCACGCGGCTGCCCAGCAGCAGCCACCGCGCCTGCCGTACAAATGGCAGGTCCGAGTCCCCCAGCGCGCTGCCATCCAGCACGTGCTGCCAGTCCCACGCGGGCCCCAGCTGCAACGGCACGCCGCCCGCAGCTGCATTCCACAGCGTCACCGTAGTGCTGTTGCTCGTACCATTGGACCCTCCCGTCCGCCCGCCCGCCTGGTCCCCGTCCTGGAAGGTCGCAGCCGCTGCGGTGGCGAGGGCCTCCGCTGACAGGCCAGACACGTACAGCTGCTGCCGTACCATGGACCCCCACACGTCGGGCAGGATGGACATGGCGTCCTCGTACGCCTCCGGGGGCACGGGGTCCCCCAGCTGCTCAGCTACCGCCAGCTCCGCCAGGGTGGCGGCGGCGCGGTTGGCGGCGGCCGCGAGGCGCGGGAGTAGGCTAGGCAGCCGGTGCAGCGCAAACCAGCGGCGAAGCCCCGACTCGTCCAACTGCAGGGGGTGCGTTTGCAGGGGCGTGCTGCTCCATCCCCCCGCGCACGTCATCAGGAGGTCATTCCCGTAGGTGTGCAGAGCCACATCGAAAGCGGCCATGGGTGCTACTGCACGCCCGGCGTCTCCGCTGTTGCTGCCAGCGTTGCCACTCCTGCTGCTGCCGCTGCTGCTGCTGCCTCCCGTTGTGGTCCTGTTGCCCGGCTTGGGACCCACCCTCAGCACTGCCGGGGGGCTGGACCGGAGGTCCAGAGCCAGGAGCTGCTGCAGCAGCACCCAACTGCCCGTGGCGTTGTCTGCAAAGCACCAAGGCACGCACACGGCTTCCCAGTTGTCAGCAGCTGGACTACTTGTCACCTGGTCCTTAAGGCTCAGCATAACGCTGCTTTGCAAGGCCTATCATACTCATAGTTGCATTCACTATGGCATGCAACTGTCTCACAGAGATGCAGACATGGCCCGCCCACTCACCCCACGCCCTGCCGCCGTACATGAGCACCAGCCCCGGGGCGCTGGGCAGCGGCATCAGCGCCGCGTCCTCCGCCGCCAGCACCGCCCCGGGCGGCCGCTGTAGCGCCAGGGGCCCCCGCCACACCCGCTGCACCAGGTCGAACAGCCAGGCATCGCCCAGCCTGCGGTGGGACAACCGTACAGGATGGGCAACATGCTGGTCGGGTGTGATTTGAAACAACATGACCTCGTGGATAAACAACACATGCCCTCCCAAAGTCCGCCCCTTGTCCCCGTTGGCATGGTCATAATTTCAAAGGTCTCCTCTTCCGTGATCCTGCCACAACCCGCATTACGGGCGGTTGACTACTCTATGGCCACGATGGCGAGCCCATTCCCATGAGATGTGGGCCCACCGCGTGCCCGCCCCGACCCACATCAGTTGCTTGCCCTGGTCTGCAGCTAAACCCATACGCGTGAGGCGCTCGCCCGCAGCCCACTTACACCATACTGCGCCCCCACAGCCCCCACACACGTGTACATTCGTCGCCTGCCCCGACCCACATGCGCGGCGGGCTGTCCTCTGCCGCCGCCGCCCTGCCGCCCACCACCAGCAGCTGGTCGCCCCAAAGCGCCGCCGCCGCGCGGGCCCGGGGTGCGGGCGCACGACCAGCAGCTACCTCCCTGGGACCTGCACGGCACAGCCGTTGGGAACTCCTCACACAGCCGGTACACGGTGCCGCTCACCCCACTCCTCTTCGCGTGCAGGCAACAGCGTTTTCATGATTTTTGTCGCCTTATACGACTTCTTCGCATTGCACGCGTACCCCACCGAGGGCCTGGTCCTTCCACTCCACCAGGGAGTGGCCTCTGGCCCCAGCGGGTATGCCCCTCCCTGCGCTGGGCACCAGCGTTAGCCTCATCAGGACCTCGCTAGAGGCTAAGACCCATGCAGCGCCGGGCCTTCGGCTCTGGTCCTTAAGCCCTGGCCCCACCGGCAAAGGGTGCCAGGCTGCTCCACTGCAGCGTGCCGCGGTCCAGCAGCACCACGTCGTTCAGCAGCCCGCCGCCGCCTTCCCCGCCGCCGCCTGCTCCCGCCGCGTCGGTCATCCCGCCAAATACCACCAGGGAGCTGCCCCACAGCAGCATGCTGTGCCCCGCGCGTGCGAGCGGCACCCCTGGCTGGCCCACGGCCGGCGTGGTGCCATTGGCCTGCAGCGCTGTGCTGGAGCGCAGCGGGCCTGAACTAGCCGACTGCAGCGGCAGCTGCTGCTGTTGCTGAGTTTCCACCGCCATGACCGACATGGTGCGCACGTCAAGCACGTCAAGGGAGGTCCCCGGCAGCAGGCCGTTGGCGGGGCTGCCGCTCCGCCGCCCGCCGTGGATGTACACCTAGCACACAGCGCAAGGGTAAAGGAAACGTTCAGGTTGGCTCGTCAAGGGCATGCATCAGCTCTAGGCCCACCTTGCAGCCGACAATTCGCTATGAGCTTCGCGGGCAGGTGGTTTGAGCAATTTCGAGCGCGACCCAGATCGCCAAAGTGGATCAGGGGTCTCCCCGTCGGTACTTCTGCGTCGGTACTTCTGCGTGCACATGACGCTGCTACTCTGGCCCCCAGCCCACCTTGTCGTCCACGGCCACCATGGTGTGGTCGTAGCGGGGGCTGGCGGGCCCGTCCCGGCATAGGCCCACGCCCGCGAGGCACCAGGGCCGCGACCTGCCTGCCCATCCAACCTACACGGCGGAAACGCACACCGCTGCCGTCAAGTGCGGGAGCCTTGGTTGTGGGCTGTGTGTGGGAGTGGCAGCCAAGCTGATTAAGTGATGGCTGGGTCCTGGTATGCAAGCATCTGAGCTGACGTCTGTGTGCCGGAAAGTCAGCCAGCGAACAGGGTCACTGATAGCCCGGACGTGTGGAACTTTGCGCCAGTTCCCACCTCCGGGATAGTCAGCAGCAGGACCCAGGGGAGAAGCAGCGCCAGTTTATATCGGACCAGCTGCCCCCGTCGCGCAGGCGACCAGCAAGTTGAACCACTTCCTGACCATCTTTGTCCGGCTGGGCAATGCGCCCCTAGCCGGCGCCCGCCTGGCTGGTCTTTCGCCAGCGTTTACCCGTGACCAGCGGGCCTGAAGTACTCCTCCGAAACACGCATGCTAGCAGCTTTTAGTAACGTCTATGTCTGTGCCCTCAAGTCGAGATAGTCCGTAGCCTGGGTATCACAGCTTCCCGCACACCGCGGATGGTCGAGAGTCGTGTGCGGAAGTGGGCAAGCACAAATCATGGTGCCATGGGAATTACACTACCAGTATTTTTTCTGTGTACAGTGTAGTGGAGTCCTGCCTGGTCACATTTCCCTACCAGGTCCGCATTGAACGATTTTGGAATCGCTTTTTGGTCTTTTGGACAGCTGAAGCCTTTAGCACCATAAGAGCGACAGCAATCAAACATTAAAAACCTATGTGACGAGCTGCGCAAATGAACCGCATAGTCGTGTGTGACGCAACATGACTTAGCCCTACTCTCCTTTTCCCCTGGTTGAGGCCCTCAAAGGTTGCAAAGTTGTGCAATAGTACAAATCGAAAGGGTAGAGCAGCAGCGGGGCACTTGCAAATAGGCGTTGCCGATGGAGCACCGACGCGTCGTTTTGCACATTGACCTGGTGAGGGGTGCATAGCGGAAGTTAATCACGGTGTTCAGGGGTAGTCTGATGTGTCGGTGGACAACGTGCTAGCGGTGCTGGTACCTGCCACCTCCCTCCTGCCCAGCGACCTTGGGAGCGGGCCCCGTCCACCTGCAGGACGCTTTCTACGCCCAGGTGGAGATGAAGCGGCTGGGTATCCCACGTGATGTTCCTGTAGCTGTGCAACAGTGGTGGGTGGAGCGGCGGGGGCGCATCATGCCGGTAACACCCAGCCAGTGTGTGGCAGCTCCTGACGCATGCCGTGCTGACTGGCGAGTGCACGCAGGGAGGGACTCATTGCGGTAAACTACGCTGCCCGGGATAATGGCATCACGCGGCACATGCGCGTGGCGGAGGCACGCAAGGTGTGCCCCAACATCCGGCTGGTGCATGTGGAGACCATAGGCAGGTGGTCCGGTAGCGAAGTCCGGTAGCTTTGGGAGGGTCGCCACACAAGGATGTGCAGCAGCATTGGCAGTGCGATAGAGCAGCAAGGCATAGGCTGCAACCCCACGTGCAGGCTTTCCGCACAGCAGCGGCTTCCTACTCCCGCTGCTGTGTTTTTAACTCTGCGCATAGCAAATAGACTCCCCTGGTCCCTTTGCATGCTGCTCGCCGCGAGCGCTCTGGCAGCGGCATAGCGGGACACGCCATGGGTGCATGTTGACACGTGCGCCTGGGGCACGACACTCAGGGGAGGCACACCTGCAGGAAAGTGCACATCACATGTCATGGGACGGCAATCAAAGCTAGGGTTCTGGGATGCGCAACTGCTGGAGCCCACATCACGACCTACACGTGTTGAATGTGCGTTGGGCACAGGAGAAGGGGGCCCTGTGGAAGCTGATGATGAGGACGGCGGGGCTGGCGGGGAGCGTGGCGGCCCTGGTGCGGGCGGCGGCGGCGGCAGTGGGTCTGCCGCCCGCCGCACAGACTCCAAGGCGTGCCTGCAACGCTACCGGATGGTGCGTGAGTGTCCAGTTGGAAAATCTGTGCTTGGGCAAGAACTGCATTCTAACACTGCCCGGCATGTCTCAGGTTGTTGTCTACGTGTGGCCCCTAGCGGGCTACGGTACACCCAGTGCTGTAACTTGCAGCTGTCGTACTCCTCTCAACGCAAGAAGCATGCTACCAGTGCCGCGTTCAAGGGCAGGGCGGGCGTAGTAGCACTGGTAACTGGTGCAGCGGCGCTACCCTGGTTGGCAGCGACGTGGCTGCACGTACTTTGAGTTACTTCCGCCTGCATGCGCACATGGCCGTCTTGCACGTTTGCGAAATAGTATACGGTATGTGGGTGCTATCCTTGCTGCAGGCCTCTGGCGACATCCTGCGGCTCCTTGGGTCGCTCCTGGGCTCCGGGCCTGGCGGCGGCGGCGGCGGCGGCGTGCTGCTGGAGAAGGCCAGCATCGACGAGGTGTTTGTGGACGTCACCAGCATGGTGGTGGGTGGGGTGGCCATATTGCATGACCCCAAGGTGATCACCATGTGCAGGCAGGAGTATTGAGGGTGTCGGCAGCTGCGAGCAGATGCCGAGTGTGGCACGGACCACGCCCGCCTCCCGGCCGACGCTCATAACAAGGTGCCCCGCCACCTGCGTGCCGGGTATAGAAGCCTGCCGTATTCTATGTTCTCTTCCTTGTGCAGGATGAAGAGCTGCGTCGTGCGGAGGCGGGCCAGGACTTCTCTCGATTGCTGGCCCCCGGCCGTACGCCCACGGCGGAGCTGCCGGCAGCTGCAGCAGCTGACGCCATGTCTGACCTGGCCGCAGACCCGGAGGCAGATGCGATGCCGGCTGCCTTGGCAGCGCACGGGGAGGCTGACCCGGATGAGTGGCTTCAGGGGGAGGCGGACGGCGGGCCGGGGGCGGGGGCGCAGGGAGCCGTGCCCCCGGCCCTGCTGGCGGCGGCACGGGAGGTCGTGCAGAGCAGCGTGGTGCTCGGGGGCCCGCCGCAGCTGATGAATGAGACAGACCGCCGACTGATTATTGGTAGGATGGGGTAGGGCGCCGAAGGGTGGCCCGGTAATTTATGGGGGGTGGGGGGCAATGCACAGCAAGAACCGCTTTTCTGCAGACATCGTTGCCGTCAAAAGGGCGTACTGCTTATGTGTTTTTTTCATGTGTACTGCGCAGGCGCCCTGATCGCGCTGCGATTGAGGCGGGCGGTTCGGCAGCAGCTGGACTTCACATGCTCCGCAGGTGCGCAAGGGAACTACAGTCAACGCAACGCATAACCGCCATGCGTTGCTTGGCTCGGTACTCGTGCTGAAGCCCGTGGGCACAGCCACAAACAAGGGCCTGCAACCTAAATCTGTCTGCATACTGTGAAACTAAGTACCGACGCTTCCTGCCCACAGGCATTGGCCCAAACAAGCTGCTGTCCCAACAGGGTCATTTACCTGCATGTGTTTGCGCACTGTGATGGTAGCTGCTGCTTTTCCTGCACCCGCGCAGGCATCGCCACCAACAAGCTGCTGTCCAAGGTGGGCAGTGCGCGCAACAAGCCCGACAAGCAGACGCTGGTGCTGCCGCGCGGCGTGGCGGACCTCATGGCGGTGAGGCAAGGGAGGGAATGGGTTTGGCGGTAGGATGGTGCCGTATGGAGAGAAAAGGAGTCCATAGATCCACGTGATCGATGCCAAGGCAGGAGGTGGCAGCAGCCGTACCTGTGTGACCCATACCTATTTTAGGCACAGGCTCCGTGCATGCCGAGCAGCGTTGGCGAGGTACATGACGGTGCGCTGCAGTGCAGGGCCGCAATCGTGATAGGCGCCTGTCGCACAGGACCAGCCACATTGCAAGCTGCACGGTCGGGGCGAAGTGGCCCAGCTTCACACATGTCATGAATGGTCACTACCATGACATGCGTGCGACACGCATCCCACAGGACATGCCGCTGGGCAAGCTGCGTGGCCTGGGCGGCAAGCTGGGCGCCGCCCTGGAGCAGCACTGCGGGGCCACAACGGCGGGCCAGGTGCAGGCGTTGGGCATGGAGCTGCTGGCAAAGCACCTGGGGCCGGAGCGCGCGCGGTGGGTGGGGGGCCGTGGGGGCATGGGCGCCGGAGGTGTAGGCCTGCTTGGCACAGTGCTTTCCGGGGATGTATTTGGTTCTCTGGGCCGTTTGCACGGCATGAGAGCGGGCGCTCTGTGCACGGCATCAAAAGCGTCGTATAGCGGCCTGCCGGCGGGCCCACCATGCTGAGCCGTGACGTACTCATGGTGCCCGCCGCTCCCTTGTCCGTCTCCCCGCAGGTGGGTGCACCACATCGTGAGGGGGCAGTGCTTCGAGCCGGTGACGCCCAAGGTGAGCGCTCAACACGCCAGCAAGGCTTCCCCGTCTACGCGGCCCTGCGCTTGTTAAGCCAGTCCCTTCCCGCACTACTATGTTTCACAGGTTGGCCACCTATCCTCCACTTGACGGATTGTACAGCCCCTGTGTGGACTGAGAAAAGTTGCCGCCACTGTTTTCCGCTGGGTCCAGCACGTTGTCGCGCACGGCCAGCCCCGGAACCCCCCAGTGGGATGCGCGCATCCTCCCCCAGGGCGTCCGCCAGGAAGGCGGTGGCGGCCCAATGGTAGTGCACCCGCGGGTAGGCGTCCACCACCCAGTTATCCGCGTGGTGGCCGTGGGCGGGGACAGGCACGTTGCGGACCAGCAACATCCCCTTCCGTCCACGGCCACCACGTGGATGACTGGGCGGTGGATGCTTACCCGTAGGTGCAGTACCACCTGGCAACCAACCTCCGTCCTGGCGGGCGCCGTAGAGAAGGGTGCGCGCGTCCCTCTGGGGAGCGCTGGGGCTGGCCGCGAGCTCCAGCGCATAATTTTCCCAATCTCGTCCTGCATTCCTCAACCGTTTGGGTACGACGACGCCTAAGCCAGCTGCCGTCTGGGGTCGTCGGCAGGGCCAATAAGCCTCACCCCTCCTGCTTGTACTTGTTGCCGCACAGGACAAGGTGAAGAGCATCAACAGCTGCAAGTCATTCGACTCCACGCGCGACCTGGCCACGCTGGGCCGCTGGCTGGGCATCCTGGCGGAGGAGCTGCAGGCGCGGCTGGCGGCGGACGAGCAGGAGAACAGGCGGAGGGCAAAGACGCTGGGTGCGTGAGGGCGGGTGGCGCAGGGGGAAGGTGACAGAAGCAGGAATGCGACCTCGGCTTCCTGCACTAGACAAGCACTGACACGTGGTGCACTTCCCCCTGCACTGCAGTTCTGCACTACCGCAGCAGCGCCACATGGGGCAGCGCAGCAAGCGGCGAGCGCAGCGTGCGGGGCTCCATGCCGCAGTACGGCAGGGGAGGGCCGCCGGCGGCAGCGGTAGCGGCGGAGGCGATGCGCATGTTCAGGTGGGGGAGTGTGGGGAGCATCAAGGTTGACAATGACGTTCGCGGCTGTGTTTAGGGAAGGGGCAATCTATGTCGGCGGCGCGTAGTCTAGTAGGGCACTGACAAGCCGTTGTAACTGCGCGCGTGCGCAGCTGCGTTTGCTGTGGTTACCGTATCCACCCACGTGCCTAACATTCGTGCACACATTACGCTGCCCGCAGGCGCCTCACCGACGCGCTGCCCTGCAGCCGCCTGGCCATCGCCGCCACGGACTTCACCGAGATGCCCACCGACGCCTCCCGCTCCATACAGCGCTTCTTCCAGAAGAGCGCCGCCCCGGAGCCGCAGCGCGCCCAGCAGCAGCGGCAACAGCAGCAGCGGCAGCGGCAGCAGCAGGAGGGGTGTGGCGCAGAGCCTCAAGAGCCGGCCGCGAAGCGGCAGCGCCGGGAGCAGTCTCCCGCCGTGGCCCCCAGCTCGCCGGGTCCCTCGGTGCAGCAGCCCGCAGTCAGCGCGGCGGTGGACTCGGACAAGTGTGGTGTCGCTGAGGGCTCAGGAGGGGAAGAGGATGGGGCGGACGAGGGCAGCGGGTGGGAGGGCTGGGGAGGCGACGGCGGGGACAGCCAAGTGGAGGATGCGTATGTCGAGCCAGGGGAAGAAATCCCGGCGGACGCATTGGAACGGGGCAGAGGGGCTGGGGCTGGGGCTGCTGAGTGTGGAATGCAGAGCGGGCAGCGGGCCGGAGGAGGGGATGGGGCGGGGCACGGTGCGGGGACGCAGGCTGGCCAAGGGGAGGGGACGCAGGTGGATGCTTCGCTAGCGTGCTGGCTGGAGCAGGGCAGTGGAGCAGCAGCGGCAGCGGCGGCAGCGCGTGGCGGCGTTAGTGCAAGTGGTCTGGGGATCCGGAGGGTGGAGGGCGCGAGTGCGAATACTCACGATCCGGGTCGGCAGAACGTGGGGGATGTGCCGGTAGGCGAGGAGGGAGCAGGACTCAACGAGCATGGGGGCGTCCTGCGACCCGGTGGCCCGACGGCTGTGGACCATGGAGAGGAGTGGCAGCATACGGAAGAAGAGCAGCAGCAGCATCCGCAAACGCGCTACGGCCACGAGCGGCCAGAGCAAGTGGAGCGGGACGAGGGCCCGACGTACGGTGGCGATGGGGGGCAGGAGGAGCAACCTCAGCATGTGGAGGTGCAGGCGGAAGGGGGGCAGCAGGAGGGTGCGGACGCCCTCTTGTCGGGTGTTGACCTGGCGGAGCAGCGGGCCATCTTGCACGAGATAGAGCTGGCGAGGCTGAGGGCCATCGGGAGAACGGGAGACAGGGGGCAGGGGCCGGCGGCGGGAGGAGGGCGAGGCGGGAGCAGGGGTGGTGGAGGGGGCAGCGGGGGGCGCGGGGCTAAGGGGCGGGGTGGAGCGGGAGGGCGGCAGCAGCCGAAGGACGGGGGGAAGCAGATGAGCATTTCGGCGCTGCTAGGAGGCAAGCCACGTCGGTAGGACCCAGCTGACAAGGTGTAGGCGTACGGTGGGGCACGGGTGGGGGCTCGGGGGGATGGGAGCTATGGAGGCAGGCGACTGGTTACTGACGCAGTGCAATGCGGGGACCCAACCTTGAGCAAGCGGCTCTTACATGTTGACATTTCGATATCCATTACATGGACAGGCAGCGTACGCCCGTAGGCACCAATCCTGCATCATTGCATTGGCATATTGCAATACCGTGCCGTACAGTGTTCGGAATGCGCCCTGGCTTGGGGAGGTGACCCTCAGTCAGGACTGACGGCCTTGTAAAGTCATGCGAGTGCGCTGTTCATGACTTGTTGTGCACCACAGTAACCACCAGTTAGCCACGGCCACGGCACGTGTCCCACATCGAGCCAGTCAAGGGCGTCACTCGTGCATACCCGATCCTCTCTGGCCCAGGACGTGTTGACGTCAACCCTCCACTTTCCTTACACCACAGCAGTGATGCTCAGTCCTGCTTCCCTGGCCTTGGTTCCACATAACCCCTACTAGCGTTCAGCGCCCGCGCCACCACACTCAGTCGCACACAGGTCCACCCTCCCACGCGTGCCCCTGCACGGCGCCAGCGCACACATCGCCACGGGCCCACAAGGAGCCGAGTGTTTGGCAGGAACATGGACACAGCGTGAGCCGGTACGAGGAGGTGGCCTGTACGGCAAAAAGCACCTTGCCGTACAGCGGGTTCACTTGCGCGTGATGGCCTGGTGCACGCGCTCGCGCATCTCGTTCTCCGCCAGCTCCTTGACGTCGGTGGCCTGCAAGGGGGGGAGGGCCGGGGCAGGGGGAAGGACTGATTCCGTTACGTAAGGGGCATGTTAATGTTTGCCAAACGGATGACGTAGGCCGCAACCGGAAGGCAGACTTGGGCTTCTCATGCCGGGCTCCATGCCTGGTGTCCCTAGCTCATTGGTCACTGCCCAAAAACGCCAACCCACTGACCCACACCACCAGTCCCCACCCAAGCCTTACCACCAGCTGCTGTCAATGGTTGCTATACCACCCTGTAGCTCAGCACCCAGGCCATCCATGCAACTTAATCCACCCCTCGACCCACTACCGGTCGCTGCTGTCCACGATTGCTCAACCCACATGTGGCTCAGCACCCAGGCCCCATAAGTAGGACTGAACCCACCCCTCGACCCACAACTAGAGTCCATGCTGCTGCTGCTGACTGGGACCCACCTGCAGCTCGGCGCCCAGGCCGTCCAGGTAGGTCTTGAGGAAGTCCTTGGTGCTGGCGTACATCATCTTGGCCTTGATGGCGGCGGAGTCGGGGGCCCTGCGGCACAAGACACAAGATGCATGGGTGGTGCTTACAATCAGACCTTCGTTACTTTTATGTGCGTCTGGTATTGTTGCGTTCGCCCGGCCCAGGCCCCGCCCGGCCTAGGCAGCTTTCCGGCCGACTAAAGGGGAGTTAGAGTCGATGACGGTACGTCACGCACCATGTCTCCATGTGCGGCTATGCCCCCTCCACCACCACGCGGCACGGGGACACCGAGCCGTGCGCGGGCGTGCCCTTCGCCCTGCCCCCCCCCCCAGTTGCTAACCCACCAGTGCACGAAGACCAGCTTGTTGATGGTCTGCTGCGTGTCCGCGTTGAGGTAGGCGTAGTCGTACACTGCGGGGGGCCACCGGGCAGCGGATGAAACCAAGCAGTAGCTAAGACAGCAGCATCCAGCGAAGTCAAGCTGCGGTGCTTGGGGGCACGTAGCATTTGGCAAGTACATGTACTGCCGGCGGGTAGCGTAGCGGCATGGCACCGTTGTCGACTTCCGATTGTGAGGGCCGGGCCAGGCCGGGCCCATGGCGGCGGGCGGCTCGGCAGCAGCTGATCGCGCTCAGCAGGTGTGCAAGTGGAGCCGCACCCTTGCTTGCCTTCCCAGCCTCAGGCTGCTGCTGCGCTGGTGCCCTACCTGCCAGTCCTACCTGCCGTACAGCTGGACTTCCATTTCGCTAACACGCTGTCGCCTTGGACAGGATCGCTGCACCACATCGCCTGTACTACACCCATGCTACCAAGGACGGCGGAAACGCCTTATCTGCCGACCAGCCGCGGGTTTGTGGTCAACGCCACGTTTGTCCTGGCCCAGCTGTGCCCTGTCGCGCCGCCCCAGGGTTGGAGGAGAGCAGGCGGGGCCACCGCCAGGCCGCGTCCCACTCCCGCCCACTAGGCCACCACCCACCCGCGTATCTGCAGTTGCTCTCCGGCAGGATGGCCGCGAACTGCTCGTAGGAGGAGTCGGAGGCACCCAGCTGGTCCACCACCACCTACACAGCACAAATACCATACGAAATGGTGATATACGGTGACATGTAGATACGAATGTAGGGAGATGCTAGTTTCTTTCTGCTGTGCAGTCGGACCATCAGCCCGTCCATCACCGCCAATTTAAACCGAATGGGTGGGGTGGCACTCTGAAGGTAAGTACAAAAGCTCACAGCGCTACTAGTGACGTACAATTGCACTGTCGTGGCGTCGGACATGGGCACCGGGGTGTCTGTGTGAGCGACGGAGGCAGTCAACAGTGTCAAGGGTTGACGCAGGGGAAACCCGTGGAATGCAGTTGCAGACGGCTCACGCGGGTTCCAACATGCTGTCCTGCTTCCGCCCCACTGCGGCGGTGACCCACCTCGTTACCCGCGTCGTTGACCTTGTACGTCACCCACTTGTACTGCACAGGCAATCGCGGCAGAGGGGGCACAGTGCGGTCAGCGAACGGTCCAAAACAGGTCAACACACTGACGTGGCAGGCGTTTCTGGCTCCTAATCCGCAGTATCTACCGATAAGTGTGGCGCCACGGCGACCAGCAATGATACCGTTCTGTGTTGGTGCTGCCTCCACACCTACCGCGGACCGTGTCTTGATCTGGTTGAAGATGGCCACGCACTGCTCGTTGACGGAGATGCCCGACATGGAGGTCTGGGGGGGGAGGAGAAGGGGCAGGATGGGAAAGCCGGGAGGATGATAGGTAGCCTAGCGGTACACAACGATGCGGGAATGCTGGGGACCCAACCCTGGTTTAGAGGCTGCTTAGGGGCTTCGGCAGCTTAGGGGCTTCGGCTGAAGCCCCAGGCTGGTAGCGGTTGAACCTGCTGCACCGTCGCAGTGTTGCCGTGTGTGGGCTCCAGGATTCCAGCGCACGGTGCTGCGACACGCCATGCCCCGCAGTCGTGGGTTGGCAGGCTACGCCATCCCTCCATAGAAGCAGCATTGCTGGTACCTGAACGCATCAGTGCAAGTGACGACACGCCGCTCACCTTGCCGGAAGCAGTGGTCGACGTCCGTGCGGACCTCGCGGGCAGGTCCGTGGGGATAGGAACTGTGCCTGTCCCCCCGCCTGCGAGGGACCCTGCGCTGCTCACGTGGCTTAGCCGGGGCACTTGCGGGGCCGGGGGCGGGGGCGGAGCAGCGGCCTGCGCAGCCGTGGGCGAGTCGCGCGCTTGCGTCGCGACCCGGTTGACGGGCGGTGGAGCAGCCCGGATGTTGACCGGCGGGGGAGCGACCGGAATCGGGGCCACGCGCGGGCTGGGGACTCCCCCCGAGCCTTGCGGGCCGAGGCCACCGGCCGAGGCACCGCCCACTAGAGCAAAATCCAGTGAGTGAAGGAAGGAGTCGCGAGCCTGAACAAAATCTTCCTCCTTGATGAAGCCCGCGTCTAGGCCGGCCTTGATCTGCTGCGCCCGCAGGAATGCCTTCTTGATAAAGTCATAGTCCTCGGGGTTCAAGAGCCCCTCGTCTAGTGCTTGTTTAGCGGTTCGAAGAACTGCAAGGTCGGCCATGTTGCTAAGTCCAAGGCAACGGCAATGCAAGGCGGGGTTCCCTACGCGACGACGGTCAGGTGGTCATCTACAGTAAGTATGATGCTAACATGCAATTCTGTATTTCAAATTGTCCACAGCAAGGCATGTCCTCGTTGCTGAAAGGGCGAGGGCCTCCACAGGCCCAGTCCAGTACGGCCACTGAGCCTCTGGCGGGAAGCCCGGATCACAAAGCCAAGGCGTGGGTAATGCCTGCAGCATGACTGGGGAAGAAGCTGGGCTGCTGTGCCATCTACAGGACACAACAAAAGGTGAGGTGCTGAGGCCACCAAGCGCTACCGACAACCTAACAAGCACGTGTGCAGGGAGGCACGTGTTCTCACGTGCATGCAGAAGTGCAGGTGCGGAAGGTAGCTGGCATGGCCCTTCATGTCACAAGCTCATTAAGCACAATGTTGATGCGAAACTAGAAGCCTGCACTCAAAGCGTTGGAGTGAAATACCATAAGAGCACGCAGTGTTCCAGGGGACGTGGTGATTCCTTACAGGCAACAGGGTGGCCAAAGCGCTAGGCACGTACTGTAGGTACCCCTGGTAGGCACATGTATGTAGCCCACTTCCCCGACGCAGACAGTACAACGCCACCTGTGCCGCATGCGAAAGTATTGGGCATTCCTGCCTTCAAGGAGCCATCCCCGGCTTGTCCGTCGTGATGCGGTGCATGCCATATCAGTGGCTTCCCCGTTCACCCAGAGCTGCTACGACGGATGACGCGACCCCGTGTCAGGGTGTCACAAGTACGCACAAGCCCTTACAGAGCATGGGCAAAAGACTACACCCCCTGGGAGCTCCAACAAACCGAGAGCGGAAGCGCCAAGTCCCAAGTGCACGCGGTGTCACTGCATCCCGGTGGGCTTTGAAGTGCAGGTAGCAGAACAGCATTCCTCGATGTGCACACATGGGAACTGTGCCACGAGTAAGCACCAGTTCGGTACCAAAGGTCGAACAGCAATGCCAACCTAGCGCACACAGCCATGCCCATCACCGCGCGCACATACCGAAGCCATGATGGGCGCACGGCTTGGTTGGTCACGGTGCATGCTTCTCCCCGTCTCAAGAGCGCCTGCAGACTGCCACGCCCCTGCATGCTGTTGGACATACCGTACCCCATATGGGGCTCGTGCATCCCGCATTTCACTGTCAGATTTGACAAGATCATTGGAAGACCCCTGCCACACTGCAATGACCCACACCCCGCCCACAGTGCAAATTGACATCCGCAGGTGCCTCGCAAGCGCAAATTTACCATCGCTAGCATCCTCACGGCAGCCCCTACTCCCCGAACACATCTCCTCCCGCACCCAACCTCCATTGCCACCTCACACCGACACGCACGTGCCCCGCGCTGTAGGATGGCCTACGGCGGGGCAGGAACAAAATCCGCTCAGAACCGTACATCCCTCAATATCCGCTCATACGGCCTGACAAGCTCACCTATCCTCGAGTGTCCGGTCCCTCAGCTAGTGCTTCCGTACCCTCGCGTGCCCGCGCATTTCACACCCAGTCACCGCTGCCCCGTCCCCTCCTTGCGCCCCTTGTCCTCCACTACACCCGTCCGCTCTGCGCCGCAGCTGCCTTGCTCCTCACACCACAGCCACATCTTCCCCCCGACGCTCACCATTACCATCGCTCCCCCCTGGCCCCTCCACTCCCTGCCCCTCCCCCGCCCACCACCCCTTCGGCATCAGCGTATCCAGGTTCGTGATTGAACCCACGACCCCGTCTTTAGGGTTTCCTTTGTACACTATCATAGTCTGCTCGTTCAGGTCGTACAGCACCGTGCACAGGGTGTACACCAGGCCGCTGTTGTCGCCTGTGCGGTAGATGGGCCACTCGGGGTCTCCCTCGTCCCCCAGCATGTCGAGGACCTCCCCTGCTGAGGTGGGCATGGAAAACTCCGCCGCCCGGGCCTGGCGGTGCTGGCTGCTGGGGTCCAGCCGCTGCACCTGTGGGGTGTGGTGGATGTGGTGCGGGGGTGGAAATCGGTACAGTGGAGAGGGCGATCAGCGGGGCACTACCGGTTGAAGGATGATGAGGATATGGCGGTGCAGGTTGCTGGGGTCCAACCGCTGCATCTATGAGGTACGGGGCGGGGATGCAATCAGGTGCAGTGGCGAGGGCGATCAGCCTGATACTGCCGGGCGAAGGATGATTGGGATGTAGCGGCGCAGACGGCTGGAGTCCAACGTTGCGCCTGCGGGGCGTGCGAGAAGGGACGAGCGGTGACATTGTCATAGCGGTACACATGGTGGCACATGCGACAATGCAACTTTGCCTTGGGCATGGGGCATGGTGATACACAGTCCGTCATGGCTCCAGCTCATGCAACGACCCGGTTGTGTCCCAGGCACGCCCTGCCAACAAGCATGCCAACATGCTACCGCGTGGCCAACCGCTGTACGTTCGCACGCCGTACCTGCGGCAGCCGCAGGTAGTGGTTGGCGTGGAAGTACCAGTCGTTGTCGGTTAGCTGCAGCTCGTCGCACGTGCCGCCGGGGCCCACCTCCACATTGACGATGCTGTACGGCGGGCGCGTGCTCATCAGGTTGACGGACCGGCCGGTGGCCTGCAAGCCGCATGCACAGTTGAAGGCAAAGCAAGACGGCAAGATTCGCGCCTGGCAATCTTGCTTGGATGAGTACCCCTTGCACAAGAACGTAGCACCCTACAGAGGGTCCTCGATCACCTACAACCCTCACCCCCACACGCACCTGGTCCGGCAGCGCCAGCACCTCCCTGGCCTCCTCCACGCTGCCCGCGTCCAGCACCCCTCTGCTCCTGTGTGTTAGCAGGCTAAGCCACACCCGCTGACACGCACCTGGTCCGGCAGCGCCAGCACCTCCCTGGCCTCCTCCACGCTGCCCGCGTCCAGCACCCCTCTGCTCCTGTGTGTTAGCAGGCTAAGCCACACCCGCTGACACGCACCTGGTCCGGCAGCGCCAGCACCTCCCTGGCCTCCTCCACGCTGCCCGCGTCCAGCACCCCTCTGCTCCTGTGTGTTAGCAGGCTAAGCCACACCCGCTGACACGCACCTGGTCCGGCAGCGCCAGCACCTCCCTGGCCTCCTCCACGCTGCCCGCGTCCAGCAGCCGGCGGGACATGAAGTTGCGGCCCAGCCCCGGAAGCAGCGCCTCCTGGGCAGGGGCAGGGAGAGGGGCGGGGTTACAGGGGCGCTACATGGGCGGCTGTGCTGCAACCTGTAAGCTGTGCAGGCAGGCGTGCCGGTATGAGGCGGGGTGCTGTTGGGAACCCCTTCCTCAGCTGTGCACGCTCAACGCATGCGCCGATGACACTTGCTTGACTGGGGCATGTAGGGACACCGTAACAAGAGGTGGCTGTTTCCCTTCCATACGCCAACGCTCAGAACAACGGTCAATGCAAAGGCGCAGTTGCTGGTGCGCCACCGCACGTGATAAACCCACCTTTGGGTACAGCGCGTTGAGGGTGTAGGCCACACCCGCGCTGTTGGCGCCGAAGGCAGTTGACGCCAGCTCCCCAGCATACGTCATCGCAAACCAGCTGCCGCGGTTCTGGGGGTTAGCAAGAGAAATTGGAAGGAGGGTGGTCGGAAAGAACAACCAAAGTACCGGCAAAGAGGCCCAACCCTGCAAGGAGGATCACCCCTTCCTCTTAACCACCAACCACCGACTCTTGTCCAGGCGTCTGTAGCTTGCCACCCACCGGCATGGACGCCCGCAGGAAGTAGATCCGCCCCAGCGTGTCGTTGGTCATGTCCTCGTTGTGCCCCAGCAGCCAGCGGGGGGTGGCCCACGGGTCGGTGGGGTCCAGCAGCCGCACCGCCACGTCGCTGCACCCGGGGTCCACCACAGCGTCCGGCAGCGGGGCATCACGCACCCCACGGCCACCCTCCACCTCTTGGTCCTGACCCACATCAGCAGCTGCTGCTGTTGTGCCGACGGACTCCACGGCACTGCCGCCGCTGACTCCACTGCTAGTGGCATCGGCAATTGGAGCAAGGAGCCGCCGCCGCCGCCGATGAAGCTCCTCCCCTTCCTCGCCCCCCCTGCTGTATCGCGGCCCAGCCCGCCCGCGCTCCCGCTGCGACCCATCCTCCTGACCGCCCTGGCGCAGGGCGTTGTCTCCCGGCCCCCATGGGCCCTCCACAGAGTCTCCACTCCCATCCAGCCCGCCGTGTGCTGCAGACCGCAGCTCAACTCCTCCTCCCAACCCGCCGTCCCCGACCTGAGATGCGCCTACGCCTCCTGTGGCGCTCACTCCGCCATCTGCTGCCCCACCCGCTGCCTCCCACCCCGGTCCCTGCTGGGAGCCGCCCACGCCATCTGCCCCGTCCGCCACTGCTTCTCGACCACCTGCTGCCCATCCTCGCTTTGCTTCGCCTGCACCGCCGTCCGCTGCCCCTTCTGCTGCTTCCCGCCCCTGCCCCTGCCCCTCCCGGGACGCCTGCCACGCCCGCAGCCGCTGCTCCGTTCGCGCCTGGGCGTCGGGCGTCTCGCTGGCTGACAGGATCTCTTGCCGTAGATTCAGCATGAAGATCTGCGGGGCAGGGTACGGCACGGTACGGTACAGCGTACAGCAATGCCGTATTGCATAGGGCATGTCCAGGAACAGTCCGTACAAACGGATGGACACGCACGTTTCAGACCGGCGCCATGTCCAGCCGGCGGCCAGCCGCCGGCTAGGACAGCAGACTCCCGCACCTGTTCACAGCATGCACTCTGTTGACAGCCCTCAAGCCATGTAGTCTCCCGTACGGGTAAGATGAAGAGTGTGCGGCAGAAGGTGAGCTAAGAGCCCGCCGCGGCTCACCGTGTCGAAGGGCATGCTACTCCCCGCTGCCAGGCCCTGCAGCTCCGACCAGTAGGCAGGGTACTGCTCGCGGTGCAGCTCCTGGAGCGCCAGGAGCAGCTGCCGCCCCCAGTTCGTGGCGCAGTACTCCTGCAGCAGCGAGCATATAAGTTGTCAGCTGTTTCCTGGGTCTGGGTACGGGCTTCTAAGTTTTGGCTTGGGGTACAGAGGGCCGGGGGGTAGAGCCGGTAGGGGCGGGGTTGCGGTGTCGAGGGCCACGGCCCGGTGACTGGACTTCAAACTTCTCCGGACGGCAACACGGCCAACCGTAGCAAGTCGCGTCTGGATTTGCGCCACAATTGCGATACAACAGCACCGTTTCGTGCCTGCACTTTCGCCAGCGCGACGGAGTCCCGACACCGCGCCCGAATGGCGTTGCTAAACGTCGAGCCAACCAGCAAGCCTAATGCATAGTTGCTCTGGCATTGGTCGATGTACAGCAGGGGTATGGAACCATGGTACACGAGCCGCTTGAAGCAGGCCGAGGTGGTACCTGCCGCTAGCAGCAGCATGAGTGCTACGCGACAGCTATGACATGTCATGATTGAATTGTTATAGCTGCCACGTACACGACGCAAAGGACCGCGCGACAGGCGACTTTTGTAAAGCCTGGCCTCGATGGCGGTTAACTGCAAATCACGAATGTTGCATGGGCAACTACAGCCACGTCAGCAGGGGACGTGTTGCTACGGTCCCAACGACAGTCGTCGCGAGCCGCTTGTAGCAGACGGGATGTGCGGTGGGGGCCATGATGCAGCGCCGGTAAGGCTTGTGAGCCCCTAATGCGAAAAGTCGAGCAGAGCAGAGCCACACGGATCCACCGGGGGAGCCCCTGCGACGCCACGTGCCGTGCAGAACACCATGCAGCACCCGGTTTCCAGCTCGGGCTAATAAGCAGGTACCGTACCCACGCCTGCGGATGAACCAAATTGCGTCGCATCTCCGCACGGTCGGGGCATCGCTTGTAGAGCTACTTGGATTTTGTTAGCGGCACAGCGTATCACGCCCAGCGCCTGAGCAAGAGCAGCAGCAGCACCACCTGGCACCACCACCACTTGCACCAGGGCGCTTCACGCGGTGACCCCAACCTGCCCTATCGACACTGTGTTTGTGCGCTTAAAGGTCTGGCTCCAAACAATAAAACAGCGCAACCACAACTCGCCCAAAGCCTGACGAACTGTGCCATGAAGACATCTGGGTGCAATGAAGGTGCGCTGAACGGCCGCCTAGTGCAAAGGCGTGCCTGGCGGCACCTAAAGCCAGCTGAACCACTGCATGGGGCGGCTGAGCGTACCGCTGCCTCCGCTGGACGCTGCCTTCGCTGGGCACGCTGGACGCACTGGACGCAGCCTGGCAGTTGCTAGGTCCTGATGTGTCTGATGACAAAGTACGACGGGCCCAAGATGGTTTCCGCAGCCGCGTGCGAGACAGCATGACCAACCTGGAGCTGGCGTGGGGACTGCATAGGCCCTGCCCTTCGCTTGGGTCCTACGTACCTCTGCTGCAGCCGTCTCCCAAAGGACCTGCACCTTTGGGCCGCCCTGCTGGGCCGCCGCAGCCAGAGCGGCCACCTGCACACTCTGTTGACACCGACTGCCCAATGTATGACGAGGTTACTGTATAAATCTGCTGGGGAGTACTGCGATCTGCCCGCATTGAAGTAGGCAGGTGTGTGCAGGGCGTGCCAGGACCAGGGCCTCCCCTGGCCAGGACAGGTACGGCAGTGTGCGGCCCCATGGGGCCTTCCCTGGCTGCAAGGCAACGCCCTCCAGCACTGTCGCAGCGGGCTGAAAGGATTTGTATAAATACAAAAACCAAAAGTCGCGTCGGCATGTAGCAGGCCTGCAGCTGCGGGTGCGGGTGGGGCCAGGGCGCCTAAAACGGCCCGCCGCCGGCCGTGCCCTGTCCCGCGCCCTGTCCCGTATCCTGTCCCAGTCGCATGGCCTGCTGTGCTGCCGTGGTGCTGCCGCTGCCTGCTGCTGCCGTCAGCAACTGCATCGCCAATTGCAGCATGTCGGGCCCCGCACCCACTGCCGGCAGCTGTGGGTGCGGGTGGGGCCCCGGCGCCCCAAACGGTGCGCCGCCGGCCTGGCCCCAGATCGGCCCGCCGCCGGCCGTGCCCTGTCCCGTGCCGTGTCCCAGTCCCATGCCCTGTCCCATGCCGCCGCCGCCTCCGTGCCCCGCAAAGCCGCTGGCCCCGGAACCTGTCAGCAGCAGCGTGTCAGGCCCTGCGCCCGATGCAGGCAGCTGCGGGTGCGGGTGGGGCCCCGGCGCCCCAAACGGTGCGCCGCCGGCCTGGCCCCGAGTCGGCCCACCGCTGGCCGTGCCCTGTCCCGCACCCTGTCCCAGTCCCATGCCCTGTCCCACACCGCAACTGGCGCCGCCGTGCCCCGCCGCCGTGAACACACGCTTGGACGCCCTCTGTTTACCCCCACTGAAAGAGCCCATGTGCTTTCGGCCTGACAGCAGTCCCAACTTTGAAGATCCGTGTACACCTCCAAGGTGGTAGCCGCCAAAATAGACCTGGCCCGCGCCGCCGTGCTGGGCCGGGGTCGTGGGTTCCGCGGCTGGAGCGGTTCGAGGCAGATGTGGAACTGGTGGCAGGTCGGGGCCAAGCATGCCACATACCTATCAGGTGTTTTGCAAGGATGTAAGGCGCAATGGAAGGTGCAATGCACCGTTGCGCCCTCGTGCCAAGGGGCGGGAAGCTCCAGCCAGGGGTTCCTGCGTGGTACCTCCGAGCGCACCAGGCGCCCCGCAGGTACCGTACGACAGTTGACAGGTCACGCCAGGTGCCACCTGGCCACTGGCCTGGCTCCACTAGTATACCACTAGAAATTCACAGGACAAGATGAAGGGTCGTCGCGCTGTGATCGTTCTTGCTCTGCTGGTGGTGCTGGGCGTGGGGGTTCACGCGGCGAAGAAGAAGAAGAATGCCGTGACTGCCGACACCACCATTACCCATAAGGTCTGTAAACACCAGTGTGCCATAAATCAAGGCCTGCGGCTACTGCCCCTTAAGGACACCGCAACACTCACGCTGCACCGGCGATCTCGGTCAGGGACGCGACGCAGCCAGCAAACAGCGACACCGACTATCTGTTTGGTTTCTGTCTGTCTATAGGTCTACTTTGATGTTGAGATTGATGGCCAGGCGGCAGGTAAGCTTCAGCGGACCTGCGGTGTCGCATGCGGTGTCACCTTGCCAACAAGTAAGTCTGACTGGGCCACGACCTGAACGCAGGGCGCATTGTGATCGGCCTATTTGGCAACACCGTGCCGAAGACCGTTGAGAACTTCCGCGCGCTGTGCACTGGCGAGAAGGGCAAGGGCACCAGCGGCAAGAACCTGCACTACAAGGGCTCCGTGTTCCACCGTATCATCCCCCAGGTGGGCGTGTCTCACAGGAACCTTTAAAGTATCTGGCTGCCCTTGCGTACTGGAGCACAACCAAGCAGCAAGTGCGTGCCTCACGTGCACACTGCACACCCCTTCCAGGTTGTTTTCCAGTGTCTGTAGCTAGCAATCACACCTTCCCTCCCCGCCCCCTTCCCTCACCCTTTCCTCTGGCCTCGTAGTTCATGCTCCAGGGCGGTGACTTCACCCGTGGCGATGGCACCGGCGGCGAGTCCATCTACGGCTCCCGCTTCGCTGTGAGTACCTGGGGGCCGGTGTCACCACCCCTGGAAAAGCGTGCCTCATCAGCGTGGGAGGACGCCATGTACAGGGGGACAGTCGGAGCGGAAAAGAGCCTACCCAGGAACCCAGCTGGTGTCCCTACACTCCCTTACACGGCCGCGTGTCGTTCAGCTCCGCAGGCCATCACAACAGCTATGCCGCTCCCCCAGCCCTGCTCCCCATGCAACACGACAGCCGCGGACATCACGCTGCCGCAATGCCATGTTGCCAAGTGCTGGCCATCAGCAACCCTGCATACGGCCCAAGCTTGCCTTGCGGCCACCACCCGCATATGCGCAAGGTTTACAGCCTGCATCACCCCAGGACGGAAACTGGCCTGCCAGCACACTGCCCCTTGGATAATTCCCTTCCCCTTCAGTGAGTGTGTGTGTGCGGTCCCGCACCCCCTCCCCGTTCCCGCAGGACGAGAACTTTGCCCTGAAGCACACCGGCCCCGGCCTGCTGTCCATGGCCAACGCGGGGCCCGACACCAACGGCTCGCAGTTCTTCATCACCACCGTCACCACCTCCTGGCTGGACGGCCGCCACGTGGTGTTCGGCAAGGGTGAGCAGTCGGGCGTGGGGGGCGGGCGAAGCTTGCTGTGTAGAGTTTATGACCAGCGTCGTTGAGCACGGGTGGGTCTTCCTGGGGGCGGCACGAGCGCACGGGGAAAATGGTCGGCTTGCCACAGTTACTACCCGCGTAATATACCGTAGGGTGGCCGGAAACTGCCATGTGTTGGGATACTGTGGGGTTGGCGAGATTCGGATTTGACGGGGTTGCACCAACACGGTCACCACCGAAGGCTGGACGGGCGTTCGGGTCCTGTTCGGCAAGGTTGGATTGGTTGGCGGAGGGCAGGGAGAGTGCTCGGGCATGGCCTGCCTAGGGAGAGGGCGGCCTGGGCGTTGGGCGTAGCTTGCGGCCCTCTGGGTGATCAATTGCACGCAGCTTAGCATGCGCAACCCCTTCGGCGATACAAGGTCGTGAAGCGTGCGCGCGTGATTCAGGGCTGGGCTGGTTGCGGTTGTTGGTTCTGCCAGGCTTGTTGCGCACCCCAGGCCCTCGTGCACATTTGACTGGCATGGACGTTGCGGACAAACTCCTCCTCTCCTGGTTGCTGACCGGTTTCCCCCATGTCCGATTCCCCATTCGCAGTTGTTGAGGGCATGGACGTGGTGTACAAGGTGGAGGGCGTGGGCTCCAGCTCCGGCAAGCCCACCAAGAAGGTGACCATCGCCGACAGCGGCGAGCTGCCCCTGTAACGTGCCCTTGTTAATGGGCAACGCGGGATGGTGGAGTAGAGCTTTAGTAAGGCACTGGGGTGCATGGTGACCCCTAGGCGCGCTGTTTAGTGGAGAGACTATGTACATCAGGGGCTATCGGTTGGGCGTAACAATGTGCGGCACGGCTCTTAATGGGCTTGAACAAGGACGCTGTAACATCTGTGAATTTCCTCTGCGTTACCTAAGCTGGTACTTGAGGTGGCACAGATACGCTGCAGCCGTGATACTTTCAGCAATCCTGGACGACAGGATACAATTTCTCAGGCTCCGCAACATTCAGAACCCCAGCTCATCCACTCACGACGTGAGAGACACGTACTGCTCATTGCAGCATTACATCAGTGTACCGCAGTGTCCGCAGCAACGGAGCTTGCCAGGGGAGCTTGCCTTATATCCACAGCCCGCCGTGCCCCCCGTGCCACAGCCAGGTACTATCCCGTTGCACACAGCATGAACGTGCTCTGCCGTCGATGTCAATGTACATGTCACCTTATGCAACTCTTCAAGTCTCCATCCATATCCAGTACCCACGTCCAGTGCCGCATGAACTGCTACTACTTCCACCGTGTACCGGAGCGGGTGTTCCCACGGCCCCATCCACGAGGAATGCACCTCAGCAACGCAGTCCTAACCGTCGCACTCAGGCGGCTTTGCGTCTCGCCCCGCACCTCCGCACTATACCCACAACACCTGCAGCAGAGCCGCAAGCATAAGCCCACCCATCCGCCCGCTGGCAGGCCCTGGTCCCTTCAACCAACCGCACTAACCGCCACCCTCGGCCCCGCTGCCGCCCGCCTCCCACGTCACGCTCCACGCCTGCTGCGGCCGCACTCTGTACACGATCTCATCCGCCGGCACCCCAGGCCGCCGCCACAGCTCCAGCACGTCTCCAGGCCGGGACCCGAAGAGCGCCAGCGCGGGGCCGATGGCGGGCCCCATTAGAGCCAAGTGCGCACCGCGCTCCCGGTGCTGCGTGAAGCCAGGACCCGTGGGGGACACGCGCAGGTGCACCTGCATGATGGGCGGGAAGGGCCAGGGAGGGAAGCTTTGTGCGATACGGTGCGGCAGCACGCTACCGAGCACGCATAGGAGTCAAGTGGCAGGCAGCGGTGACCAGGATTGGCTGCTGCAAGGCATGGGGCGCTGCCCGTCGCACAGCGGCAATGGCACAGCATGCAGACCCGCTCCCAGAAGCCCGTGTAGTACCTCATCCTTTTGGGCAGCCATGCGTGAGCTATGAGCACCTACCTGGAAGCGGCCGTTGGAAAAGCCCTCCGGCACCAACTTCACGGGGAGGTTCAGCTGCTCGCGTACAGCCGTGTAGCTGTGGCACACCGCAGGAGCCTCCTCCCCGCCCGCCCCGCCGCTGGCCGCTGGCTGCAGCGCGACAGACCCCACCACCGCCGAGACCAGCGGCCCGAACAGCTCGCTGCCGGCCCCCAGGCGTAGCAGATACCCACGGTTCAGGTCTGTGGGCGACAGCTGCTTCCACACCAGCCCCATGGTCACAGTCGACCCGCCGCCAGCGGCGCACGCCCCATCCCCCGCCGCCTCCACATCCTGCATCCCGCTTGCACTTCCTGCCGCCGTCGCAACCTCCCCACCTCTTCCGGAAACCCCTCTCTCTGCCACCTCCCCGCATCTGCTCTCGCTTCCGCTGCTGTGTCCGGCACCCACGCCCCCACCTGCCGGACCTGCCTCCCCCGTTACCCCATCCCCGCCGTCTCCTTCCACCCCGTCTCCTGCCCCCCCACACACCGCCCTCCGCCCCAGCACCCGGTCCACCAGCTCCCCGCTAGCCACCATGGGCAGCCCCTCCGGGGTGCGCATCAGAACCACCTCGCACGTCCTGGCGATGGGCACCGCCCCCTGGGCCTCGCTGAACAGCCCCAGTGTGTACGTGTCGTACCCGTCCTTCACGTGAGACCGCATAACGGCCACGTGGTCGGTTAGCGGTTGGCCTGCCGCGGCCAGCAGCACCCGTAACGCCTGCGGCCCGTCCCTGGCGCGCTCGGCCAGGCGTGGCCACAGCATGCGTGCCAGGCGTGCCTCCAGGCGGCACGTGGCCTTGCTGTGGCCGACACGTGGCAAGGCACGTGGCGGGCAGCACACGGCGGCCACGCGAATGGCGGCTTCGGAGCTGCCGGCCCAGACAGCGGTGTACTCCAGGGAAGCCGGCATGGGAAGCGTGCCCTTGGCGAGGGTGCGCGCGGTGATGCGGCCTGGGGGCCGCTGAAGGGCAGAAAGGCCGGTGGGAGCGTTGGCTGGCATACCAGGGACAGCGGGGCCCTGGGAGGCTGGTGCTGGTCCGCACGCGTCGCTGGATTGGGCGTCGCTGGGAACGTGTGGTTGGGCCGATAGCGGTTGGTCGTTGTCGCTGCTGGTGGAGGGCGGAGCGGTCACAGCATGCTCCCTTTGGGGGCTGGGGGCTGGCTCGCCGTCGGGGATGCTGGCCACCGGGCCGCTGCTGTTTGTACCCCATGGGCAGCAGGGTGCGCTGCTGTGCGACTGTACATGAGGAGTGGAGCCCGCCCCGGGCACGCTCCTGCCAGGGGCAGGGCCGAGCACGAGGCCCGTGGCAGCAGGAGCGGGCGCCGAGGACGTGCTGTCCGCAGCTGGGCCCATGGCCGCCCCAGGAAACCGCTGGGCCACAGCAGTCTCCGACCCAGATTGTTGTTCGGTCGAGGACCGCACGGGCGAGGACTGCACGCTCGCGACCGTGCTTCCACAGACATTGTTACCCGTCCCGTCCTCCGCTGCCAACCAGTCCATGGCCCCGTCGCATCTGGCCGCCCCCACCTCCTTGGGCTCCTGGGCTGGCCGGCCGCCGCTTCCTGCTGCGCCCGGCTCCCCTGCCTCTCTGCGGGCGCGCTTGGCACCCAGCAAGCTGCTTCGTGGCGGCAACCCGCCGCCACTGTTGCCAGCGAGTAAGCACGCTGCATGGCCGGGAGGCACGCCGGGGCCCAGGACCCCAGCTCCGGGTGATGCTGCACGCGTCTGGAATGAGGTGGTGCGGATCTGACTTCCAGGAGAGCTGTGCACACGGTGCTTGCCAACAGGTGCCCTAACCGAGGGCACGCGGCCTGATGCACGCTTAGCGGCTGCGCGCTCCGGGTCCACAGCAGCCACCGCTGCTGGCTTGGCGAGGCCATTGGATTGGCTACTGCCTGACGGCGGCCTCGTTACTGCAGGTATGAGGTATACCTGGCCGGCTGCGCGGACAGGGGGCGCTGCCGTGCATTGGCCAAGCAACGAGTAGTTGGGGGCTACCGAGCGGTGGGAACTGGGGTGCGTCGCCTGTGCCTCCGACGCCTGCGCTGGGCCCTGCCCAGGCGTAGAGCTCTGCGACTGGAATGGAGATAGGAGCGGTAACTGCATACGAAGACCGGGTAGCCTTGTCGCTGGTAAGAGCTGCAGCCGAGGTAAGACCTCCACCGCGTCAGCATTCGTGGCTCGCTTTTTGGAGCCATTGAGGCGGACAGGCTCAGGCGCTAGGAGGCAGCGCTTGACATTGGGCATATCGCAATTGGGTTGAGGCTGCGAACCGAGCAGGTTGACCGCAGGCTGTGTATCCATGACGACCTTCTCTTTGCCACCCAGCAATTTGGCCGGATTTTAAGGGTTTCTAGCGTGCCCTTATTGGTTCCGCCGGAGAAGTGCTGTTGCTGCTGTTGTTGTGCTAAGCGCTGCACGTGCAAGTCCCCGGCCACCCTCGCAGCTCGCTGAGCAGTCGCAAATGGCCTTGCGGGTAGCCATTTGAGACACCAGCTGCACAGGACTCTTGCAAGAAGACTTCAGGCTACGCATGGTTGCTGTTGTGTTGGCGGATGGTAGGTTGGGCTTATGGCAGAGTGACTTAGGGCAAAATAGCAGCAAAACGAAACAGAAGATAGTGATTACAAAGAGGCGCAGCAGGACACATGCAAAAGCAGTCTGCTCACAAGGTCAAATCAAGCGTAACCGTACGGCATGCCCGCTCGTCCTCGCTGACCGCCAGCTGCCACCCGACACAGCCCTGCTTGCCACCCTGCTCTTCCCCGGCCGATGTCAGCGACTACTCCCTCATCCGTTTCCTTCACTCCTGTTCCGGCAAGTTGCACACTCGACAGGCCGTGCCCGTCCAGGCCGCTGCGGTGCACCCCTATGCTCCAAGCTGCTCCGAGGCGTCCTGCGCCAGAGCCGTTTACGCCGGCAAGCCCTCTCAGCCTGCACGCTTAGCCGTAGCACCTGCGAGCACATGGGGGGCACAGGTGCACGGCACGGGTGCATGGGTAAGTAAGCAGCCGGTCTGATGGATGCGTGTCCTAGCGGGTAGCCCTCCCCGGCCTCCACAAGTCCGGTAAGGGGAAACGGAAATGAAGCCCAGGTTACCGGTGCCGCACCATTGTGTAAAGCCATCATGGCGTGGCTTTCGCCCCCCCCCCCCTCTCTACTGCAAGCCGCGCAGGGCTGCCCTCACAGACACCGCCCTCGAGTGACATTGTTGCCGGCCCCGAGCCGAGCACCCACACCCATGCACCCCTAGACGACATACGACACCTATGCACATGCTACTCGTTGCGGTGATACATGCTCAATGTGCCGACAGGGCGTATGCAGCGCATGAGCCCCGCATACGGCATGGGACACTCGGATGTTTATAAGCAACACCATGCTTTCAATGGCACATCACCATGACACACCATGCCCGGGTTTTCCAACCCAGCCCTGCGCACAGGCTGCGCACCTGATGGGGTCGTTGCAGCCCTTGGTGGGGTTCTGCGGCCTCCCGAAGCGGCCGCCCCTGGCCAGGTACTGCTGGTGGTACGGCTCGGCCGGGTAGTACATGGAGATGGGGGCGACCTCCGTCACGATCGGGTCCCTGCAGGAAGCAGGCCCACACTCTCTGTTATCGACCAGCTGTTAGTGCAGGAACTGGTAAGTATAGGACACTGGAACCGTGACCTCAAGAAGCACAGCCGAGCAGCAGCGCCCGGCAAACCGGAATCGCCACGGGGGTGCAGCTGATGGAACAGGACTTGCTGGCTGTGCTTCACTGCGCTTGTGCGGACGTTCCCACTGTCATCCCGTAGCCAGCTGGGCAAGTCCCACAAGCAACTAGGGCACGCGCCACCTCTGTGAAGGCAACTGTAGAAGGCCGAACATGAGCCTCTTCTCCAGCCCCCCAAGAGCCCCCGTCTTCCGGGCAACGGTACTACGGACCCGTTCAAGCTTTTCAGCCGCAGCTTATAAAATGACACCATCACTTCCACTTCTTTAAGCGGAAGCAGCAGCCTTCGGACGCGCGGAGGCAGAAGAAACTGAGGGGCATCCTTGATGCAAGATAAGGGGCAGCCTCCGCGTTACAGCCAGCCGGAATATGCGTAGGAAAGCCATGCGTCATGCGGCAAGCTATCAGGGCGCAGCAAGAACCTCTCGCTCCCGCAAGTCTTGTTGTTGGCGTGGGACGGGGCACGTGCGCCCGTGGCGTGTCAAGTGCCCCAGGAACTCATGCATCAGCACTGGTTGTGCATGGCGCACTTGGCTTTCATGCTTTCACAGAGACAGTGGCCCATTGCTATCCTTGTCAGCCTCTCGTCCCAAGTTCTTGCCGAGTCGTCCAACGTGTGTTGGCGTGTTGAACACAGCAGCAGCTGTTTTACTTGCAGCTTAACGCTTGTAAACCTGCTACCCATGACCAAAGCAACCACTCGAACGCCTACGAGTGGTAGCACTTAGCAGGCTCGCGGCCGCCTTGTTGCTCGTCCCTTGCTCGTCCACCTGGGACAACTCACAGGCAGAGCTGCCCCTTGAAGACAACGTAACAGGCTCCACAGTTCGGTAAGCATACAAAAACAACTTGAGGTTCGCGCATCCCACCAACGATGTCCGAGCAACGCTGTCGGCCACGAGCCACTTGCGCCACTGGAAGGCAGTCGCTTGTGTGCCCTTCTCCTATGCTTGTCTTTCCTAGGCCGACCCTTGACGTCTGTCACGCTATAGCAAGCCGGAAGGTTGCCAGAGGCAGTTCACACAGGCTGCAGCTGCTGGCGCTCCAGCTCTAGGGCCTGTTGGACACGTCTCGGGTTTCCCGCCGACGCAAAGCCGCAAGTTGGCCATGGCGGGGGTGCCATGTCGTGCACTGAAAACAGCTCATAGTGCTGCTGGTTTGCCATGCCTTTTATTATTCACACATTTCCCTCGTCTCCAGCCCGCTGTTTCGTTCATGGTCCACCCGAACTCATTCCCAGTGCTGTGGCCCCATGGCCCCTCCCCCAACACGCAACCCATGCCCGCTCCATTCCTTGTCACCGCCCCCCAGACCGACATCATGTTTCCGACCAACATCCTTTCCCGCCCATTAAACCCCTGCTGTGCACCGGTAACTCACTTGAAGTCCTTCTGCTTCTCCGCCAGCGCCTTCTTGGCCTCCGCCAGCTGCTCCTCGCTGTGCGTGTAGATGCCGGAGCGGTACTGCGTGCCCACGTCGTTGCCCTGCCGGTTCAGCTGCGTGGGGTTGTGGCGGCCCCAGAACTCCTCCAGCAGCCGGCCGAACGACACCTCGCTGGGGTCGTACAGCACCTGTACGGCAACGGCCACAGGATGTTGATATGGACGTGGACGCACCCCACCACACCCAATTCAGCCGGCAGTAGAATGGGGGATGCTAGGCCATGTGCAGATTGCTAACCTGGGCACAGGTATCTGGGCCTTGTGTGCTGATGGCCGCAGCTGCCCCGGTCGTCTCACGACGGCGTGCGCCACATGCACCACCCGCCGCTCCTGAACCGCCTTGCCCTGCAACTCCCAACCTCCACTCCACCCCACCCACCTGACAACTTCCGCTTGCATGCCCCCGCCCCGCCCCCGCCCCCAAACCCCCACCCCCACCCCACCCCGAGCCCCCGCCCCACCTGCACCACCTCCGCGTGCCCCGTCTGGCCGCTGCACACGTCCTCGTAGGTGGGGTCCGCCACCGTGCCGTTGCAGTAGCCCACCTCCGTGGCAAGCACGCCCGGCACGCGCTGGGGGCGGGAGCAGGTGAGATCGTTTCAGTACGGTATGACGACGAAACTATAACTGCATGACCAAGGGGCGTACGACTGGTGAACAGGCGTGTTAGGGCTCCTGGTACCATCGCATCGCACATCGCGAACACGCTAAGGGAAACCAGGTCGCCAAGGGTGCGTTTGCTGACCAGGCCACCCGCAACGCGTTCCAAAGAGGGTTCACAGCGGTGAGTGCTCGGGTGGCACGTACCCCCACCAACGCCCCCCAACACGCCTGACAAACCGGCTTTGGTCTCATAACGTTCTGGCCTTGCAGGCAGTTGCCGGGTTACACAGGTTATAGCCCCCAAATCCTGTCCCATCGGCCCAACCCCAGCGCTCTCAGACCGTAGCGGCAGTCGATAGCCCCCACCGGCCCCACCTGGAAGGCCAGCTCCGGGCCCCAGAAGCAGCCCGCGCCGAAGGTGGCCTTCTGCAGCTTCTCCGACGGCACCAGCTTGACCAGCTCGACTGCGGGGGTAGGGAGGGAGCAGGCGGGAGTAGGTGTTGAGCAATGCCCTGGCACGCACCATGGACACACGGCGCTGCTGCGCCGAGACGAGCGCTGCTTCCTGGAGTACCGTATGCGTGGAACCAAGGACAGGTAGGACAGATAAAAGTAAAGAGACGCGAAGGGTACATCTGGTTGCATCTAGTGAGCTTCTTGCGAAAGTCAACCGGCCAGACGCACCGTCGAAGGTGAGCGCCTTGCCGGCCAGCTCGTGGTTGAGGTCCAGCGTCACGCTGGTGTCGTCAACCAGCTCCACCCTCGCCACACGGCCGTTGCTCAGCTGCACCTGTGCGGGAAAAGACATGACAAGGGGAGGGACCACAGCTTAAGAAAAGGGATAGTGCTCGCACACGGGCCTGAGGCGGGTAGGCACCACAGCACAGGCGCACACCCCGGGCCTGTTCCAACCTCACCCTGGTGCGTGGGTTGAGTTCCTGCCAGCAACGCCCTGCCCCTTCCGAAAACCCCACAGTGCTAACCCACACCCCCAGAATCCGCACGGGGACCCTCCATGTTGCCCCAGTCTTGCACGCACGTTGGCCCTAGACTTGCATGTACCCAACCCGGTGCCGGGACCGGTCTCGTGCCACCCCGGCCCACCATGACGCCGGGCTTGAGGTCTGGGTTGGGCTTCTCCGTGGGCACGCGCAGCACGGCGTTGGGGTCGCGCTCGCCGTACGCGTCGGCCGGCTCGATGCGCTGCTTGCGCGTGCCGCCCTGCGCCAGGCCGGTGACGGCCACGTCGAAGCCCTTGATCACCTGGCGGGCGGGGTGGGGCGGGGCGAGACTGCCAGGTTGGCAAAGCACGCGTGGGTAATGCGTGGCAGGCAAGTCGAGTTGGTGGAGTAGGTCGAAGCCGTTTGATCAGTTGTAGGCACGGCCGATTTGAGGTGCTTGGGGATTCGGGCTCCAGTTGTGGGGGCCGGCGTGTGGCAGCAGGCGGCCAGGGCCGCAGGCAGGCAACATGCGTTTAGGGATCGGGCCTATCGGGACTTTGTGCTTACACCGAGAAAGTACAGCAGCGGTGCGGACCGTACCTTGCCTCCACCGATGATGAAGTCCAGCGGGTCCCGGCCGCGGCTGGAGTCGAAGACCGAGCCGTCATCCAGCGTGCCCGTGTAGTGCACCTTGGAGGGAAGCAGATTGGGCAGTGGCCTGAACCCCACAGTTGTGCGGACACGTGCCGGGCCAACCGGTGGCGACACAGCTCCTTCTATCCCAGTGTGCACATGGGCTGCGCGCGCTGTCCCATCTGGCGTGCACGTGGACCGCTTGCCCTCTACTTGTGCGCTCTAAGCATGCTTAAGTGGAGGACCTTGGGGACGCAGGGAATGGCCAGATGCGACCAGGGGGCAGTTGGTTCTTGCGTGCGGGACGTAAGAGTGGAGCGCCCTGCATCCTTGGAGGCCGTGTAATCGTGTGGATGACACAAAGGTAAAGCACGTGAGGTTCGCTTGGAGCAGCACGGACTTCAGGGCAGGCCGGTTTATGGGTCTAGCCTGTGGGTCCAGAGGCCCATCACACGGCGTGGCCCACCTGGACGAAGTCCCCTGCCTTAGCGGTGGCGGCAGACGCCGAGACAGCCACAGGCCCTGCGACGCTGCGATGTGCTGGGCGCTGCCAGCCCACTTGCGCCAAGCGCCTGTGACATGATAACCAACACCGGTGAGTTTCAGTTGCCCGGTTTGCTTCGGCGACATGAGCAGAAGCACGTTGACGTTCAGCCGTGTCCTTGCTTCGCCGAATTTCTCCAGTTACCAAAAGCGCTTCGATCTAAAATCATGTCAGGCTTATGGTGATCGGGGATCCTTGCGACAGTGAGATCGCAGCACTGACAGGCTCACACCTGGCCGACGCCTTGAGGCCCAGGCGCGACGAAAGCTGCATCGTTCCCTATCACTGTGCCTCGTGGCAACTGCAGAATGTGCAATTGCCCTTTTTACTCCTTTGTATGCATTGCGTGCTTAGTGCTCCATGTGAGGCCCGAGGGTCGTTTTTCGTTGATAAAAATGAATAATACCTTTTGAATCCCCTGACACCGCCCTAAGGCATGCGCCTGCTGTTTTACGAGTCTATAAGTTATGTGCCTTGTTCTGGAGAAATGGGGAAATTCTGTTTTTTGGGCTAGTGCCAGACCGCTCTGTGCCCTGTGTGTTCCTGCCAGGGCCCAGCCCGTGCAACTCTTCATCGCCCAAAGGATTTGCATTGCGCTGCTAGTTCTAGGGCTTTGCATAGAAACAAAACAGAGTTGCGGCTTGGATGGTTTCGTTCCAGCATAGCACAGGTTCATTTGATGCCTGAACCATGCATCATAGGCGATAGTTTATTACCACTGCACTCTCAAACAACAAGACAAGCGGCTGACAGAGACTGATTCAGAGCCCATTCCAGTTGCTCGTCCAGTGTGTCACAACTTGGCTCAACTGCGAATGCGACATCAAAGTATTCTTGGTTTCGTGCTTGTACTACAGTTGTAGATAGTTGCCAGGCTACACCAGATGTGAAACTCAACTGCTCGTCCAGCCGTCCCCTCTCAGGCTGAAGAACCCTGCACCACTACCAGGCCTTCTGACTCGATTTTACAAGATATATACGGTGGATTGAGGCTGGCCGTTACTCTGTTAGAGCGATGGGAGGGAGAGGCGAGAGGCTGCAGAGATAGACTAGCTCATGGCAGCGGCTGGAGAGGCGGACCACACCGCACCGGTGCGTAAATATGGTTTGACCGTCGCCAGCAGCGACCTCCGTCGGCCGTTGCTGTCTGCACGAGCAAGGACAGGCCGAGCCAAAGCTGTGCTGCATTGTTCCCACTCCGACAGATTAAGCACTTGCTGACATAGATGCCTGGCTTGCGACCAAGTTCTGGGGCTGCCTCATGGCAGTGTTGTGTCTGTCGCCACGCTGCGTTTGTCAGCATTCGCCCAGCGTTCGCCTATTCCGCCACGGCAATGTATCCCCGCTTTATGCAGGCACACTTATATAGGGAGGCCTCCCGGAGCATCTACAGTGGCCTGCAGTCGCATTTCAACAGCCGGACGCTCGCGGATATCAGCATCGTGCGTCCTGACGGTCGACTCATACATGCCCATCAGGTCATTCTAGCGGCATGCAGCCGCAAGCTCTCCTCGGTGCTTGCATATGGTGAGCCCTCGCGTGGTCTCCGGGTCTCCCTCAGCACCCCGTAACACCTGCAGCAGCACCCGGGATGCGACCTCCGGACAAACAAACAATCAAGGGCCGGGCCCTGCAGCATCGTCATCTATGTCTTGCTGATACCCTTGGCCTAGGTGAACACTAGGCCGCGGTGGCTCTTAAGCAGCTGCTGCCCTCCGCTACACCCGCAGGCGATGCCACCGGCAAGGAGCTTCCTATCCAGGGCGTGGATAGCAACGCCCTGGAAACTGTAATTGGCTTTTTCTATCGCGGCGAGGTGCTGCTCACTGTGAACACTGTCGTTCCAGTGTACGATGTGTGCCTCAAGCTTGAGGTGCCGGGCCTGGCGGCAGCGTGCGAGCAGTTCGTACAGCAGGCCCTCAGCGTCGGGACCTGCTGCATCTTTCTTGAGGCCGCCGTGCAGCTGCTGTTGGAGCACACAGTAAAGCTATGCCTTGCGTTTGCGAAATCCAGGTGCGTGGGCGGGCTTTCGCGTTAGCTTGCACGGGCCCTGTCGTGTATCCAGTAGCACGGCCCGAGTCGGGCGACGAGTACCGAGTAATATGCTGATCCTGTGTCTCGGCGGGGAGGGCTACCTCGCGCACAGGCAATTTTGCTCAGTGTGAGACCAGCGTACCCTAGTAGTATCAGCATGTAGCGCCAGCCGCCGGCTATCAGGTGCGCATGCTGGTGCCGCCAAAGCAACTGATGAGCGGTGCAGTGCCGGACGTGCATTTTTAGCGCAAGATGGCTGGTCCTACGTGCGTGCGTGCCTGGCAGTAGAAAGTAACAGTGAATGGCGTGAGTAACAGCAGTTGTCAAGGGTATGCATTGTGCAATGGTGCTCCGCTGCCAGTGTTGGTAATGGACAAGCGGAGACACGCACGGGGGCAGACGCGCCGTTGGAGATCTCCTAATACATGTTTACTGGCCTGTACAGTAGTCCTTGCGGCTGAACCCCAAATCAGCGTTCCTCGTTGCGAGGCCCTGGCTCGTGCAACCTGGGTGCCATGGGCGTTAGGTCAGGTGACATGTGGCGACCGCGTGCTTCACGTCCTGCAGGGTGTCATGGCACCAGCATCATCTGGGGTTATCAGGGACGGACATAGTACGCACTCCTGTGCATTCGCCCTCCTACACAAGCATACGCACAGTGTCTTCTTTGCAGTCTCTGCAGTAATTCTGAGTACCAGTTGACTTTGGCATTTTGCGAGATGCCATGGTCCTTTCCTTCTGCTGTTCTCCTGGCTGTGGTGATGACCACATTTTCTATTTTTATAAGCGTGCGTGCCAGCACTGTCGGCCTAGGGGACGCACGAGGTAGGACGCATTGCCAGGGCTGCGTACTGAGGTGTGGCCACCAGTGTTGGCGGTGTTGCGCGCTGCATCTAGTTGGCGCCCTTGGTGTGTCTCAGGTGTGTGTCAGTTGTGTGTGTCATGTGGTGCTCGTGCTAACAGTGCGCATGTGTTCCGTGAGGTCTAGCCAGGTTGGCTGCAACGTCTCTCCTCTCTGGGCTCTGGTGCCACTTGGACACGTCCTGTGCTTGGCAACTATGCTCAACTTGTTTGGGGCACACCGATTCGGTGCCCTTGCACCCTTACGGCCACAGGTTCAGCGAGGTGGTGGCCAGCTCGTCCTTCCAGCAGCTCTCGAGCGAGGCGCTGCGCATGCTGCTGGTCCCCATGCGCTCGTCCATCTCCGACGTGTCCATGGCACGTGCCCTGGCACGCTGGGCCGTGCACCGTCCCGAGCACCTGGCCGAGTGCGAGCAGCTGCTCAAGGAACTCAACGTCACGGCGGCAGCCCTGCTGCAGCTCCTGCAGTCCCCCGAGTTTCTGCAAGGCCTCCAACAGCAGCAGCAGCAGAGGGAAGCAGCAAAGGGAGCGGCGGTGGGGCCGGGTGCGGGGGCGGCGGCGGCAGGCGCAGCAGCGGGCGGACTCGGCACTGGTGGCGGTGTGCCGCAGCAAGGCCGGAACCGGGAGTGGGACTCGCCGCAAGACAGAGACAGTGGCGGCGGCGGGCGAGGGATGGGGGCTGCCGGCGGGCCGGGGGTTGCAGGGGGCGGCAAGGGGGGCCTCCCGAGCGCAGGCAGCGGCGGTGGGGCGCTGCTGCAGCACAGGAGCAGCGGGGCCATGCCTGGCGGCGGCGGCGGCGGCGGCAACGGCGGGCTTCCGGGGCCGGTGGGGCTGCCGCAAGCCGTGATTCAAGGCGTTCAGATCATGAAGGTTCCTGCCACCGGGGCGCCCATCAACGTCTCGGGCGGGACGCTGAACGCGCCCAAGCGCCTGAGCGGGAACGGCAGCGGCGGTGCGGCTGGCGGTGCCGGCAGCGGCGGTGGCGGCGGCCTTCCTCCGCCTTCGCCGCTCAGGCAGGGTGACCGCTCCCTGCCGCCCCCGGACCGCTCCCCCGCCCAACAGCAGCGCTCACCCATCCTAGGGTCCACAGGGGGCCCCGGAGCAGGCGCCCTAGCCTCTGCCATGCCTCCGGGGTCCATGGGTGCCCGCGACCGGGCGCCCTCGGGTGCTGCCAGGACTGGACCCCTGCTGGACCGGGACTCGGCCCCGGGGCTCAATGGCCCGCCCCTCCTTCAGCACAAATCGACCAGACCAGCATGGCCTGCTGGAGGAGAGGAGGCCGACCCTCTCAGTGGCGGTGGCCCAGGGCCGGGTGGACGGACCCAGCAGGTGCAGCAACGCGCTCTCCCGTTCGGGTCCGCCTTTGGCACCGGGCCTAAAGCTGGGGCAGAGCCGTCGGGTAGACAGCTAGGGCAGCAGCAGGGCCTGGGTACAGGCTTGCGGGGGATGGATGCGGACAGCGCCTCGCGTGATGCACTGACGGAGGGCCGGCGTGCTCCAGGTGCCGGGCCCCAAGGCGGCGGTGTGCGGGGGCCGGCGGAGGATGAGCGGGAGGGCTCGGTGCACGGCGGAGGGCCCGGGGGGCGTAGAGGGGCCGGCCCGGGCGCTGGGTCGGCGGAGGGCAGCCAGCCGCAGCCGCAGAGGGGCATGGCAGGTGGGGAAGGAGGGGGGCTGGAGGGCCGGGAGGGCCAGCAGCAGCAGCAGCAGCCCAAGGGCTCGATGATTGCGGTGCCGCTGCACGTGTTGGAGCACGCGGGCATGGGGGTGCAGCTACTGGCCTCTGGGTCGGTGGCGGTGTCCGGTGGGCCGTTGGGGTCGCAGCGGCTGGTGCTGCAGGTGGTGACGGGCCCGCAGCAGATGCTGCTGGCGCTGGTGCCTGGTCTGGTGGCTCAGCAGATGCAGGGAGGGGCCCCGAGCAGGGAAGAGGGACCGTCGCCTGCCGTGAAGGAGGAGGAAGCTCCTTCAGGGAGGAGCTCTGGGCCTGCGGGAGTGCGGGACAACGCGGCACGGGGTAACGCCACGGCGGGGGGCCCTCCTCCTCCCCAGGATGCAGGGGGGTCTGTGGAGGGAGCAGGGGGCGGCTTGGGACCTGTGATGGCTGCGGTCGTCAAGCAGCAGCGGGAGCAACAGCGAGAGCAGCAGCAGCAGCAGCAGCAGCGGGAGGGGGACCTGGACCCGCGGTTGGGGCCGCAGGTGTCGCGGCTGGGGCGCATGGGGTCGGACCTGCCTGGGGGCCGTGGAGGGGAGGGCGGCGGCGGGGTCCAGGGCGGTCAGGGCGGATCGCCAGTGCGGGTGCCGCCTCCGGGCTTGAGCGATGTTGGTGGGGGCCTGAGGACCGGGATCCTTGCGACCGGCCGTATGGCTCTAGGGGGAATGCTAGGGGCTACGGGGGCGGGTCCGACGGACCTGGCAGCCGTCCAGCCAAGCCTGGGCACGCAGCGGCAGCAGCAGCAGCAGCAGCTGCTGCAGCCACCGGGCTTGCCAGGAGGCTCCTGGTTGGGGGAGCAGGGCGGGGAGGACATGGAGGGCGCTGGGGAGGGGATGCAGGCCTTCCCAAGTGGGATGCCAGGGCTGGGACCTGGGGCCCCGGGTGACGCTGGGCTTGGCATGGAGGGGCCGGGCGGGCCGATGGGGGGCGGCGGCGGCGGCGGGAAGCGGCGGCGGGCCTCCCCTGAGGACGACCCGGACCACGTGGACGAGGGCTCGCGGGGCGGGGGGCGCAGCTCGCGGGCGGGGGGCTATGGGGGCCACGGCAGCAAGGTGGGTTTCGAAGACGGCGTTAGCAGTGTGCTACTGCGCATTGGAGCGCGTACATGCGTTTTGCGCTCCTTTGGCAGGTGCCATATGCCACGCCTGGCAGTGACTGACACGTCATGCACCACGCTGCTGTTGCACCAGCGCTAACTAGCCATCCTGCTACAGCTGAATCCTGCTATTACTTGCTTCGCCGCGTACCCGCTGTCCGCCCTCGCCGTACGCAGGGCCCACTGATGTGCCACGTGGACGACTGCCACGTGGACCTGACCGCCCTCAAGGAGTACCACCAGCGCTTCCGCATCTGCGACTTCCACCTCAAGGCCTCGGTGGTGCTGCGGGACGGCACCCCGCAGCGCTTCTGCCAGCAGGTGCGGGATGCACCACCTGCTGGCACCTCATGGCGCCCTTCCGATGTGTTCTACACGAGTAGCATGATCAGTGGCATGGGCTGTGGTGCGAGCATGCCTGCACTGCCATCCACTGCTGCCAGCACGTGCACGCTTGCTGCGGTTGACGGCTGCGGTGCACCCATGTGCACCCAGATGCACCCGCCCCCAAGCCCCCTGACTACGTTTTTGCCGGTGCCTTGAGGAGGGGCCCGTGCTACCCGAGCAAATGTCGCGCACTTGCATCCCCACGGTATGCCCCCTCATGGCTAGGCTTGCCCAACTGTCTGTGCCCGCGCCCTTCACAGCGTCCCGGCTGCAACAGCACCTCAACCATCCGCTGCATGCTTTCTCTTTCTGCCATGTCTCCTCCAACACGATTTGCGTACCCCTGCCCTTGCCTGCCTGCCTTCCGTCTGTGTGCAGTGCGGCCGCTTCCACGTGCTGTCAGAGTTCGACGGGACCAAGCGCTCCTGCCGGGCGAGGTCGGTTGAATCTGAGTATTGTTTTGTTCTCTGCTGCTCTGTGTCTGCAGCAGCTGCACACAAAGGGCATGGGTGCAGTTTAAGTTTTGGTGGTGAGGCACAGGGTACGCATGCGTGCGTTTTACTTTGCCGTGAGCAAAGCAGTGCAAATGTCTAGATTTCTCAGTGGCTCGACAGGCGCCTCGAACGCGTCGGCTGCGGTCGCTGCAGTGCCGGTTTCGGGGTGCCCCGTGTAAGCTACAGTTTGTGCAGCAAGCAAGTACTGGCTCTTCAAACCATTCATCTGTCTCGGTGATTATTGGCACTGCTCAAGGAACCGTGTTTCGCATTGTACTGACGCATAGGTGTACTGATTGAGGATGATCCGGCGCCTCAAAGCAAGCTGCTCATAGCTATGATGATGTGAAAATGTATTTCTGCAGTTTATGTTAGCATCATGGCTTGCAGGCTGGACTCATACTGACCCTTTTCGTTTGGGTCTCGGATAAAACGCCGACCTGTGTCCATATTTCCCTGCTGTGTAGGTTGCAGCGGCACAACGCACGACGGCGCAAGCGCCCGGACCAAAAGACATCAGGTACCTTGAAACAGGGCTGAACCACAACAGCCGGTTGCAACCGGGCGAGCAGGTTGCTTGACTCTTGCGCGTGGGCTTGCCGTGACGCCAGGTCCATTCTCATGCTGTTTTACTGATGAAAGGTGGCATTCTTTGTGCTTGCAGATTGGAGCGACGAGGGGCGCAAGACCAGCACGGTAAGTCATTCCAACCCAAATTCCTGATCAGCATGCGCAGTGACAGCAAGAACCTTTGCATCAGCAACTGTATGCAGAATCTGCTGGACGCCCGCGGTGCCGCTCACTCGTCTCTGTCACCTGTCCTGTGCCTGTCCCCAGGGTGCACCTCGCGACAGCCCAGCCAGTGGACCCAACCCAATGGGTGGCCTCATGCGGGGCATCGCAGGCGGCAGCGCCGGCGCCTTCGCCCTACCCCCCTACCAGCAGCAGCCGTACCCCGGCGGCGGCGCGCAGCGCGGTGGCTCGGACTCCCCTTCTCCGCAGGACGAGGATGACCCGGACCAGGACATGGACGGGGACGGGGAGATGTATGCAGCGGCTGCCCTGCAGCACCTGCGAGCCACGGAGCCGCACCAGCCGCTGCAGGACCGCGGGGGCCAGATGGAGGAGGAGGGGGCAGCAGCTGGGTTTGGCGGGGGAGCAGGAGGCGGCGGCGGGTTGCACGCAGTGGGGTCATCGGGTGCCTTTGCGGCGTTGCAGCGGAACAGGCAGGAGCTGCAGCTGCTGCAGCAGCGTGCATTTGCACAGCAGCAGCAGCAGCAATACCAGGGGCTGTTGCAGCAGGCGGCTTCGGGTGGGAGGGACATGGCGGTGGTGCTGGGCCGGAGCCCGCACAGGCAGTCCATGGGTGGCCCGGGTGAGGTGGCGGGGGACGTCCCGTTGGAGCAGCTGGACTACAGGCAGCTGGGGCAGCTGGGGCAGCAGTGGCGTGACGGGCACGTGCGACAGCAGCAGCTGCAGCAGCAGCAGCAGCAGCAGTCGACGCTGCAAACTCAGAAGCTGTCCCCGCTGCCGTTGCCGTTGCAGCAACAGCAGCAAGAGGTGGGGCAGCGGCAGCTGCAAGGAGGCCCACAAGACCCGCGCATGCCTCCCGGCGGCTCGGGTCCCGTAGACCAGGAGCAGCTGCTGATGGCCCTGAGGCAGCAGCAGCGGGAGCAAGAGCGGGAACAACAGCGGCAGCAGCAGCGCTTCATGCACCAGCAGCGGGAGCAGCAGCAGGCGGCCGGGGAGCACATGAGTGATGCCGCGCTCGCCAGGGCCCGCGAGGAGGAGCCAAGGGGCTTGCACCAGGCGGACGTGAGGGAACAGATGCAGGCGCAGGGGCAGGCGCAGGGGCCCGACAGGGAGGCCAGGCAGGGCGGAACCGCCCAGGGGCAGGCGCTAGGGGGGGGCAGAGAGGCAGCTGGCGGTGCCGGTGGTGAGCAGCCTACGGGTGCCACTGGTAGACACAGCACCGCTCAGCCTGAGGCCGTTGCACCTGAGGCCGCCGCCGCCGCTGCGGACACGCCATCGGAGGAGGGCGGCGGCGGCGGCGATGGCCGCGCGAACACGGACGTGCAGCGGGAGGAGCGTGTTGGCCCTGCAGCGGCAGGCGAGGGGACTGGCAGGAAGGCGGCGGAGCAGCCGCCCGCGTCCGCAGGTGCGGGTGCGAGTGCGGGTGGTTCGCCGCCTAGGGTGGAGCAGAGGGAGGTGGTGGTGGCGGAGGAGGCGGGCCAACAAGGTGCTCAGGCAGCGGGCACTGCTGCTGAGGCGCCCGAGTGACGCATGGTGCGGCTAGGGAGTCAGCTGGGTTGTGGGCGTGCAACCGAGTGGAGTAGATGCGGGTAGAGGCAACGGAGGTTGTTGGGGAAGGGGCCCAGACAGCCAGCAGCGGAAGGAGCAGCACCCGGCGGACGCGTGTATGGGGGTGCGGGTTAAGGAACCCGCTTCTGTCTGTGCATGCCGCCGAGTGGTTGTCTGGTTGGGAACAGGGAGAGATTGCGGTGCATGGCGCACGGAAGCCCAAAGCGTGCTCAGGGGCGCAAGGGGACGTGTCACGCCTCGTGTTGTGTGTTTTGATGTTGCGGTAGGTTTGGCCTTACCATCAAGATGGCGCTACGCCAGCCAGGGGCTAATGTTCAGTTTGCGGTACATATCCGGACAGTAGGTTGCCTGCCGGCAACTTCCTCTCTTGCTGTTGTGAGCGTTGATGTCATAATGCTGGGATTGTTTGCGGAGGCACGGTGTGCGTGAACCTCGTGCACACCGGTGACCCGCTGTGCGCTGTGCATAGAGCCAGGGGTATGTGCAATCAAGGATGAAGCATGTGTGCCGTCGACCGGCTTGTTTTAACGGATACTGCCCGCGGGCAAACAACAAGTGCGCCGTGTTGTGGACGTAAAGAGCCAACGTGCTATGCCAGCAACAACGCCGTGCACAGTTGCCGCTGGATCATTCGGACCGTAATGTGGTACTTGATGGTTGAGAGTCTAGAGTGCGGAGGCACAATGGGTAATCGGCTGCATGGGCACGTGGGGATGCATGCCATATCGGGAATGCGCTGTACTGCACGTGTACCGGTTGCGTGTGTGCGTGGGCACTGTGATGTGGATGCCACGGTACGGTCCCGTGTGTATTGATGGCAGCTGCGGCCGTGTGCGACAGTTCCCAGGTAGCGCCCGGGGCAGAACAGCGAAGGCTGTTAATGTGCTGCTCCTAGTAAGGCCTGCCCTTGAGTGCGGATTGAACGTCAGGAGTGTAGCCGCAATGCATGGCTGTATCGGGATATGGCGGCGGCGCTGAAGGCAGCGGCGGGTGAGCGGGACACGCCTGCCACTCGTAAGATGCTGTGGACGGGGTGCGTACCCGTACGTACGTGCAGGGGACCCCTGCATACGTGGGTACTGACAGGTAGGGAAGGCGGCCTATGAATTCTTGGTGGCTTGGTGGTCTGGGCAACTGTCCCACGTCTGGAGGGCCATGGCATCGCGCGCAACCCCAGCTGCTGTTGGCAAGGCTCGAGTGTTACTGCCTTGATGTACAAGCAGGAACAAGATAACTGCTGCTGCTGCCGCAAACGAACAGAATGCCGGTTGGTAGCAGAGATGCGTTGTGGGTCTCTGCACGCGGTGCCATGGACGTTGCATAGTTGCGAGGACTGCGTGGCCCTTGCGCGCATCTGCTGACCCATTGACCACGTGTGGCATGCTACTTGTGCAAAAGCGCACTTGCCCATTCCAGCAGTACAGTCCTGCTGGGCGAGTGAGAGCTTACGCGCACTGTCAGCTGCACCCGAGCTGTGAAGCTGCTGTAAGCATCGCGATGAGCGGTCGTTGAACTGCGTGAAGGCGCCGGCCTTGCTTCGCCTTGTACTCGATGGCGCTGACCCATGGGCCATTGGGCCCAAAATCCACTGCTTCTCGGATATTATACTGAAAGAGTTTTACAGTTGCGATGACAAAAAATATTACCGCCACTCCGGACCCAACGGCCCCGACCCACGGGTCATCGGGTCGCCCGAACTCTCGTGGCAAGTCATTGGACGCTCGAACTCAAGCCGCCAAGGTTCCAAGGCCGACCCATGCGGGCCCGTATATAAGCCCAGCGGAAAGCATATGTCGGTTATCCGCTTCCAGCCATACCCTCCATCGCCTCCCTTATACTGCCTGAACACGCACGTCGCCTGCAAAAGGCTTCCTTGCTGCTTCAAAGCCGCAAGCGCTCCGAGCACGATGGCCGCCTTTCGCCGCGCCCTCGCAGTCCTTCTGATCGCCGCTCTGGTCTGCCAGGCCGCACGCGGTGAGGGAACCATATCTCCTTCCCACAAATAGAGCGCCCCGAAAGCCTCCTCTCTGTCCCACAGTGTCATCTTCTCCTTGTCTGCTACCGCTGGACTGAGGCCCTGCGACCAAGCAGGACAGCTGTGCTTGTGGCATGCACTCGAAGCACAGGCGTTCCACTCCGCACCCACCTGGCGCTCTGCATTTCGGTTCCGTAGCGTCTCCGGCTCTGCATGCATGTCAGTCCCGGAGGTGCAGCACGCGGCCAGGAGGCCGGGGAAGCATGCTCGTTACCCATCGTGCGTGCCCTGGACCCTACCTCCCACCCGCCCCTGCAGCCCAAGCCCCCGACTGCGAGCAGGCCGCCAAGGACCTCCCCAACAACTCCGCCATTGCCGCGTTCAAGAAGTGTGCGACGCCCACGTCCATCTCGGACGACTGCTGCAAGACGGTGGGTGCCCGATTGCCACAAGACATGATAATACACCGTAACCGCACGCCACCACATCTGGTGTGCGCAGGTGTGCGGTCTTGTGCCTGGGACACCCCACGCGAGAGAGCAGCAATGTTGTGCATCTCGTTTGATCGCTGTTGTTCGCGTTGCTGTCTGGTTGACGCTGTAGTTGTCGCTCGTGCTGTTTACCTCTGGTTGCGTTGGGCTGCCGCCCGCTCCGCCCCATGCGCCAAGCCGCCCTGTGCCGCCTGCACACTGTACATTCCGGCCGGGTGTTCGAGGTGAAGACCCAGGCAGTTCGTACCTTGACGCCGGTTGTACAACGTACTTGCCCCTCCCGTTCCGTGTGCCGGTGCCCGCAGCTCCTGCCGTTCGCCGAGTACTATGACTGGTGGGTTAACCTGGGTGGTGGTGGGGTGGGCGGGTGCATCCGTAGTTTCAGCATCACCAGAGCCACGCCTTCCAGGGCGTCACCCTCTCGACACCACGACAGTTTTCAGTGCAATTTTGTGTGACAATGCAAATAGCTGCAAGCACAGCCTGTGGGTGCTCCCGCGTGTTCCTGGGGGTTCATGCCGTTCTAGACCTTGTCCTCTTGAGTGTTACTAGTCCATGTCCAAACACCTGCTTGACCATGGCTGGTGCTTTGTCGCCCTGTGCGGTCTAATCCTCCGGCACCCCTCCGCGCTCCCCCATGCCGTACTCCCGCAGCCTGAAAGACCCCAAGTACCGCGACCAAGCCAACACGTGAGTTGCAGCTGCTCGCGTACATGCATGCCTGCACCACCACATCTGCGCTCCTTGGGGCTGCCACCATGCATGCCGTCCCAAACCCGTACATTGGACCTGTTTGAACACCCGGCACACACTTCCCGCTAGCCGCTGCGCTCCGTCATCTATACCGTACAGCATGTACATCTCCGACTCGTGCGTGGTGCTATATATGCTTCTGGGCCCGCCATGCACGCGATGGGCGTTGATCCTGCACCCGGGGCATGCCCACTCGCGCATCCGGTCGTACTGCATCTTTGCAGTACAGACTGAGAGGAACCTGATTTGAGCACTCAGCGACGGCCTGCGTGTCGCTTGTTCGTCCAAGTACCCTTACTCACCGTCTCACCCCCAACCTGCCTCATCCTCTCGCACCCGTCAGGTTCCTGGGCGGTGTGACCACGGTCGACGCGGCGGAGAAGGCGTGCCTGTCGTAAAGGCCTGGGGTAGGACCTACACGCAGCACACCAGCTGGTGGCAAGTGGTGTAAAGGGTGGCCAGGGCAGCCTGGACAGCTCAGTGCGTTTGCAACATGAGCCTGGGCGTTACGACGGGCCGCCAGTGAGAACATTATGGGTTATCGCCTGGCTTATTACGTGGTACTGGTACATTGAGAGTAGGTGTGGTAGTTGAGGTTGGCGGTTGAAAGGGCAAGGCAGGTGGCGCGGTCGTGCATGCAGTTTGGTGCAGGGAGCTCGGCTGCATGGTGTTGCTCGGCTGCATGGTACGCTGTCGGCCAGTGGCTAATCAACACTTGGCCGCGCAGTGCCGACACGGCTTGGTTGTCAACCGCCATCCAGGATCAGCTGTGCACGGCAGGTGGTTGCCTATGGGTTTGCGCGTTGGCGATGCACGTTTCATTGTCGTGTGGACGTACAGGAATCGCGCATCCCTGCATGCTGGCCTGGAGGTTGCCTCGAGCTCATGCATGTCGAACGAGACAAGCGACACGACGAAGATGTAACTGCCACGCCTCTTGGACTGTACACGAGCGCTGTCGTACGCTGACCACGTGCAATAGTGACGCTGGCGGTCTGCCTGCCCACGTGCCCGCCCGTTAGCTTCCGTTGACGCCAGCAGTTCAGCCAGGTTCAGCGCAGCGCCATGGGGGCGTCCTGCAGTAACGACTTAGTACCAGAGGGCTTAGCACCTGAGTTGCCCTGGGCTCCTGCACCTGCTTATACACGGGCTTGCCCTGCAGCCCTGGTGAAGAGGGCTTTTGGGTGGTGCTGGGATAATAGTGCGTTCTTTTTTAGAAAAGAAGCCACACTGGGTAGGACAGGGCAGGGCCAGGTTGCTTAAGGTGACAATGATGTTACACGTGCTCGGCGGGGGACCCCTCTGAACACGCGGCACTGCACCGGCTAGCCGGATGACCTGCTGCCCTTTGGCGCGCAACGGCCCGAGCGCCTTCTGCTTGCGCCTGCTACGAGTACCATCTGTTCTTCCGGCAAGTAGTACGCCTATCAATACATGCAATGCACCAGCTGCTGCTGTCCTGACCGAGAACCAGCACCTTGGTGCCCGGTCGTCACAGCCTATCGTACTCGCAGCCGCAAAAGACTAGTTTGCCCTCACAGTAAGTATGGGGAACTACTACCCATCATGTACTGGCTGCTTGTTGCACCAGTTGTAGAGCAGGAGAAAGGGTGGACCTTAGTCCCAAACGCCAAAGCAAGCAGCACCGCAACACCCGCAGCAAAGCCAGCACACTATAGTTGCACTACGGCTAGCTCACAGAAGTCGCCTGTACTCATGCTGACAAGCCCTCCAGATTGTTCAATAGCCCCAACCCTGCTAACCCACACCTCTCACGTCACACGCCAAGTCACCCCTACCGCCGGGCCTTCTTCATCGCGCCTCCCCCCCCCCCCCCCCCCCCCCCCCCCCCCCCCCCCCCCCCCCCCCCC
>VFQN01000467.1_pt1 | contig 75510 bp, 71 predicted proteins | sample 3512371 | NCBI WGS metagenome assembly VFQN01 (sample SAMN10412370, study PRJNA504923) | tailings metagenome | isolation source: Replicate 2 from Balatoc abandoned mine | place: Philippines: Itogon, Benguet | collected 2017-08-28 | reverse complement strand
CCTGGCGGCCACGACCATCAAGAAGCGGCAGGAACTGCTCGAGGGCAAGCTGCTCGCGTACTGCAAGCGCAAAGGATATCGGCAACTCCGGGACCTGACGGTCGAGCGACTCCGCGACTTCCGGCACGGTTGGACGTATTCCCCACTCTCAGCAGCGAAGCGGCTGGAGTACCTGCGAGCGTTCTGTCGCTTCTGTGTGGACTCCGGCTGGATGGAACGGAACCCGGCGGCGGCGCTCAAGCCGACGAAGGTGTCCCACCGCCCGACGCTCCCGTATTCCGACGAGGAGGTCGAGCGCCTGCGAAAGGCCGCCCAGGGCATGATGGAGTTCGGTCGCTATGGCCCCCGCATCGAGCCGATGATCCTCTTGCTGCGGTACTCGGGCCTTCGGATCCAGGACGCGGCGTGCCTCGAGCGGAAGCGCGTCGTGGACGACAAGCTGTTTCTCTATCAGCAAAAGACCGGGACACCGGTCTACTGCCCCCTGCCGCAGGACGTCGTCACGAAGCTCAACGCCGTTGAGAACGACAACGACCGCTACTTCTTCTACGACGGCTCCAGCCAGCGAGAGAGCATGGTGAAGAGCTGGGACCGTGTCTTCAAGAAGGTCGGCCAGGCGGCCGTGCCGCCCGTCGCGAACTGCCATCCTCATCGCTTTCGCGACACGTTCGCAGTGTCACTGCTTCTCAAGGGCGTCTCTCTGGACAGCGTCTCCAAGCTGTTGGGTCACAGCTCAATCAAGATCACGGAGCGACATTACGCACCGTGGGTCAAGGCGAGGCAGGACCAGCTGGAGAGCGAGGTCCGGAAGATCTGGTCGTAGGGGCCGCCGTTCGTCGCCCAAGCGTCCCGCACCGCTTCACGGACACGTTCGCGGTCTCGCTGTTCCGAAAGGGCGTCAACTTCTCGCACCTCATCAGCCAGTTCGGACAAGACCACCAGCCTCTTTCTGCCACACCATTTCTTGCTTCGCCCGCCGCAACCGCAGACGCTACTGGATCAGGACGGCGTGCCCAGCGTGCTCATCAGCTTCTCTTTGATATCGGCCGAGGACGGAACTCCGCCCTGGTACAGACGTCACGTCGGCGCGGGGTGGGGCACGGGCGGTTCGGGCATTCCGAAGAGATCGCGACCTGCGTGCAGCACGGTCGGCGTGCCGTACCCACCGCGCGGATCCGTTCGCTGCAACGTGTCTGCGTCGATGAATTGGTAGTCCTTCGACCACCCGAGCATCGACAGCGCCTCGTCGAGGTTGGCGCGCATCGTCTCGGTGTTGACGCATCCGTCACGCGTCAGGAAGACGAGGTCCTTCATCGAACGGGGGCCTGTGGCGGCGGGAGGTGGCGGGGCTTGTGAACAGGCGGTCATGAAGACCAGACACCCTAGCAACAGGCCGAACCCTCTTGCCGCTCCCCGGCGCGTCACTGTTTCGTCCTCTTGGGGGCTGTCGCCTTGTAGCCCGTCTTCTCGGAGATCACCTTCGCGATCGCCTCGGGCGTCGTCTTGGCAGGATCGTACGTGACTTCAGCGGTTCCATTCTGGAAGCTCGCCTTGCAGTCCTTCACACCATCGATACTCTTTGCGGCTCGCGTCACGGCGGCCTCACAGCCGGTTCACGTCATCCCCTCAACAGTGAGCACAGTCACCGATTGGGCCGAGTCCTGCAGTGCCGCGCTGCCCTCCCCCACTGTCGCCGTCGTCATCGGAACCGCGCCGATCCCGATGAACAAGGTGATGATTGCAGTGATAGCACGCATTGTGAGCCTCCCTCGAACACCTAGACTACAGCGACAGCCCGACGAACGGGAACCCAACGGCGAGGAGGAGCGGAGAGACCGAACCAGACCCTGCGCCAGGGAGGCCGCACACCTCGCCCCAGCGCCCCAGCTCGCCAAACCACGGACGCCGCCCGCCTCGGCGGTCAGGACTGCTCTTGCCAGCGATGTCTGCGGCCGTCGGTGCTGTAGCGGCCCGGGAGCGGCCCCAGCCTAAGGTGAACGCGGGCATTGGCCGCCAACGCACCCCGATCGATTGACCAGGTCATCATCGCTGTCCCGCTGCGGCGGCCCGTTGAGCAGTCGCCGGACGGGCCGAGTGCAGGGCCGCGATGAGGGGGCATGCCACCCTCCCCGAACTCGCGCAGCAGTCCGCCACCAGCGTCTTGAGCACTGATTCCATCCGCCGCAGGTCACGCAGCTTCGATCGCACGTCGTCGAGCTTCTGCTCGGCCATCACCCGCGCCTCGTCGCAATGCGTCCCGTCTTCGAGCCGCAAGAGGGCGGCGACTTCCTCGAGGCTGAATCCCAGGCGCTGCGCGGACTTCACGAACCTGACCCGCGCCACGTCAGACGGGCCATAACGCCGAATGCTGCCGTACGAGCGGCCGGGCTCGGGGAGCAACCCCTTGCGCTGATAGAAGCGGATCGTTTCGACATTGACGCCGGCCGCCGCGGCAAAGGCGCCGATGGTGAGGCCACTGGACTGGTCGATCATTTTGTCCTTGACTCCGTACTTAAGTACGCCGTGACCCTTACTATGTCATGAGCACGATCCCCAACGCCGCTCGCACGTCGCCGCCGCTGGCCGGTCGAGGTGCCCTGTTTGCAGGGGGCCTTGCGGCCATCCTGGCGTCCACCTGCTGTCTCGGACCCCTGGTACTGCTGCTGCTGGGTTTCAGCGGCGCCTGGATCGCCAACCTCACGGCGCTCGAGCCCTACCGCCCGTATTTTGTCGCCGCCGCGGTAGTGGCGTTGGTGGTCGCCTACCGGCAGATCTTCCGTCCCGCCGTGACCTGCACACCCGGTGAGGTATGCGCCGTTCCGCAAGTGCGGACCACCTACAAAGCCCTTTTCGGACTGGTCGCCGTCCTCATTCTGATTGCCGTCAGCTTTCCGTATGTCGCCCCGCTGTTCTACTGACGATCGAGAGAAGTCACCCACCACCATAAGAAGGAACCCATCATGAAACCACTGCTTGCCGTTGCCGCCGCCCTGCTGCTCCTCGCCGGTCCCGCCTGGGCCGCACCCAAGACCGTCACGCTCGCCGTGCCCGGTATGACCTGCGCCACCTGCCCCATCACCGTCAAGAAGGCCCTCACCAAGGTCACCGGGGTCACCAAGGTCGATGTGGACCTGGACAACCTGCAGGCCGTCGTGACCTTCGACGATGCCAAGACCACCGTCGCGGCGCTGACGAAGGCCACGACGGACGCGGGCTACCCCTCGACCGTGAAGGGCAAGTAGCTCGCTATGGACCACCGAACCCTGCTGAGAACCGGCATCGCCGGCACGGTCGTGGCCGCGCTCTGTTGCGCCACGCCGGTCCTGGTGGTTCTCCTTGGTGCCGTCGGCCTCTCGGCATGGGTCGGTGGGCTGGACTACGTGTTAATTCCTGCTCTCGTGGCGTTTCTCGGCCTCACGATCTACGCCCTGAGGCGCCGCCGGGTCCAGGCCGCCTGCTGCACCATGCCCGACCACGCCCAGGCCAGCACGCCCGGAGGGCGCCCATGAACACTCAAGAGCTCGACATCGCGGGCATGACCTGTGATGCCTGCGCCAGCCACGTCAGGAAGGCGCTGCTCAGCGTAGCTGGCGTCAAAACGGCAGAGGTTTCCTACCGGCAGCGAACGGCACTCGTGACCGTGGCTCCGGCGATGGACGTCGAGTTGCTCGCCATGGCCGTGCGCACCGCTGGGTATGGCGCGACGCCCAAGGCGAGCGGGCCGGTGGCTACGCACCGGGAAACGGCACCGCGTTCGACGACGCGAGTCCCGGATACCAGCTCACGCGGCCGGACGTATGGCTCTCCGCTGCGCATTGCCATCATCGGCAGCGGCGGCGGGGCGATGGCGGCAGCACTGAAGGCGGCCGAGCTCGGCGCCACGGTGACGCTCGTCGAGCGCGGCGTCATCGGCGGGACCTGCGTCAACGTCGGCTGCGTGCCCTCGAAGGTGCTGATCCGCGCCGCCCACATTGCCCACCTGCGCCGCGAGAGTCCGTTCGATGCCGGGCTGTCCGCCGAGCCGGCCATCGTTGACCGGCCGAAGCTGCTCGCGCAACAGCAGGGCCTGGTGGAGGCGCTGCGTCACGGGAAGTACGAGGTGATTCTCACCGGGATACCCGCCATCACGGTCGTGCACGGCGAGGCGCACTTCGCGGACGGGCACATGCTCGCCGTGTCGCTGAACGAAGGCGGCGAACGCCTGATCCCGTTCGACCGTTGCCTGATCGCCACCGGGGCCAGCGCCGCGGTGCCGCCAGTGCCGGGTCTTGAGGACACGCCGTACTGGACTTCGACCGAGGCGCTCGCCAGCGACCGCATCCCACGGAGACTCGCGGTCATCGGGTCGTCGGTGGTTGCAGTGGAGCTCGCCCAGGCGTTTGCGCGCCTCGGCAGCGCCGTCACGCTCCTGGCCCGCAACACGCTGTTCTTCCGCGAAGATCCCGCCATCGGCGAAGCCGTCACGGAGGCCTTCCGAGCCGAGGGCATCACCGTGCTGCCCCACACGCAGGCCTCGGCCGTGTCGTTCGCAGACGGCGCGTTCACGCTGACGACCATCAACGGCGAGGTGCGCGCCGATCGACTCCTGGTGGCCACTGGCCGGGCGCCGAACACGCGCGACTTGAACCTGAACGGGATCGGCGTCGCGCTCGACGCGCGCGGCGCCATCGTGGTGGACGACCACATGCGCACGAGTGCGCCGGATATCTACGCGGCCGGTGACTGCACCGATCAGCCGCAGTTCGTGTATGTCGCGGCATCGGCGGGCACGCGGGCCGCGATCAACATGACCGGCGGAGACGCCACGCTCAATCTGACGACGATGCCGGCCGTAGTCTTCACCGATCCGCAGGTGGCGACGGTCGGGTTGACCGAGGCGGAGGCGCATTCGCGGAGTATCGCAACGGATAGCCGCACGCTGCGGCTCGACGCCGTGCCCCGGGCGCTCGTCAACTTTGACACGCGAGGCTTCATCAAAATGGTGGCCGAGGCGGGCTCGGGCCGGCTGCTCGGCGTGCAGGTGGTCGCGGCGGAAGCGGGTGAAGTCATCCAGGCCGCCGCACTGGGCATCCGCGCAGGGATGACCGTACACGACCTGGCCGACCAGCTGTTCCCGTACCTCACGATGGTCGAGGGACTGAAGCTGGCGGCGCAGACGTTCACGAAGGATGTGAGCCAACTCTCCTGCTGCGCGGGCTGAGTGGTCGTGCGCAGACGCCACCGGAGACAGGGACACGGTGAACGCTACCCCACCACATGCCGTGGGGACTGCGGATTTGGACTATCAAAATGAAGAAGGCATTCGATCTCGTCGTCATTGGTACCGGATCGGCAGCGTCGACGGTTGCCTCGCGTTGTCGGGCAGCCGGATGGAGCGTCGCGATCGTGGACTCGCGGCCGTTCGGCGGCACGTGCGCGCTCCGGGGCTGCGATCCTAAGAAAGTGCTCGTTGGCGCGGCGGACGTCTTCGACGGGATTCAGCGGCTGGACGGGAAGGGCATCGTACCGGCCGGGGCGCGGATCGACTGGCCGGCCCTGATGGCGTTCAAGCGGTCGCTGATCGCGGCGGTGCCACAGAGTCGCGAGGAGGGGTTCACGCGGAAGGGCATCGAGACCTTCCATGGCCGCGCGCAGTTCGTCGGACCGACCACAATCGCCGTCGGGGAGGACGAACTGCAAGGCCGGCACGTCCTCGTCGCCACCGGTGCACGACCGGCCGATCTGGACATCCCCGGGCGTGAGCACCCCATCACGAGCGAACAGTTTCTCGAGCTCGACGAGTTGCCCTCGAGCATCGTGTTCGCGGGAGGCGGGTATATCTCGTTCGAATTCGCGCACGTCGCGGCCAGAGCCGGCGCACGGGTCACGATTGTCCACCGCGGTGAGCGGCCTCTGGAGTTGTTCGACCCGGATCTGGTCGATCTACTCGCGGCGCGGACGCGCGCCCTCGGCATCGACCTCCAGCTCCGCACCGCCGTGACCGGCATCGAGCGATCGCCAGACGGGTACGTCGTCCATACCTCGACTGGCGACGCCGCGCAACGGGTCGAAGCCGCGCTCGTCGTCCACGGCGCGGGCCGAGTACCTGAAATCGACGATCTCGGTCTGGACACCGCGGGCGTCGCGTGGGATCGGCGCCACGGCGTGACGGTGAACGAGTACCTCCAAAGCGTCTCCAACCCGGCGGTCTACGCCGCGGGCGACGCCGCGGCGAGCGGCGGCCCGGCCCTGACACCGGTCGCCGGCCACGACGGCCGCGTTGTGGCGACGAACCTGCTCGAGGGCAACACGACGACGCCCGACTATTCGATCGTGCCGAGCGTCCTCTTTACGCTGCCGCCACTGGCGTCGGTGGGCCTTGGCGAGCAGGCAGCCAGGGAGCGGGGCCTGACCTTCGCGACGCACCACGAGAAGACTGGCGGCTGGTATTCGTCCCGGCGCATTGGCGAGGACACCTCGGGGTTCAAGGTCTTGGTGGAGGAGAGCAGTGGACGCGTGTTGGGCGCGCACGTGTTGGGCCCTCACGCGGACGAAGTCATCAACCTCTTCGCCGTCGCCATGCGCGCCGGCATGCCGGCGGCCGATCTCAAGTCCATGTTGTTTGGTTATCCGACGAACGCGTCTGACGTGCCGTACATGCTCTGAGCCACACCCGCCGGCGCAGGGGCGACAGCTGGGTCCTCTATCCTGCAACCGTCCAACGGCGCCTTCGGTAGTCGCCACTAATCGGGAGCAATCCCACGTGGCGCCCATACTGGGCTATCTGCGGTCGCACAAGGGCACACCGCGTTCCTCGGCTCCGGCAAGGTAGAGTTTCCAAGGAGCGCCTCGATTGGGAGAGAACGCGTCCACGGCTCGGCATCTCGGCGAAGACGCAAGCGCCGAGACGTCTCAACGTAATTCAGGGCGTGACTCGACCGCTTCGAACCCAGCCGACGCGAGGGCGGCCTTGACCTGCGTCAATGCCAGAGGCGACCGCTCGTAACGCACGTGAAGCGCCTTCTCTGATACTTGGAGTCGCACTTCGTAGACGCTCGCGACGCCTTGGAGTGCATCACGGATCGTACGCTCGCATCCTTCGCACTTCATCGACGGAACGAAGAGTGTCGCCTCGACGAGCTCGCCGTGGGCCGGTCGCGCCTGCGGCACAGGACTGCCCGGGCCGTCACTCTCGTCGAAGCGTGACAGCAAGAACGGTTCGATCGGAAACGACACGGCCTTGTCCGCGGCGAGCTCTGACACGATCACGCCCGTCAAGGGGGCGTTGAGGATTCCGGTGCGAAAATGGCCGCACGCGTTCAGATATCCCTGTACACCTTTGGCGGGCCCTAAAATCGGCAGTTCATCGGGAGAGCCCGGCCGAAGTCCCGACCAGACACGCTTCACGCCAACACGCTCAAGCATTGGTACAGCCCGAATGGCGCCCGCAGACAGCGTCCGCATCGCAGATGCTGTGACGCCCGTGTCGAAACCAACGTCTTCGGTGGTGCTTCCGATGATGATCTCGCCATGGTGCTTCTGCGCCAGGTAACAATCGGTCGTTGAAACGCTCGCATGGAGCACCTTGGGCAAGGTCTCGGTCCCCACGATCTGACCGCGCACGGGATGGACAGGGATCTCGATCCCGGCCATGCGGCCGATCTCGGCGGCCCACGCACCCGCGGCATTGACAACCATCCCGCACGGAAGCATGCCGGCCGACGTTTCCACCGCGGTGACCCGGTTGCCCTCTACTCGAAGCCCGGTGACTTCCGTGTGTGTCAGGACCGCGCCACCAAGCGCCCGACACCCCTCGCGGAAGGCGTCGGCCAACCGGTAGGGATTCACCTGATCATCACCGTTGAACCGAAGTGCGCCTCGAATCTCACGCGTCAACGCGGGTTCGGCCTTGGCGAGCTCCTCTGGCGTCATCCATTCGCTTAGGGACCGCCCACACGGGCAGTCTTTCCATAGTTGTCGCGCGAACGCTTCGTCACCATCGTCGTACATGAGAAACAGCAGGGAGTTGCGGTCGTACTCGATATCCATCCCCGCGAGCTCGCGCAAGTCGTCCGCGAGCTTCGGGAACATCGCATTCGAGGCCATCGCGAAGTTCAGAAAGCTCTTGGGCATTTGCGGCGGTGCATGCGTGCCCTCGTGAGCCGTCCCCTTGGCAAGCCGCGCCTTATGAAAGATCACGCCGCAGCCCAGACCCACAGACTCGCCCAGCGACCACAAGCCGCCGGCTGATGCGGACGTCGCCCGTCCTCTTTTCGGAAGATCGACGAGTGTGACGCGAAGCCCTTGCCGTGCCGTGTAATACGCCACAGCGGTGCCAATGACTCCACCGCCGACCACCACGACATCCGCTGCCTTGTTCATGATTTGGCCATCTCGTCTTCTGCGGACCGCATATTCGCGAGGGCCCCGAGCGTGACTGGACTGACCGGTGGCCGGGGATTGATCCGGCCAGCGGCTGATGGGTCGAACGCGAGCGCCCCACTCATGATCATGGCGGTAGACGGGGCACACTTCCGGCCTTGACACTGGCCCATCCCGAGTCGCGTCAAGAGCTTCACGGCTTGAAGATCGCGCGCACCCTGAGCCACAGCGGCTCTCACCTCACGTAGCGCAACTTCCTCGCAGCGACACACGAGCGTGTCGGGCGTGGCGAGAGCGTTCAGGCCGGGACGAACGCGCGACATCTCATCGAGGATGCGACGAATACGCGTCAATGAACGAAGGCGTTTGAGGGGAACGGCTCGTCGTTTGTCTGCCTCTGCCTGATCGATCACGCCAGCCTGCGCGGCAGCCGTGATGCCAGCGATGCGGCCTTCCTGGACCGCGACAGCAGATCCGGCCACGCCCGCGCCATCACCTACGGCAAACAGGCCCGGATTGGTCGTTTCCATGAACTGGCTGCGGGTTGGCACCCACCCTCCGAGTTCATGCACGTACTCATGCCGGCAGCCAGCGCTCTCGGTGAGCTGCGTATTTGGCACGAATCCAAAACCGACCACAATGTGATCGACCTCGACTCGAACCGCGCGAGCCCGTTGCGGAGTCCAGTCGACCGCATCGACCGGACCGTACGACGCCCCGGTAACCTCTTGATCCCCGTGGGCCTCGAACACCGTGTGATTGAACAGGAGTGGAATCTTTGCGCGGCGCAGGCCTCGCCAGTACTCCCACGCGTCGCGCATGAGGTCCCACTCGCCGAAGATCTGCGGCAGCTGCGCTGGCGACCATGAGGGTGTGCCAGCCTCGAGCACCGCGACGACTTCCACTCCCGCCTTGTGCAGCTGATTGGCGACGACGAGGAGAAGGGGGCCGGTCCCTGCGACAAGGGCTCGGCGTCCAGGCCGAATCCCGAGCGTTTTGACCAGGGTCTGAGCGCCACCAGCGGTGATAACGCCGGGCAACGTCCACCCTGGAAACGGCACGGGTCGTTCGTACGCACCAGTGGCGAGAATGAGGCGGTCGGCGCGATGCGTGGTTGACGCACGCCCTGCGGTCCACACCACTTCGCGTCCGCTGTCCCACACACCAACGACAGAGGCTCCGGAAATCACGTCAACTCGGTCGGCGACGGTTGCAAACTCTTGCCGCAATCGCTCGCCACGCTCGAAGTCGCGTCCCAAGAGTCGTGGATTCGAAATCCGGAACTCGCGTGGAGGCGGGCGATAAATCTGGCCCCCCAAATGCGCAGCCTCGTCCAGCAGGGTGCAGGCCATTCCCGCGCGAGCGGCTTCTATCGCTGCGCCCATTCCGGCCGGCCCTGCGCCTATCACAATGAGCGGTGTCGCCGACATCACAGAGGCGTCCATTCACCATCACCCATCTGTGTTCGCACGATCATCCCGGCACTGACCCGGGTCTGACACGTGCGAACGTTCGGGATACCGTTGACAGTCATCACACAGTCGAAGCACACACCCATCCCGCAGTACACGCCGCGGGGCTCACCGCGCCGAGCGGTACGCCGGAAGCTTTGCCTACCCGCGGCCAGCAACGCGGCGGCAATCGTTTCGCCTTCGTATGCCCGCAGCGCCTCGCCGTCGATCTCGATGTCGACGGCACCGCCGCGCTGAATCCCGTTTTGAATGCGCCTGTCTTCCATGCCTACGTCTCGACCGCTTGGAAACCAGCCTTATCGAAGGCGTCTTTGAGGTCATCCAGCCCGACGCGACCCGGCTCGTACCGCACGACGACGTGCTTCTGCGCGATTTTCGCCTTCACGTCCTGGACACCAGGGAGTTGCGAGAGTGAAGACGTAATCTTTTCGGCACAACCGCCGCAGACCATTGTCGGTACGGCGAACTCCGTCTCGGCGAGCGCCGAAGTCGGCACGGCCGCCTCCGCTCGGCGCAGGTCAATTGCGCGGATGCGCAACGTGTTCGCCAGAATCGCGACAATGCTCGTGACAATGAAGAGAATGGCGATCACGGGCGTGATGAAGCCGGCTGCCGCCAACATGATGCCGACCACATTCGCCATGACGGCCAGGCCGACGTTGACTCGCATCGTCTGATAACTGGCCCGGCCCAAGATGATCGCACCAGCAATGTCGCGGATCCGATCGCCCAACATGACGACGCCGGCGGATTCGATAGCCACATCGGTACCGGCCCCGACCGCAATACCCACGTCCGACTGGATCAAGGCGGGACCATCATTGATGCCATCGCCCACCATGGCCACGCGGTGACCTGCCTTCTGCAGCGTCTCGACCTCCGCAACCTTGTCGGCTGGGAGCAACTGCGCGCGTACATCGTCGATCTCGATGCCCGCGGCGATACTCTTCGCGACGGCTTCCGTATCGCCGGTGAGGAGTACCGTTCGAATACCGAGGTCTTTCAAATCGCGCATCAGCATATTGGTACCAGGGCGCGGCGTGTCCTGCAGCGCCACAACACCGACCATCTTGCCATCGCGCGCGATCAGAACTGGCGTCCTTCCCGCCCGGGACAATTCGTCCACGGCAGTCGTGACGTGCTTGGGAACGTCGACGCTGTTGGTTTGGAAATACCTCATGTTCCCGATCAACATCTCAGCGCCCGACACCGTCGCCGTGACACCTTGCCCGGCCGTCGATCGGAACGCGCTGACAGGTTCCGGTTCGATGCCCTGGGCCTTGGCGTAGAACGCGATGGCCCTCCCGAGAGGGTGTTCGCTGTTCACTTCGACGCTCGCCACCGAGCGCAGAAGTTCGGACGTCGGCATATCGAACGGAATCACGTCGGTGACGGTCGGGCGCCCGTATGTGAGCGTGCCGGTCTTGTCGAACACCACGGTATCCACACGTGACAGCTGCTGGAACACTTCGCCAGACTTGACCAGGAGACCAATCGCGATTCCCTTGCCGCCGGCGATGGCCGCGAGCATCGGCGTCGTCATACCAAGGGCGCACGGGTAGCCCATGATGATGGTGGCCAGTCCAACCACGGCCGCTTGGATGAGGTCTTGGCTGATGATCGCCCAACCGGCGAATGCCACGACGCCCAGCGTGAGCACTCCGGGCCCGTAGTAGTTCATCAGCTTGTCAGCCAACAGCTCGAGAGGTACCTTTCGATCCGACACTTGGCTCATCAAGCGAATCAGTTGGCTTAGGAAGCTTTCGTCGCCAACCTTGGTCACCCTGATCTCCAGGATGCCGTCAAGGTTCAACGTGCCGCCGATGACGCTGGAGCCAGGCTCTTTCGCGGCGGGTACGGACTCGCCGGTGAAGCTCGATTCGTCGACGCTCGCCAGTCCTTTGAGGACCTCGCCATCAAGAGCAATTCGTTCTCCGGGACGCACCATCACCGTCTCGCCCTTCGACACGTTCTTGATATCGACCTCGACCTCCGAACCACCACGCAGCACGCGTGCACGGGGTGGTTGCAGCGACAGCATGCCGCGCACGGCTTCAGCCGCCTTCAGATTGGTGCCGAGCTTGAAGTAGTTCGAGAAGATGTGGAGCGCCATCAACCACGCGGCGACCGGCAGGTAGTTCGGCCACCGAGGGTCGATGATTGAAAGGGCACCGACGACGAGCGAGCCCCAGGCGGCCGTTGACAGGAGCACATTCGCGTTGATGACGCCCTTTCGGATCGCAGCCAAGGTCCGGACGAGCACAGGCTTTCCAACCCAGATAAGGACGAAGAGCGCCAGCACAAGGCTGAACAGCGCCCGCGGCTGCGCCGGCAACCCGAAGATATTCATCGGATCGACGAGCACATCGACGGCGGCGAGTCCCATTCCCAGCAGTCCTCGCCATCGGACCATCTTGTAAAAGGCCTGATCTTTCGCGAGTTGCTGCTGGTGTGTCTCTGACACCGGGTAACCGAGCGCATTGACCGCGTCGGCGAGCGCCTTCCGGCTGGTTTTCGTGGTATCAGCCTCAACGAGCACGACGCCGTGCACAAGGTTGACGAGCACGCTGCTCACACCTGGCAGCTTTTTCAGCGACTTCTCCACACTCATGGTGCAGAAGGAACACATCATGCCGGATGCTTTGATCTGAACGGTTTCGTTGGCCATCTGTCGTTCTTCTCCTCTAGAGCAGCGCTGCGAACGTTCTGGCGTAGTACACACTCACCAGCAGCAGGGCGATGGCGCTGAACACCTGAATGCTTCGACTCCACAGCCCGAAGCGGGTGAAGCGGGTCACCGCGCTGGCGAGAAGCCCCGCGACAAGAAACGGAAGCCCTCGGCCGATCCCGAACGCGAAGGCGAGAGCAAAGCCGTATTCGGGGCGCGCGTTGGCTGCTGACACGGCGAGCAATAGCAACAGCGGCGCGACGGAGGTCCCGAGGCTAAAAATGAAGCCGTAACCGAACGCGCCGACTACGCCCGGGCGGCGCAGCGATTCGAGTTGCGTGACCTGCAGTCGCGGCCCCCAGAACGCGGCGACTGCGGCGGCCAGCGACACGACGGCCATGATAAGGGCCCAGTACCGCCCGAACGATTCCGTGGCGAGCGCCCCCAACCGTCCCGCGAGGGCACCGAGCACCGTCAGGTTGATCACGATGCCCGCAAAGAACGCGGACGCGATCTTCAGACCTCGACGGCGATCCTGCGCCTCCGATGCACCGGCCATGCTCGCCATGCCCAGCCCCATTGGTAGCGTGCACGGGCACACAGCGCTGGCAACGATGCCTGCGATGAAGCTGACACCGAGCGCGACGAGGAGTCCGTGACCGGTGCCAGCTTCCCGGAGAAACTGCTCGAGCATCAGCGTTGGGCGGGCACTGGCGTTCCCGCGCTGTAACCCAACTCAGTGATTGCCGCCACGAGCGCGGCTGGCGCCAGCCGACGCGAATCGAATCGCACGCGTGCGTTGCGCTCACCGAGATGCACTTCGACCTCGTCCACGCCGGCAATCGCCTTCAGCGTCTTCTTGACCCGCGCGGCGCACGCGACGCAGGACATGCCCTCAACGGGAATGCGCACGGTCTGCATCGCGTCCGTCGTCGGGGCGGCATCGGCGCCAGGCACTGGGTTCGCGGCTGCGGACGCGTGCGCCGTCGGACTGGACACCGCCGATTGACTGGCAGCTGGCCCATCGGGTGCGCACGCCGAACTGAGTCCACCAATGGCGAGCACTGCAAGAAGGGCGGTGAGCTCTCTAACGCTGGACATGAGTTCTCCTCGGGGATGTCATGTGTGCCTGCTTCGAGGCGTCGGTTGAATCATCAAACGCCTCGAGGATCGGACAGGCCGGTTGCCCACGTCCGCAAGCGCAGCTTTCTACGAGGATGGAGAGGGCGCTCCGCATCGCTTGTAGCTGGCCCAACTTCTCGTCGATGTCCCGCATCCGTGCTTCCGCAAGTTGCCGGACTTCTGTTCGACGGCGGCCGTTGCCGTCGCGGAGCGCGATGAGCTCCTCGATCTCCGTGAGCGTGAAACCGAGATCCTGTGCCCGCTTGATGAACCGAATCAGTCGAACGGTGTCGGGTTGATATTCGCGGTACCCCGATGCGGTACGTTGCGGCTTTTCGAGGAGCGCGCGTCGCTCGTAGTACCGAACCGTCGGTACGCCGACGCCGGCCGCTTCAGCGAGTCTGCCGATCGTGAGTCCAGCCATCGAATCCCCTCCCTCGCCAACAAGCCTAAACCTTGCACTCAAGTTCAGGGTCAAGCCCATTTTTCAAACACTAGCGATGCCCCGCTCGCCTTACCGCGCGTTCATCACTGCCACGGTTTCGAGGAGAACGTCATGCGGCCGAACCCATTCGTAACCGCCACACAGAAGGTCACCGAGATCACCACAGCCAACGATCGGGGCACCCTGCGGGAAAGCTAGCCGACGCCGCATCCATGTGGTTGACGGGGTCCTGATCCGCTTGAACGCAATCGCCCAGTGACCGACCTCAGCCGCCCCGGCGCCAGCGGGCGCCTTCCTGTGGTTCTCGATGGCGCCGGCGGTCGGCGGCGCTTGAGAACGTGTTTGCCTCCGAGCCCTTCGCCTCTGCGCGCTCCCGCATAAGGTGCGTGTTCAACGGTGCGTTCCGCGCTTGGCGCCCTCCTCCCCTTGCCGATGCTGGCGAGCGATGCTCGCATGGCTGCACATGGCCAGTTCCCAACTGAGCCGCTTCGCCGACAGGGGCTGACTGCCTACAGCGTGCAGAGTGTCACTGGATGTGGGACGGGTGGGGTGCCGGCTCAGCACGGCGATGGGCTGGTGGCCTGCCCCCACCGAAGCCAAGAGGTTCAGCTAGCCACGAGTTGACCGGAATGTCGCCGGAGCACCTGGGGCTGAGTCGCCTCGATGGATGTGGTCGAGCACAATCGTCGCGGCCGTTCCAGTACCTCGTAGGCGGTGACCTCGGTAGCCCTTGACCCAGTGCGGCTCCCGCGGCTCGTCGGACCAGGGTCCGACCGACTCGTCGCAGCCAGCGCTTTCGGAGATGGGTCCGCAGTGGGTGTGCCGCTTGACAGGCCCGCCATCGGCCACCATACTGACGTAGTAAGCGACATGCTAAGGTTCCTCCGCCCCTTGCTCGTGCTCGGCCTCATCGCCGCCATTTCAGGCGGGGCTTGGGCGGAGTGTCTGTCGGGCGAGTTGACACCCGAGCAGAAAGCCTGCTGCGTAGCCATGGGCCACGACTGCGGCGCTGCAGGCGTGGAGATGGGGTGCTGCTCGAGTGAGCCCCAAACCCAGGACCGTGTCCAAGCGCCAAGTGGCAAACAGGATCTGGTCACGCCTGCGCTCGTGACGGGCCCACTTGCGGTCCTGCCAGAGCCTTTCGTCCGGCTGTATGCCGGCGTCGGGACTCCGTTCGGCCGCGAGACGCAGCACCGGTCCGACCCGCCCACCCACCTCCTACTCTCCGTTTTCCGGATCTAACAGCCTCGCTCTGCGCACGTCCGCGTCCCCGGGAGACGTGTCTGCTCACGTATCCCGCGCGTCGCGGCTGTTGCTGCGCATTTCTTCGCTTACGTACGTTTGCGGCGAACTGACGCCCGGCCGACGAGCCGTTGCGTCCCGAGAGAGGCGTTCATGTTGGGACAGCTTGCGTTATCACTTTCCATTCTCATTCTAGGGGTCTCCACAGTTGCGGCCGATCAAGCCGCGCCTATTCAGAGCCCTGGCCCATTGCAACTGCCACCGGTCGTGACCGACCCGCAGCGGACGGATGCAGGGCCACCGCTGACGCTGGACGCCGCGCTCACCGAGGCGCTCTCGAGCAATCCCGAGTTGATTGAACTTCGCCGCCAGTTCGAAGCCATCAGGGAGCGTCCCGCGCAGGAACGGTTCCTGGCTGCCCCCACGTTCGAAGCGCAGATCTGGCAGTGGCCCATCAACTCGCTGAACCCGGCGAACACGAACATGTACATGTTCATGGCCGGCCAGGACATCCCCGGTCCGGGCAAGCGTCGCCTGCGAGAGGCCGTCGTCCAGAAACAGGTGCAGCTCGCGGAAACCGATGTCGCCGTGCGGGCGCGGGACGTCGTGGACCGCGTCAAACGCGCGTATGCCGAGCTGTTCCTCGCCCGGAAGGCCATCGAGATCCACCACGGGAGCGTTGACCTCCTGCGCCAGCTCGCAGACGTGGCGCAAGTGAAGTACGCGACGGGACGAATCTCGCAACAGGATGTCCTGAAAGCCGTTGTCGAGCTTTCAAGGCTGCACGATGACCTGATCACGCTCGACGCGCAGGCGCAACTCGCCGAAGCGCAGCTCAATACACTGCTGGATCGGCCGGCGGGCGCGGCCATCGGTCCGCTCGCCCACCCGCGCGAACGCGTACTGCTGCCTTCCGCGAACACGCTGCAGGAGCTCGCGCTCGAACACCAGCCGGAGCTCACGCTCGCCCGTCTCGGCTCCGAGTACGCCGACGCGCGACTGGCTGTCGTGAATCGCGAGTACAAGCCGGATTTCTTCGTCATGGGGGGCTACATGCTCATGCCACAGAACCGGGACGCCTGGATGGCCAAGGTCGGCATCACGTGGCCGACGGCGCCGTGGTCACGCGGCCGGCTCACCGCCCAACGTGCCGAAGCCACCGCGGAGATCGCCGCGGCGAACGCCCGCGTCCGGACCGTTGAGAATGCGCTCCGCCTGGCGGTGCAGCAGGCGTTCATCCGCGTCAAAGCGGCGGAGCGGCGCGCGGTCCTCCTCCGGACCACGGTGGTGCCGCAATCCGACCAGACACTCGAGGTCTCGCGTGTGGCGTATCAGACGGATCGCGTCGAGTTTCTTGCCATCATCGATAACGAACGCGTCCGCCTCGACGCGCAGCTCGACTACTTCCGCTCGTTGAGCGACCTGGAGCAGGCGCTGGCCGATCTCGAGCGCGCGGTCGGCACCGACATCGGACCGTCCATGCTCACGGTCGTAACCACGAAAGGGGTGCAATGACATGGCTTCCGTCAACCGTCGTTGGATCTATGTCAGCGCAACCGTACTTGTTGTCCTCATCGCGGCAGTCGCCGCATACGCGCTGCGCGGACGCTTGGCGCACGCTCCGATCATCGGCCGATTCGTGACCCCGCCGGTCGCGACTGCCCCCAACGCGAGCGGCGTCATGGAGCCCTCCGCCGAGGTGCCGGCCCAAGCAAAGACCGACGAGCCGGCCGGGACACCGCGCGCCGAGATCATGATCGATGCCCGCCGGCAGCAGTTGATCGGCGTACGTACCGTGCCCGTCGAGCGGCGGGCCCTTACCGCGACCGTACGGACCGTCGGGCTAGTTCGCTACGACGAAACACGGCTCGCCGACGTCAACTTGAAGCTCGAAGGCTGGATTCGCGACCTCTACGTGGACACCACGGGCGAGTTTGTGAAGGCTGAGCAGCCATTGTTCACACTCTACAGTCCCGAGCTGCTCACGACGCAGAACGAGTATTTGCTGGCGCTGAAAACGCGCGACCAGTTGCGCCAGTCGCAACTCGCGGACGCCCGGGAGCATGCGCAACGGCTGGTGGAGTCGGCGAAGCAGCGTCTGATGTTGTGGGACCTGCCCGCCGATCAGTTCGACAAGCTCGAAGAGTCGCGGCAGGCGCAGACGGCGATCGTGTTCCGGTCGCCGGTGACCGGATACGTCATCGAGAAGAACGTGCTCAAGGGGCAGCACCTGATGCCCGGGCAGAGCCTGTACCAGATCGCCGACCTCTCAACCGTGTGGGTCGAGGCGGACGTGTACGAGCAGGACCTCTCCGCCATCCGTCTTGGCGCGCCGGCCGTCGTGACGATCGACGCGTATCCGGGCGAGCGCTTCACCGGCAAGGTGACGTTCATCTATCCGTTTGTCGGGGAACAGATCCGCACGGTGAAGGTGCGCTTCGCCTTCGCGAACCGGGGGACGCGACTCAAGCCGGGGATGTACGCCAACGTCGAATTGGCGACGTCGACTGGGCGCGGCCTGGTGGTCCCGATAAACGCGCTACTCGATTCCGGACACGAGCAAATCGTGTTCATCGCACAGGGTGACGGCTACTTCGAGCCGCGCCGGGTCAAGGTGGGCCAGCGGTTGGACGATGCCATCGAGATTCTCGAGGGGGTCAAGGAAGGTGAATCGGTGGCCACCGGGGCTGCGTTCTTCCTCGACTCCGAGAGCCAGCTGCGATCGGCGCTGCAAGCCTACGAAACGCCGCCCTCCGCAGGCTCGGAAGCGCCGGCCGCTCGTGACCGTCTGTCCATCACGTTCCGCAGCCAGCCAGATCCTCCGCGGAGTGGCGAGAACGAGCTCGAAGCCGTGGTGACAACACCTGACGGCATGCCGGTGACAGATGCCCAGGTGTCGGTGGTGTTCTTCATGGCCGCCATGCCGGCGATGAGCATGCCGGCGATGCGCAACGAGGCGAAGCTGGCGCATGTCGGCAACGGCGTCTATCGGGGCACCGGTCAGGTCATGATGGCCGGCCGCTGGGATGCCACGGTCAACGTGCTGCGCGACGGACAGCGGATCGGCAGCCACCAGCTCTCCGTGGTGGCCCGATGATCGCCCGCATCATCGACTGGTGCGCGACGAACCGGTTCCTGGTCTTCACCGGCACCGTCGTCCTGACACTCTGGGGCATCTTTGCGATGACACGGACGCCGCTGGACGCGGTACCGGACATCTCGGACGTGCAGGTCATCGTGTCGACCGAGTGGATGGGGCGGAGTCCGGATCTGCTCGAGGATCAGGTCACCTACCCGATCATCAGCGCCCTGCTCTCCACGCCGAAGGTGCGCACGGTGCGAGGGTTCACCGACTTCGGGATCTCGTACGTCTACGTGATCTTCGAGGACGGCACTGACATGTACTGGGCGCGCAGCCGGGTCGTCGAGTACCTGCAGGGCATCCGGGGTCAGCTGCCTGAAGGCGTGAATCCCGTGATCGGCCCCGATGCGACCGGAGTGGGCTGGGTGTTCGAATACGCCCTGGTGGACGAGTCGGGCACGCGCAACCTGGCAGAACTGCGCGGGCTCCAGGACTGGTACCTGCGCTACGCCCTGGCCAGCGTCCCGGGTGTCGCGGAAGTGGCGAGCATCGGCGGATTCGTGCAGCAGTACCAGGTCAACCTCGATCCGAACAAACTGTCGGCGTTCGATCTGTCCGTGAAGCAGGTCGTGAACGCCATCAGGGCGAGCAACAACGAGGTCGAAGGCCGCCTGCTGGAGTTCGCCGGCCGGGAATACATGGTGCGCGGACGCGGCTACCTGAAAAGCGTCGACGACATTCAGGAAGTGTCGCTCGGTGTGACACCTGCCGGTACACCGTTGCGGGTGGCCGATGTGGCCGAGGTGCGCCTGGGCCCGGACATCAGGCGGGGTGTCGCCGAGCTCGACGGCAAAGGTGAGGTCGTCGGGGGCATCGTCGTCATGCGGTTCGGCGAGAACGCCTTGCGCGTGATCGATCGCGTGAAGGCAAAGCTTCGCGAGATCCGGGGTGCGTTGCCCCCTGGCGTCGAAATCGTGCCCACCTACGATCGATCATGGCTCATCGCGGAATCGATCGGCACCCTGCGCCGGACCCTCATCGAGGAGGCGGTCGTTGTCTCCATCGTCATTCTGATCTTTCTCTTCCACTTCCGGTCGGCGCTCATTCCGATCCTGACGCTGCCGATCGCCGTGCTCGCGTCGTTCATCCCGATGTACCACCTTGGCGTGCCGTCGAACATCATGTCGCTCGGCGGCCTGGCGCTTGCTATCGGCGTACTGGTCGACGCCTCGATTGTCATGGTCGAGAACGGCTACCGCCACGTGTCGGAGCCGGGCGCTGACGGCCGCCTGCCGGACGACCAGCCGGCGGCGGTTATCGTCGCGGCCAAGCAGGTCGGGCGGGCCATCTTCTTCTCCCTCGCGATCATCATCGTGTCCTTCGTGCCGGTGTTCCTGCTCGAGGCGCAGGAGGGGCGCATGTTCCGGCCGCTCGCGTTCACCAAGACGTCCGCCATGGTGTTCGCGGCGCTGCTCTCCGTCACGCTCGTGCCCGTCCTGATGGCGATCTTCATCCGGGGACGAAACCTGAGACCGGAGGCGCGCAATCCGATCTCGCGGTTCTTTGCGGTGCTGTACGAGCCGGTCCTGCGGCTGGCGCTCCGTTGGAAATGGACCGCGCTCCTCGTGAACTTCGCCGTGATCCCGCTCGCGATTCCCCTGTTGTTCTCGATCGGCAGCGAGTTCATGCCACCGCTCTATGAGGGGACGATGCTGTACATGCCGACCGCGCCGCCGGGGCTGTCGGTCGGCGAGGCCACGCGGCTTCTGCAGGTACAGGACAAACTGCTGCTTCAGGTTCCGGAAGTGGAGCGGGTCTTCGGCACCGTCGGCCGCGCGACGACCTCCACCGACAACTCGCCGATGGGCATGGTCAACACGACGGTCACGCTCAAGCCGCGCGACCAGTGGCGCGCCGGGCTCACGATGGCCGAGCTGCAGGCGGAGCTCGACGGGAAGCTGCAGTTCCCCGGCTTCCCGAATGTCTGGACGCAGCCGATCAGGAACCGTCTGGACATGCTGCTGACCGGCATCAAGACGCCCGTGGGGATCAAGGTCTTTGGACCGGACCTCAACGTCATTCAATCGCTCGGGCAGCGTATCGAGCGGGTGCTGGCCGATGTCCCCGGCACGCGAAGCGTCTACGCCGAGCGCGTCGCGCAGGGGTACTTCACCGACATCGACATCGACCGCCGAGCCATCGCGCGCCACGGGCTCACCATCGAGGAGGTGCAGGATGTCATCCAGTCGGCGCTCGGGGGCCAAAACGTCACGCGCACGATCGAGGGGCGCGAACGCTACCCCGTCAACGTGCGGTATCAGCGGGCCTTCCGCGAGGACATCCCGGCGATACAGCGGATCCTCGTCAAGACGCCGATGGGGGCACAGGTGCCACTCGGCCAGCTCGCACAGGTCACCATGACCACGGGGCCGGCGATGATCCGCGACGAAGATGGCCAGCTCGCGGGCTACGTCTATGTGGATACCGCCACGAGCGATATCGGCGGCTACGTCGAGGCCGCGAAGGCGGCCATCAGCCGCGATGTCACGCTGCCGGCCGGTTACACGCTGCAGTGGACCGGCCAGTACGAGTTCCAGGTGCGCGCGCGGGAACGGCTCCGCATCCTGGTTCCGCTCGTGTTCTTCATCATCTTCATGCTGCTCTACATGACGTTTCACTCGGCCTCGGAAGCCACCATCGTCATGCTCTCGGTGATCTATGCGATGACGGGCGGCGTCATTTTGCAGTGGCTGCTCGGTTACAACTTCTCAGTGGCCGTGTGGGTGGGCTACATCGCGCTCTACGGCGTGGCTGTGCAGACCGGCGTCGTGATGGTGGTCTACCTTCACGAGGCGTTGGATGCGCGTCTGGCGAAGGGCGGCGAGATCACGGAGCGCGACATCTGGGACGCGACCGTCAACGGATCCGTACTGCGGCTGCGTCCGAAGCTGATGACCGTGACGGTTGTTATGGCCTCGCTCATTCCGATCATGTGGAGTCAGGGCGTCGGCTCGGACGTGATGAAGCCGATCGCCGCCCCGATCATCGGCGGCATGGTGACATCGACGATTCACGTCCTCATCATCACGCCCGTCATTTTCTACATCATGAAGCGACGCGCGTTGCGCCGGGGCGCGTTGACGAGGTCGGGCATGACCATTTGATGTTAGACACGGACCACTCGGGGTTCAGGAACTCGCCATGGTGGCGACCGAAGAGGCAAAGGAGAACGCACATGACAGGCATCAGTATGACGGTTGGAGTAGCGGCGATTGCCGCTGTGATGATTTCGGCGGGCTGCGGCAACGGCAGCGAGCAGCCAGCAACGGAGCGTGCCTCGCCGGTCGCCGGAGCGACCCAGGCAGGCGCGCAGCTGCTCGAGATCACGCTCACGACGGATCCGGACCCCGTCACAACGGGCAACAACACATTCCAGGTGATGGTGATGCAGGACGGCAAGCCCGTGACGGATGCGGCCGTCTCGACGGAGTTTGTGATGGCGGCTATGCCGTCGATGAATATGCCCGAGATGCGGACCAAGACCGATCTCACCCACGCCAGCGACGGGACCTATCGAGGCAAAGGGCAGGTCACGATGGCTGGCAAGTGGGACGTGACGGTCACGGTGATGCGCGGGGGGCAAGAGATGGGCAGCAAGACGATGACGCTCACAGCGAAATAGGGGTTCGCCTGTGGATCAGGAGAGTGACGAATGACCAGAAGCAAGCGGAACATGCCGCGCGCCACCTCTGCGCGGCACATGGGACGAGCGGCCTGGATCGCTGGCGGGAGTGGGCTCGCAATCGTTGTCGCCGTCGGAGTCGTGCTGTTCGCGGGAAGGCACACCGAGAACGTCGTGACATCGGCGGCCGGCGCGATTGCGACCGCCTCGGACCGAGCCGAATCCGCATTCCCGGTCGTCGACGTGTACAAAACGCCCACCTGCGGGTGCTGTTCGAAATGGGTGGACCACCTACGTCAGGAAGGCTTCGAAGTCCGCACCACAGATATGCGCGACCTGACGGACTTCAAAGTGAGCCACGGCGTCCCGCGGCAGGTGGAGTCATGCCACACAGCGCTCGTCGGGGGCTATGTGATCGAGGGGCATGTACCCGGCTCGGACGTGCGGCGACTCCTGGAAGAACGCCCGTCGATCGCTGGCCTGGCGGCGCCCGGCATGCCGGTCGGGTCGCCCGGCATGGAAGTGCCAGGCGCCGAGACGCCGCCGTACGACGTCATCGCGTTCGATAAGGACGGGGCCACTCGAGTGTTCGCGACGCACGGCCGTTAGCAGGAGCCGGGGCCATAGTCGTCGTTCGTTGATCGGGGAGGGCACGATGAAGGAACTGAAGGCGTACATCCGAGAGCAACAGCTGACCGAGGTGGTCCGCGCGCTTCGGACTGCAGGCGCAACAGCGGTCACGGTGGTGAGGACGGTACCGATGGGCGCGGAGGTCGAACCCGAATACGTCGATGTGTCGCGAGCGGTGTCACTGCAGCACTTCACGCCGATGTTGAAGCTGGAGCTTGTGTGTGACGACGGCCACGTCGACCGATACGTGGACCTCATCCGCGATCGGGCTCGAACCGGCGAATGCGGCGATGGAGTCGTCTTCGTGTCTCCCATCGAGGACGCGGTGCGGATCCGCAATGGCGAGCGCGGCGAGCGGGCACTGTAGCGTGGCGAGTCTGTTGGTCGACACAGCGGCGTTGCAGGCCGCCGCTGGAGCTACGAGTACGGATGCCGCGTGTCTCCAGGACTCGCGGCGTGTGTGAGTGAGGAGACCACCCTGTGGCGCTAACAATCCAGGATGATCGACGCACCGATAGACCGCTAGGAGAGCTATGACAACCGGTACATTCTGGGGCGCGGCAGCCATTTCAATCGTCGTGGTGTCCTGGTTCTTCTATCGATACGTAGTGCCGAAGAGCTGGAAGGAATGGGCGCGGGCAGGCGTGGTGCAAGCGTTCATCATCGCGTTCTACGCGGAGATGTACGGCTTCCCGCTGACGCTGTATGCGTTGACGCGATGGTTCGGCCTCGATGTGTCCAGCACGTTCTGGGACGGAAACCTCTGGATATATCTCACCGGCACGCCGGCGGCGATGCTGGTCTCGATGTTGCTCGGCTATTCCATTGCCTTGGTCGGAGTCGGACTGGTGACCGCGGGCTGGCGTGAGGTGTACCGCGCGCGGAAGGAGAATCGGTTGGCCAGGCAGGGCCCCTATGCCGCGGTGCGGCATCCGCAGTACACAGGCATTTTTCTCGCGGTGTTCGGGGAAGGGGTCGTGCATTGGCCCACGGTCTTCTCGCTGGCGGCCTTTCCAATCATCGTCGGCGGCTACGTGCTGCTCGCGCGGAAAGAGGAGCGGCAGATGGTGGACAGGTTCGGGGACGATTACGTGGAGTATCGAAAGCGGCTACCGATGTTCTTTCCCCGCTGGGGGCAATGGCACCGGCTGCTGGAGTTCGCGAGAACTCCAGGTACTGAGGGTCAGATGCGACAAGGACCTGCTGAAGCCCCGCTGGACTGAGAGGGTACGAATATGGACGCCAATTGGATCTGGGTCGCGCTGATTGCATTCCTGGTGTTCTGCTGCTTGCCGATGCTGTTGATGGGCCGGCACGACAAACACACCGACCGCACGAACAGAAGCAATCCTGAGGACAAGCCGTCCGATGGCCGTAACAGATCTTCGTAGAAGTGCGGAGCTGACCCGCGCCACCACAGGCCACAGAAGAGGAACGGTGACGCATAAATCACGGAGACCGGTGGCAGTCGTGACCGGAGCCTCGGCCGGGGCGGGTCGCGCGACCGCGGCGGGCATTGGCCGCGCGTGGCTGCGCCGTTGCTCTGCTCGCGCAGCATTACAAACCAGCACGCCCAGCGTGTAACGGAGGTTCATTATGTCGGTCACTGTAATTGCTCTGATCGTGGGTGTCCTCGTGATCATCGTGCTCGGCGCGATGGTGACGGGGATCTTCAATAAGCTCATCTCCTATCGCAATCGCTACAAGAATGCGTTCGCCCAGATCGAGGTGCAGCTCAAGCGGCGGTACGATCTCATTCCGAATCTGGTCGAGGCCGTCAGGGGATACATGGCGCATGAACGCGGCACGCTCGAAGCGGTCATCAACGCCAGAAATCAGGCCGCCGGGGGCCTTCAGAAGGCGGCGCAGGATCCCGGCAATGCCGACGCCATCAAAGGTCTGGCGGCTGCTGAGGGCGTGCTCACAGGAACCATCGGCCGACTGTTCGCCCTGGCGGAAAGTTACCCCGACCTGAAAGCCAATCAGAACATGATGCAGCTCAGTGAAGAGCTGCGGTCCACCGAAAACAAGGTGGCCTTCGCCAGGCAGGCCTTCAATGACGCCGTGACGCTGTACAACACGTACAGGCAGACGTTCCCAGCCGCACTGTTTGCCGGCATGTTCGGCCATCCGCAGGATGCGGCGTTGCTGGAGTTCGATAGCGCACAGATTCAAGAGGTTCCGAAGGTGTCGTTCTAGGCGCGCATGGCTACCAACTTCTTTGAGCGTCAGGACATCGCCAGGCGGAACACGACGCGTCTGGTGATCCTGTTCGTGCTCGCGGTGCTGGCGATCATGGCGTCCGTCGATCTCCTCCTCGCGGCCACCATGGGCTATCTCGCTCGCGATCCGGAGACTGGAGCGATCGACTGGTCGCTCGCTGCCGATCCCCAGCTGCTCGGCCTGGCCGTGGTGGGCACGCTGATTCTGGTGGGCGGTGGAAGCCTGTTCAAGACGGCGCAATTGCGCGGCGGCGGCCGGATTGTTGCGGAGCAGCTCGGTGGCCGCCGTCTGACGCCCGACACCACGGTGCCATCCGAGCAGCAGCTCTTGAACGTGGTCGAGGAGATGGCGATTGCGTCCGGCACGCCGGCACCGCCGGTGTATCTGCTGGATCAGGAAGAAGGCATCAACGCATTCGCCGCCGGGTTCACGCCGAGTGACGCGGTGATTGGTGTCACACGCGGGACCGCCGAGCGCCTGACACGTGACGAGCTGCAGGGCGTCATCGCCCATGAGTTCAGCCACATCCTCAACGGCGACATGCGGCTCAACATCCGGCTGATCGGGCTCCTGCACGGCATCCTGATCATCGGCCTGCTCGGGTACTTCGTCCTCCGCATGACCGCATTTTCAGGACGCTCGGGGCGCCGTTCCAGACAGGACGGCAATGCCCTTCCCCTGCTCGCGCTTGGGGCGGGACTCATGGCGGTTGGCTTTTTCGGGACGTTCTTCGGCAACCTGATCAAGGCGGCGGTCAGCCGGCAACGCGAGTTTCTGGCCGACGCCTCGGCGGTCCAGTTCACCCGCCTGCCGGAGGGGCTGGCGGGCGCGCTGAAGAAGATCGGTGGGTCCGTGACAGGCTCGACGATCCAGAGCCCCAACGCACCGGAGGCCAGCCACATGTTCTTCGGCCGTGCGACATCGGGCTTCAGTTCGCTCTTTTCGACCCATCCTCCGCTGGCGGCGCGCATTCGCGTGATCGATCCCTCCTGGGACGGCACGTTTCCCACGGCGGCCCCCGACACGGGTCATGCGATCGCGCCGCCACAGGCCGCGACGGGTGTTTTGGGCCTGGCGGCCGCCCGCGGCGCTGGACCGAGTGTGATGAACGCGATCGACCAGGTCGGGCAGCCAGGCGAGGCCCACATTCGATATGCCACAGAACTGATTAGGAGCCTGCCGGCCGCCCTCGTCAACGCCTCTCATGAACCGCATGGTGCGCGCGCCGTTGTCTATGCGCTCCTCCTCGATCGCGCGACCGCGCCGCGGCAGTTGCAGCTCGCACATCTGTCAGCGGCTGCCGATCAGGGTGTGTACCAGGAGACACTCCGGCTCACGGCGCTGATCGAGCCGCTCGACGTGCGAGTACGGCTTCCGCTTCTCGAGATGGCACTGCCTGCGCTGCGCGCCCTGACGCCGGCGCAGTCTCAGCTGTTCAAGCGGAATGTGGCGGAGCTCGTGCAGGCGGACGACCACATCGACCTGTTCGAGTGGTCGCTGCAGCGGATCCTGCTGCGCGATCTGGAGACACAGCACGGCAAGGTCACACCACCTCGGGTTCGACACCGCTCGCTCGCGCCTCTTCAACCGCAGTGTGAAGTGTTGCTGTCAATGTTGGCGTACGCGGGGCACCGGGACGTGGAGGCGGCTCAGAAAGCATTCGAGCGCGCGTGGCAGAGTCTGGAGTTGCCGCAGGGACGTCTGCGCCCGGCCGAACCGAGCGGGCTCGACGCGCTCGACGCGGCCCTGACCACGCTCGAGGAAGCGGCACCGCTGGTCAAGCGCCAGGTCCTGCAGGGAGCGGTCACGTGCATTACCGCCGACCGGACGGTGACTGCCACTGAAGCGGAGCTACTGCGAGCAATCTCTGCGTCGCTGGGCTGTCCTATGCCCCCGATGCTGGGTGACCCGCTCACAGCTTCTTTGCCGGATTGGCATCCCAACGCGTACCGAAACCTGACAGAGCGGAAGGAGAGCACTGACCCGATGCCTTGAGTGCACGCGATTTGCCGGTGCCCCGTCACACGTCACATTCAGTTGGAGACATGTCGAACGAAGCTGTCACACACCATCGCGAGCGAGGCTGCGGACCAGTACGAGAAAGCCGCACGGAAGCCATCGGGAAGCGGCGGACCATCATGAACAGGGGCACGAGGAAATGGTTCGGGAGGCGAACGCGCCGGCCAAGCGGCACCACGAGGAGGCGGACGCAGCGTCCGCATCGGGATGGGCGAACGCTACGACGCCGGGGCGGCCGCGCAAGGACACGCTGAGCGTCGCCCCGATGATGGGCACCACTGCCACAACCTCTACCACATGATGGCGGGGATGGCGAATGTCGTGCGGGTGGGTTGAGATGCGATGTCATGCGGTTACGAGTGAGGTTCGATGATGACAATACGGTTGCTCCTCGTGACGATCCTCCTGCTGGGCGTTCTGGCGCCGCGGGCCTCGACCGCGCCGCGGGCGAATGACAGCCCCGATGCGCTGATCCTCCGCGCGTTCGAGCTGGCGCACAACCTTGACCAGGATCAAGCGCTCGACACCGCGCGGCTGGCGGTCGCGGCCGATCCCCAGGATCCCGCGGCGCACCGCACCGTTGCAGCGATTGCCTGGCTCAAGATCCTGTTCCTTCGCGGCGTCGTGACGTTCGATGACTATATCGGCCAGGTGTCGACGTCGTCGGTGCCGACGAAGGCACCGCCGGCCGATCTCGCCGCCACCTTTCGGACGCACATCGACCGCTCGCTCGAGCTTGCCGGCGAGCGAGTGCGCCGCGAGCCGGACGATGCGGATGCGCACTATCAGATGGGAGCCAGCCTCGGCCTGCTCGCCTCCTATGCCGGCACGGTCGAGGGACGTGTGGTTTACGCTGTTCGCGCGGCGCGGCGCGCGTTCAACGCCCACGAAAAGGTCCTCGAGCTCGCCCCCGATCGCAAGGACGCGGCCCTGATTCCCGGGATGTATCGCTATGGCGTCTCGAAGCTTTCTCTGCCCTTGCGGCTCATGGCGTACGTCGCCGGGTTCGGCGGGGGGCACGAGCGCGGCATCCAACTGGTCGAGGACGCGTCTCGATACCGCAAGGACCTGCAGACGGATGCGCTCTACCCGCTGCTGATCATCTATGTCCGTGAGGGCCGCTACACGGACGCGGCACGCGTGGTTGGAGAACTGCAGCGGCTCTATCCAGGGAACCGTCTGCTGTGGCTGAACGCTGGCGCCGTCGCGCTGCTGGCGGACCGCTTTGCCGACTCCGAAGCGGTCCTGACGGAGGGGCTCGCCAGATTGGAGCGCGATCCGCGGCCGCGCGCCTTCGGCGAGGAGGCCGTCTGGCGGTGCACACGCGGCGCGGCGCGCGTGGCACTCGGGCGCGTCGCTGCAGCCGAAGCTGATCTCCGCATTGCTCTCGCTGGCGAAGCGCGTGACTGGGTGCGGGGCCGCGCGCACACGGAGCTGGGAAAGCTGGCCGATCTTGCAGGACATCGGGTGCGCGCCCGTGAGGAATACCAAAGGGCAATCAGCTTCGGTGAGGCCGACAGGGACGACCTTGGCGTTGCAGAGGCGAAACGGCTCCGGCGATCCGGCTACCGGTCGCCGGGCGTCGGATCCGGCCGCACAGGTGTGTTAGCCGGACCGGCAGCCCTAAGGGATCTGGCGCCGTGAGGGAACACACATGAGTCTCAGGCGACTTCTGCTGGCAAAGCTGCTGCCATCATGAAGGCGATCGACGAACGGTGCGGCGTTACCTCGAGTCGCACGGGACCTCCGACGGCGCACAGACTGAAAGGTTCGGCACGTGTCAACGTGGACGAGATGAGCGTGGTGCTGACGGAGCTCGAGAATCTGGGCGCGGTCAACGTCACTGACTCAGGCGGCGAGCGAGGCGGCCACCAACTGAGTTCGTTTCGCGAGCCTCTGAGGCGTCGTCGTCGCCGCGCTCTTGATCGCCTGCGCCATCGCGCTCGCCTGGATGACCGCTTCGGCGGCGGTGACGTTCGGCCCGGGTGCGCGTGCATTGCGCGAAGGTACTAGGCTTCGCGACAGGCTGAGCTTGACTCCGTACCTGACTACGGACTGTACGCTGGGAAGGTATTGAGAAGCCGCTCGGAGGAGGCGACACATGTGGATCGGCGAAGCGGCAGAGGCGGCCGGTGTGAATGTCGAGACAGTCCGGTACTACGAGCGGCGAGGCCTGCTGGAGCAGCCTCGCCGGCCAGCCGAGGGGTACCGCGACTACTCGAACGAGACGGTGCAAATCGTGCGCTTCATCAAACAGGCGCAGGATCTCGGCTTCACGCTCGAGGAGATCGACGAACTGGTCCGCCTCAGTGGGACCACGCTGCGAGGCCGTGAACGAGCCCGGGCTGCAGCGGAACGCAAACTGAAAGATCTCGAGTGCAAGACGGTCCGGCTCCGCGACATGCAGGGAACCCTGCGGCGGCTGATTGCGGCATGCCGGACCGAGAACACGCCGGAGTGTCCCATTCTGGAAGCACTTCGGTCCGGCGATCGAGCCGAACAGCCGGTTGATGGCTCAAGTGCCACAGTGCACGAGACAGCCACGACCTCGCCGACAAAGACACGTTCATCAAAGCAACACCAGAGAAGGAGCGCGACATGAAAACACACAGGAACATACTTCTTGCCCTCGGTGCGGCACTGCTGATCGGGGGCTCGGCCCTCGCCCAGCAGGAGCCACAGCAGAAGCCGCCGATGCCGCAGGGCGCACCGCCGATGTCCATGGACGACATGATGAAGGGTTGCCGCGAACACTGCGCGCAGACGTCGGCGTCGATCGATGGGATGGCGCAGTCGATGGATGAGGCCAAGCAGTCGAACGACCCCGCGAAGATGCGCGCGGCGCTCGACCAGGCACAGAAGCCTCTGGCCGACATGAAGCAGCACATGGACATGTGCATGAGCATGATGGGCATGATGCAGAACATGAAGGGCATGGGCGGCATGATGGGCGGCGGCATGGGCGGAATGATGTCCGGGAAGGAGGCGCCGCGCATGGCGACGTCCCCGGAGCAGCTCGACCCCGTGTGCCGGATGAAGGTGGATCCGAAGACCGCACCACAGACGACGTACAAGGGGACGACGTACTACTTCTGCTCGGACGCGGACAAGGCAACGTTTCTGAAGAACCCTGACATGTACGTCAAGAAGGCGCCGAAGTAGCTTCGACACGCGAAGGAGGAGTCAAATGCAGGTAAGAGAAATCATGACCAACGAGCCGGCATGCTGTGCGCCGGATACGCCGCTACCGGAGGTGGCCCGTCTGATGGTGGAGCGCGATTGCGGCGAGATCCCGGTCGTCGACGAACACAAGAAGCCCGTGGGCGTCGTCACCGATCGCGACATCGCGTGCCGGATAGTGGCCGAAGGCAAGGATCCGCGAGAGTTGACCGCCAGAGACTGTATGTCGAGCCCCGTGGTCACGGTGACCCCGGAGACCTCGGTCGAGGACTGTTGCAAGTCTATGGAGAGCAATCAGGTGCGGCGCGTCCCGGTCGTCGACGAACACGGCTCGTGCTGCGGCATGGTGGCCCAGGCCGACGTGGCGCAGGGAGGCTCGAAGGAGGAGACTGCCGAGATGGTCAGGGAGGTCTCCCGCCGGACTGAAACGGCATCGCGCGCTGGATGCTGCTGAAGCCGATCCAGTCAGTATCGCGCCGGGCCGCTAGACAAGCCTGACGGGGACACGAAAGGAGGGATGCCATCGAGTGCTCCGCGTCAGGCCGGGCGTGGCGACCAGGGTCGGGCGGCGTGGCGCGACCGTTCGCGCGCACGGCGCCGAAGACGAATTCATATTCGCAGAAAGCGAGGGTGCGTGACTGCACGAAGAGCATCACAGCCGCTGAAGTGGATCCTTGTCGTACTCGCAGTCCTGATTCTTCTCCCTCTCCTGGGCATGCTCGGCATGATGACAATGGGAGGAATGATGATGGGTGGCCAGATGGGAGGACCGATGAACGGCATGATGGGTATGCAGGGGTGGGGCCTGTTGTGGATGGGGCTCCTCGCGGCGGTGCTGATTGCGCTGGTCGTCATGGCGGTCCGCGGTTTCAACCGACCATGACCCGCGGCGAGCGCGTACGAGTGCAACGGTGACCTGGTGGGACGCCGGCCCAACGGGTATGAGGCTCGCGATTCTCGGCTTCGCTCTCACCTTTGCGCTGCATTTCGCGTGGGAGATGTTGCAGGCGCCCGTGTTCATGGATTTCGCAGAGACGTTGTGGGCGGGTACGGTTCGATGCTTCGTTGCCGCACTGGGGGACGTCCTCATCGCGATCGGCGCCTACGTCGTCGCGGCCCTTGGCTTTCGGCGCGCGGCCTGGCCGATCCAGGACGGCTGGCGCGCACCAGCGGCGACATGGATCGTGGCGGGAATGCTCGCGACAATCGTGTTCGAGCGTTGGGCGCTCGCGCGCGGACGGTGGGTCTACGGACCGGAGATGCCGCTCGTGGGCGGTGTCGGGTTGCTCCCGTTGCTACAGTGGCTGGTGGTGCCGGTGTTGACGCTGATGGCGGTGCGCTGGTTCGCGCCGCGAACCTATGTTTCGTGACAAGGAGGTTTCCGATGGCGCAGGCAAAAGACCCGGTGTGTGGCATGACAATCGAAGAGAGCGATGCGGTGGGAACATCCCACTACAAGGACAAGCGGTATTACTTCTGCAGCCATGACTGCAAGAAGGAGTTCGACGAGAACCCGGAGGACTACATCGAGCGGGCCAGCTAAACATGCTCGCCGCACTCGGCGGGGCGCTGACGGTGTTCGTTGGCGGTTTCGCCGCGTGGCTCGTCCTGCGGTGGGTAGGCGACGTGTTCAACCCGCCCGAGACCACGGCGCCTCAACGCGTGCCCTTCACCGGCGGCTACCCGCCCGCCGTCCACGCCTGGAGCCGCTATCATGCCCGCTATTACACGATGGCGCTGCTCTTCCTGGCCTTCGACATGGAAATGGTCTTCATGTATCCCTGGGCCGTGGTCTTCGTGCAGGAGGGGATGAAGGCACTGGTGGAGATGCTGATGTTCATCGGCATTCTCCTCCTCGGGATCCTGTACGCCTGGCGGGAGCGAGCGCTCGAGTGGTCGTGACCGACACACCCGCCCGGGGAATGCGACGGTTGCTGGTGCGCCTTGCGCGTGCGGCCCCCGTGCGCATCTTCGCGCTCGAGGGCGCAGACGTACCCGCGCCTCTCGGCGATTTGCGCCTGCACGACGACGTCCGACTGCTGGATTCGCCGCGGTCGGCCAACGTGCTGCTCGTCGCCGGCCGGCTGCCGGCGGCCTTGCACGACGCCGCGCGCCGGGTGCACGACATGCTGTCGCATCCGCGCGCCACTCTCGTGTGGACGGACTCGTCGGCCGGTGCGGGAGATGGCAACCCCTTTCCCCACGCAACGGCGATCGGGCCCTCCGACGATGTGGTCGAGACGCTGCGGCGCGTCCAGCGGGAGCTTCTCACCCGCCAACGAGCATCCGACGCCGCACTGCTCCCGGACGAGGAGCCGGCGCCGTGGCGCGGGGTCGGTCCGTACGGTCAGGGCGGCACGGGGATGACGGGCGGCGTGCCTTACGGCCGGCCGATGGCCGAACGTGCCGCGGATCGTGACGGCCTCGAGCTCGACCAGCTCCCGGTCCGCGTCGGTCCCTTCTTCCCGGCGTTTCCCACAGGATTGACGCTCGACCTTCGCCTCCAGGGCGACATCGTGCAGAGCGCGTCGGTCGGCGACAATCCGTTCGCGACGTCGGCGGGCTCCGCCGATGGTCACGCGGAGAACGTTACGTCGACGGATCCGTTTCGCCGGGCGCTGACCGAGCCGGTCCTCGTTGCAGAGCTCGAGCTGGCACGCGCCCGACATCATCTCCGCTGGCTGGCGCACGCGCTGCGGACGCACGGGTTAGGCATGCTCGGTCGGCGGGTGCTGGCGATGCTGCCAGTCCTCGAGCCAGGGAGGCTGGACGATGTACGGGCGCTGCGCCGCGTGCTCCAGCGTACGGGCGGGCTGGGATGGAGCACCGCCGGCGTCGGATCGATCCCTGGCGACCGCCTCGCCGGTCAGGGCCTTGGTCCCGTCGCGCGCGCCTCGGGGTTGCGCGAGGATGCGCGGCTCGAGGACGGGGCGTACGGCGCCTTGGACTTCGAGCCGATCGTGCAGGCCGAGGGCGATGCCCGCGCGCGCTGGCGCCAGCGTCTGATGGAGGCCGCCCAGAGCCTGGAGCTGGCCGGCCGGGCGGGAGACAGGCGCACGGAGACTGCGCAGGCCGTCGAGAGCCCGCGGGGTCTGTGGGGCCCCGGGCACGATCCCGTCACGGCATTGCTGGCGCTCGTGCCCGAACTGCTCCGCGATCTGGAGTGGGGTGATGCGGTCACGACCGTGGTCAGCCTCGATCTCGATCTCCGTGAAGCGCCCGTCACCGGCGCGAACCAAAAGGCAGACCGGCGGTCTACGGAGGACGCCGCGTAGTGAGCTGGCTCCATGCGGCCGTCGCCGTCGTGACGATCGGCCTCGCCCTCGCCTCGGGTGTGTACATCACCGCCGTCCTCGATCGACTGCTCGGCCGGTCCGTGGCGGGCCAGGCCCTTGCGCCGGCGTCGGCATTCGTCGGGCCGGTCCGCGAGTCCGCGCTCCTGCTCCTTCAACAACGAAGCCGTACCGAACGACCAGACAGCGAAGTCTGGGCGATCGCGCCGGCGCTGCTCGGTGCCCTGGCCGCCGCCGCGCTCGTGGTCATCCCGCTAGGTCCCGCGCTCGCACTGCCCGACATCGATTCCGGCATCGTCTACTTCGGCGCGGCGATGGCCACGGTGATGGTCGCTGTATTCGTCAACGGCTGGTCGGCGAATTCCACGTTTGCGGTGATCGGCGGCTATCGCTTCATCGCGCAGGCGCTCTCGTACGAGATGCCGCTGGCGCTTGTGTTGATCGCGGCGGCATTACCCGCCGAGTCACTCAGCGTCGCGGCGATTGTCCGGGATCAGGACCCGCTGTGGAACGTCGTGCGACAACCGCTGGGACTGCCGCTGTATATGATCGCCGGCCTGGGTCTGGCGTTCTGGGGGCCACTCAACCTGCCGGACGGCATCGACCTGGCGGAAGGAACGGCCTCCGAGTTGTCCGGGACGGCGCTCCTGCTCTGGCGTGCCGCGCAGACGTCGGTGCTCGTGGCCGTCGCCGCCATGGGCGCCGCCGCGTTCCTCGGTGGGTGGCTGGGACCGTGGCTGCCGGGGCCGGTCTGGATGGTGCTCAAGACGCTCGTGCTCCTCGCGCTGATGCTCGCGATCGGCCATCTCCTTCCTCGCGTCCGGCTCGAGCGGTTCGTCGTCATCTCGTGGGCCGTACTCATCCCGGTCGCCCTCATCGACGTCTTCCTCTCCGGCGTGCTCGCGTTGTGGAGCGCCGGGTCATGACCGGGATCGTCTTCTGGATCATGGCCGTCTCGGCGGTGGTGACGGCTTGGCGCGTCTTCCGCGCTGACTCGATGGTGCGTGCGGCGTACTGGCTGATGGCGTCGTTCGCGGCGGTGGCGGTGATCCTCGTCCTGCTTGGCGCCGAGTTCCTTGGGCTCGTGCTCCTGCTGATGATGGCGGGAGAGATGACGATCATGGCGGTCTTCATGGTCATGTTCATGATGAACCCCGCTGGCCTCAACCCGATGATGATGGTGCACCAGCACCGCACCGCGATCGCCGCAGGCGTGGTGTCGTTCCTCGGCCTCGCGTCAGTCGGCATGTTCGGACGCTTTCCGGACGGGCCCCCGTTTCCGACGCATGACGTCACGGCTCGGCTCGGCACCGAGCTGCTGGGTGACTCGATGCTGATCTTCGAGACCGCCGGGGTGGCGCTGCTGGCGACCATGATCGGCGCGCTCGCCATCGCGAGCCGGCGAGGGCGCTACGGGTGGGCCGATGACGGATCGACAGAGCCACCAGCGGAGGAATCCCATGAGTCTTGACGCGCTGCTGGTCCTGGCCGCCGCGCTCTTCGGCATCGGCGTCTACGGGGCGCTCAGCCAGCAGTCGTTCGTCATGATCATGATGGGCCTCGAGCTGATGCTGAACGGCGCCATCCTTGCCGCCGTCGCCTTCTGGGCCCTGAGCAGCGGGGGAACGCCCAAGGGACAGCTCCTGGCGGTGGTACTCATGGCCGTCATGGCGATCGAGGCCGCGGTCGGATTTGCCTTGATCGTCAACGTCTACCGTATCCGCAAGGCCGACATCACCGAGAAGCTCAAGGCGTTGCGCGGATGATTCCCGTTCTCCTCCTGCTCGTCCTGTTCGGCGGCGCGCTGGCGCCGATACTCGTCCGCCACCGCGGCGCGCTCCCATGGCTGGCGCTCGTCCCGATGCTCCTGGCGCTGCTGACGGCGACGTGGGCCGCGGCGGTGCAGCCCGTCATCGACTGGTCGTGGTGGGGTCCCCACATCCGTCCCCAGCTCGCTATCGTCGGGATCGGGCGGGTGCTGGTGGTCCTCGTACCGCTGATAGCGTTGCCCGTGGTCCTCTATGCCGCCGCACGAGACCAGCCCGGGACGCGGCGCCTCCTGGTGCTCCTCTTGGCGTTCACCGGCGCGATGGAGCTGGTCGCGATGGCGGGCGATTTCCTGACGCTGCTCATTGGGTGGGAGCTGGTCGGCGCCTGCTCGTGGGGGCTCATCGGCCACGAGTGGCGCGATGCCGCGCGTCCGCGCGCGGCACTGCAGGCCTTCATCACCACCCGGCTTGGCGATCTCGGCTTGTATCTCGCGGCTGCCGCCGCTTTCGCCGCGACCGGTTCCGTGCGATTCGACACTCTGTCGGGTGCGCCGTCGTCAGCACTCCAGGTGATCGCCGGCGGTGTGCTGCTGGCCGCCGCGGCAAAGTCGGCGCAGCTTCCGTTCTCGCCCTGGCTGTTCTCGGCCATGGCCGGTCCGACGGCGGCGTCGGCACTGCTGCATTCGGCGACGATGGTGGCGGCGGGCGCGTACCTGGTCGCGCGGCTGGCGCCCGCGCTCGAGGCGACAGGGTGGTTCCTACCCGCGGTGGCCTGGCTGGGGCTCGCGACCGCGCTCGCTGGCGGTGTCGTCGCGTCGCTGCAGTCGAATCTGAAGAAGGCGCTCGCAGCATCGACGTCGGCGCAGTACGGGCTGATGTTTGTGGCCACCGGCGCCGGTTCGACGGCGGCCGCAACCGTTCATCTGGTGACTCATGCCGCGTTCAAGGCGCTGCTCTTCCTTGGCGCCGGCATCGTCCTCCATGCCGCGGGGACCCTCGACCTGGCTCGCCTGCGACTCGGGTCCGCGTTGCCGACGGTGGCGCGCCTATTCGCCGTTGGCGCTCTGGCGCTCGCAGCGGTGCCTCCCCTGGGCGCCGCGTTCTCGAAGGAGCAGGTGCTCGCCGCGGCCGCCGGCTCGTCATTCGGCGGAGCATGGCTCGTTGTCGGCATGATCGCCGCCGGTTTCCTGAGTGCCGTGTATGCCGGCCGGATCTACCTGCTCGCGTTTGCTCCAGGCGAATCGTCGGGCGTCGCTGAGCCGGCGACAGCCGAGCGCTGGAGTCTGGCTCTGCTGGCGGGTCTCTCCGTCGCGCTTGGACTGTTGTGGATTCCCGCAGTCGCGCGGCTGGTGGAAGGGGTGGTGCTCAGCGCCCTTCCTGACGAATCCGTCGTGCTGTTTGGCGCGTCCGTCGTCAGCATCGGCGCGGCCGGCGCCCTCTGCTGGCGCCTGTGGAACGACGGCCACCTGCTGACCTTTGGTCTCCCGGCTGCGCTTCGCACCGGGGTCGCGGCCTGGCTTGGGCTGCCCGTGCTGGCGCAGCGTCTCGTCGTCGATCCCGTGCGGCGATTCAGCCGCGCGCTGGCGGCATTTGACGATCGAGTCGTCGACGCCGGGAGTCGCGCGGCCGCGACCGTCTCGACAGTCATATCAGGACTGATGTCGCGGTGGGGTGAACGAGGGTTCGAAGAGGCCGGCGCGGCGGTGACCCGCCTGACGACGGGTCTCGCATTTGCCTCAGCGGGCCCAGGCGAGCGCGGCATCGACGGCGCGGTCGTCGCCGTCAGTCGTCTGACGACGGTGCTCGCCGGCGTGTCGCAACGGGCCGACGATCGCGGCATCGACAGTGCGGTCGAACGCGTGGCGCGTGAGATCGGGTGGGCGGGGCATCAGAGCCGCCGGCTTCAAACAGGCCTCGCGCATCACTACTACGTCATCCTCGCCGCCGGTGCGCTCATCGTCCTGGCGGTCGCCGCGTTTGGGAGATAGCCGTGTTCACTGTCGCGATCTTCGTTCCGCTTCTCGGTGCGCTGGTGATGATGGCACTGCCCGTGGCGCGCGAGCGCCTGCTCCGGATTGTGGCCACGACCATCGCCGCGGTGCCGCTGGTAATCGCCGCGCTGGCCTGGATGGCATTCGAGGGTACAGGCCAATTCGAGCACGTCGACGCCGTGGCGTGGATTCCCACGCTCGGCGCCTCCTACATCGTCGGTGTCGATGGCATCTCGCTGCCGCTCGTCGCCATGACGAGCCTGCTGTTCGTAGCGGCCGTCGCCTATCCCACGGACTTTCGTGGCCGGCCCAGGGCCTACTTCGCGCTGTTCCTCTTCTTGGAGAGTGTGTCGCTCGGCGTGTTTCTCGCACTCGACCTGCTGCTGTTCTACGTGTTCTGGGACCTGAGTCTCGTCGGGATGTACTTCCTGATCGGCGTCTGGGGGCACGGCGAGGCCGGACGTCGGTCGGCGTTGAAGTTCTTCCTGTATACACTGGCCGGCTCGCTGGCCATGCTCCTCGCCATCCTGGCGCTGTATCTGCGCACCGAGCCGCGCACGTTTGACATGGCGCAACTCATCGTCAGCCGACCCCTCGACGACGGGGGGCTGATGGCGACGCTGGCGTTTGCGGGCTTTGCCCTCGCATTTGCGATCAAGGCCCCGCTCGTGCCCTTCCACACGTGGCTGCCGCCGGCACACGTCGACGCGCCCGCGCCGGCCTCGACGATTCTGGCGGGCGTGCTGCTCAAGATGGGGACCTACGGCTTCATCCGCATCCTGCTCGCGATGATGCCGCACACATTCCAGCGCTTCGCGCTTCCACTGGGGATCGTGGCGGTGGTGAGCATCGTGTACGGCGCCCTCGTCGCGCTCGCGCAGCCCAATCTCAAACGGCGTATCGCCTATACCAGCGTCAATCACATGGGGTACACCGTGCTCGGCATCGCCGCGGCGGGCGCGGTGCTGACCGGTCACGAGGGCGCGCGCACGCTCGCCCTCACTGGCGCCACGGTGGAGATGGTGGCCCACGGGCTGATCACGGGCGCCCTGTTCCTGATTACCGGCTCGATCTGGCAGCGTGCCGAGACGTATCAGATCGAGGAGTTCGGAGGCCTGGCGCGGCGTGCGCCCGCGCTGACCGGTCTGACCGCGCTGGCCGCGTTCGCGAGTCTCGGGCTGCCCGGCCTTGCGGGCTTCGTAGCGGAGTTCCAGATCTTCGTCGGGGCTTTTGCCGTGTATCCCTGGCTCGCGGGCGTAGGACTCCTCGGCATCATCATCACGGCGGCGCTCTTCCTGCAACTTCTGCAGCGCGTGTTCCTGGGTGACATGCCCGAGCGATGGAGCGGCTGGCGCGACCTGGATCGGGTCGAGCGGGCCACCCTCGTGGCGCTGCTGATCCTCGTCGTCGCGATCGGTGTGGCGCCCGGGCCGCTGTTGGCGGTTATCGACAGCGGGGTCCGTTCGCTGATCACGCCATGAGTCCGGCGGTATGAGTGGCATGGGTGGTATGCCGGTCGGCGACGTTCTGCCGGAGCTGGTGCTTCTTGCCGGAGCTGTCGGCATTCTGCTGTTTGCGCTCTTTGCCCCGCGGCGACTCCAGCGCTGGGCTGCAGGACTGGCACTCACCACTGCCGCAGCCACCACGATCGCCACAATCCGTCTGCTGAGTGGACCACAGCGGCTGACGTTTGCGGACACCTACGCGGTCGATGGCGCGGCCCTCTGGGCGAAGCTCATCATCCTGGCGATCACGGTCATCGTCATCGCGCTGTCCGTCGACTGGTTCTCGGAGGACCCCCGGCAGGGCGAGTACTACACCCTCTTGCTGATGTCGGCGCTGGGGGCGATGCTGCTCGCGGGAGCCGCCGATCTCATGCAGATGACGCTGGCGCTCCTGCTCTCGTCGGCCACCGGATACGTGCTCACCGCCTATCACCGCCGGTCGCGGCGCGCGTCGGAAGCGGCGCTCAAGTACTACCTGCTCGGCGCCTTGGCGAACGGCGCGATGGTCTACGGTGTCGTGCTGCTGTTCGGTCTCGCGACGACGACCACGTTCGCTGGCTTGCTGACGGGACTTGAGGGCGCGCACTCGCTGCCGCTGGTCGCGGCGACCGGCCTGGTCGTGGTCGGGTTGGCGTTCAAAATGGGAGCAGTGCCCGCTCATGCCTGGATGCCGGATGTCGCTGACGGCGCGCCGGCGCCCGTGGCCGCCTTCATCACCGCCGCGCCCAAGGTCGGCGCCGTGATAGCGCTCGCCCGACTGGCGATGGTGCTGCCGGAGAGTGGCGTCGGGTGGCGGCCGCTCGTCGCCGTCCTGGCGGCCCTCACCATGACCGTTGGCAACGTCGCGGCGCTCTGGCAGGACGACGTGCGCAGGCTGCTGGGCTGGTCGGCGGTCTCGCAGACGGGATACGTGTTGATGGCGATCGTGGCGCTCGGACGCAGCGATCTCGCCGTGCCGGCGCTGTTGTATTTTTTCGTGGCGTACACGGCCGCGAACCTCGCGGCCTTCGGCGTCGTTGTGCAACTGCGCGGCCAGAGCAGCCGTGCGCGCTACGCCGGGCTCGCCGCTGGCCATCCGTTCCTGGCCATGGCGCTGACGGTGAGCTTCCTGTCCTTGGTCGGGATACCGCCGCTCGCGGGGTTTGCGGGGAAGCTCGCGCTCTTCGGTGCGACGATCGACGCCGGCTACGGCTGGCTGGCCGTCGTCGCGGCCATCAATACCGTTGTGTCCCTGTTTTATTACGCACGCGTGCTCGGGCCGGCGTACTTTGAAGCGGCAGCCGAGCCTCGAGCGGCGCTCCCGACACTCGGCCGGTGGACGGCGGTCGGCGTGGCCGCGACGGCTGTGGCACTGGTTGGCTTCGGAATCTGGGCGCAGCCGCTGTTCGAGTTGTGGGTTCCGGAAATTCTGACCGGCCTTTTCCGGAAATTCTGACCAGATCCGTCTGCTGATCTGAGTCCTCTTTCATCGCGTCGTCAAGATTGACGTGCAGGGTGCGGATCGACGGCCCATCGAGGCGCAGCAAGCGGCCGCGCTCGAGGACGCGGTCGAGGATCGCCTGGGCCAGGTCCTCGTCGTGCAGCACGCTGCCCCACGCCTTCAGCGACTTGTTCGTGGTGAAGATCATGGGGCGGTGGCGCCGGTGCCGCTCGTTGACGACATGGAAGAGCATGTTGGCCGCATCGGTGCCATACGTGAGGTAGCCCACCTCGTCGACGATGAGCACGGCGGGATGCGTGTAGGCCGGCAGTGCGTGCGCGAGCTCGCCCGCGCGAAAGGCGGCGGACAGGTCGTCGATCAGTGCGGCCGCGGTCGTGAAGAAGGCATCGAAGCCGTGCTGAATCGCGCGGTACGCAATGGCGACCGCCAGGTGCGTCTTACCGCGCCCCGGTTTGCCTGCCAGGATCAGCGAGCGTCCCTCGGTCACGAAGTCTGGCGCGAGGGCCGAGCCGAGCATCTGCAGGCGCAACGACGACTGATAGGTGAAATCGAAGTCGTCGATCGTCTTGAGAAACGGAAAGTGGGCCCGGCGTGTCAGGCGGGCGAGCCGGGTCTGCTGCCGGTGTGCAATCTCTTCGGCGGCGAGGAGCGTGAGGAAGTCCCGGTAGGCCCAGGACTCCTGCTCGGCGCGGGCCACGAGATCCCGCCACACCCGGCGAGCATTCGCCAAGTGCAGGCGTTTGAAGAGGACGTCCAGATCGTGCTCGGGCGCGATCACGACCGGCCTCCGACACGACGGGATGCCGCCGTGCTCGGCCGCGTCCAGAGGCTGCGCTGCGCTCCGCCCCTGCGGGCGCCGACGGCGCTCTGGACCCGGCCTGCGCGCGGCAGCGGGAGGCTGGGTATCGGCGGCCGGTCAGGGTCCGCGACGGGCAATGCCGGCGTGGGCGCCCCGAGGAAGTGCGCGATGTACTCGGCCCCGATCGCCTGCTCGGCGAGGCCGCGCTCGAAGGCGCGACGCACCGCGGTGTCGCCGTGGATCTGCAAGAGATCGTGGAGTTGCTCGACATCGTGAATCCACCGCTGCGGACGCCGATGCGTGAGCTCCGTCAGGTAGGCGAGCGCGGCGGATCCGAGATCGAGCAGATGCTGCCGCTGGAGATAGCGCCGCGCGCGCTTCCCAGAAACCGCCGCCACGCGCTCGGCGCGATGCTCCGGCAAGATCGAACGCTCACCCGGCTGGAACTTCCGCGTGTGATCGGCCCGGAAGCGGCCCGCGATGATCCGCACGCGGTCGCGATACAGGTAGAGCGTGCCCGGCAAGCCGATGGCGTCGGGCGGCATCGAGTAGGGATGGCCGTCGTGCACCACGACGCCCGTGGCGCCGACGCTCACGGGCAGCCGGAGGGCCAGCTCCGCGGGCACCACTTTGAGAGGCCGGAGCCGCGCGCGCTCCTCGTCCATGCGCGCCGCCGGGGGGACGCCCGTCGCTCGCGAGGGCCGCACCGTATTAGCCTCGGTCAGCCAGTCCTGCAACTGACGGGCGAGATCCTCGCGATCGAGAAAGCGCCGCTGCTTGAAGAAGGATCCTTTCACCCAACCGACGAGATTCTCGACGCTGCCTTTCTCCTGCGGACGGTAGGGCCAGCACACCTCGACGCCGAGGCCGAGATCCAGCGCCACCCCGGCAAACGTCGGATTCCAGTCGGTGACCACGCCGTCGCGGCCCCAGCGCAACGCCACCGTCTTGGGCCGATCGAAAACCGCGACCAGCGGCACGCCACCAAAGACGGCGAGATGGTCGACCAGCGTCCGCACCAGCGTCTCGACCTGCTCGTCGGGCACGATCGTCACCGCGACCCACCGCGAGTACTTCAACCGCGACGCAAAGAAGTGCACCTTGGCGTCGCTGCCGTCCTGATAGGTGACGCCCACCTCCCCGAAGTCATGCTGCGAGAACTCGCCGGGCAGCCCTTCGAAGCGCACCAGTGGCGTGACGGTGTGGACGCGCAGCGTCTGCGCCAACGCGTACAGCGCGCTCTTGCCGCCGGTGTACCCGGCCTGCCGGGCGCGATGCAACAACTCGACCGTCCGCACGGCGGGATCGTCGGTCAGCGCCTGCACCAGCACGGCACGGTAGTCCTCGGCCTTGGCGGGGCGTCCCACCTGCCGCCGCGCCCGCTCGGCCTCGTTATCGACCGTGGTGACCGCGGCCTCGGCCGCGATCCGGCGGGCCGTCTTCTCGGACACGCCGCTGAGCGCGGCGATCTCCGGCCAGGTGTGCTTCGCCCGGCGCAGCACCTGAATCTCGTGGCGCTTGAGCATGTCGATCATCCTTTCCCTCGTCGGAACGTGTGTGTCCGACGATTCTCTGACCCGGTAGGGCTACCGATGGATGGTCAGAATTTCCGGAAAGGAACTGGTCAAAATTTTCGGAACCCGCACGAGTTATTTCGTCGAGCCACCCTGTTGTCCGAGTGAGCAAGCCACAGGCAGTCAGACCACGACCTGATTGCATCGGTTGATCAGGAACTGACCCGGTTACCAATGACCACATGCCCGCCTGCGGTGCGACCCCTGCCGTGGCGTCACCGTCGCCAGTCACGATCGGGTTCAGGCCGGCCAGGGCGGGAGACATTGCCTTCGCGTGTGGGATGAACATGCTCAAAGGGGTCGTCGTGGTGGAGTGACTCAGAATCGTCAATGTGCCTCGTCTCCTGCGACCGCTGGACGTCACATGTCACGTCAGCAACCAACCCAATCCGTACGCCGTGATTACACCCAGGCTGTAGAGCGCGGCGGAAGTCCACAGCATCATGCGGGTGAACCGCTCCGCAGGTCCACAGGAGGCCCCGGCAGCGTCGGCTGGACACGTCTGACCTGCGGCGCGCAGGCGCGGCGCCAGTCCATAGACATAGGCGACGTTCAACGCGATCAGCAGCCCAGACACGACGAAGACCCAGCCCTTGTGCTGAGACAGCGTCACCAGCCAAGGAGCAACGCTGAGAAGCGAGGCAACCGTCGCCCCCAGGCCGGCCAGCACGAGAAGGGACGGTAGCGCGCAGCAGACCAGCGTGCCGGCGGACGTGAACAGCGACAGAAACCCGAGCGCGTGTGCTCGGATGCTCTCCCCTGGTGGCGACGGGATGCCAGCATCGCGCCCGCGAGGCCGTTCGCTAGCGTCCGACTGGCTTGACACTCGTGACCTGCCACACCGTCGGATCTTTGGGATCATTCCCGAGCGAGATCGTGCCGTCCACGATCATGGGACGACCTTCAGCCGCCTTGAGCTGCTGCTCGAGCGCCGGCGTCCCGCGAACCTCGTACACGTCCGGGGTGCCGGTGACTCTCAGCCGCAAGACATTGCCGGACACGACTTCCGCGGTCGCGGTGATGCGCGCGTCGCGCGGCGTGAATCCGTTCCGCCGAACACTCTCTCGGATCTGCCCGATCGCCAAGGTGTTCTCGGGCTTCAATGCGAGCACGGCGCGGCCTTCGTTGAGCTTCACCGTCGCGGTCTCCACGCCCGGCAGCTTCTCCATGGTCACGCGCACGGCGTGAGCACAGATCGCTCAATCCATGCCGAAGATCGACAGATCGATCTGGCGATACTCGGCGCGCGCCTCGGCCGCCCCGAACAGGGCCACGGCCAACAGCGACAAGACAGTTCGTGTGCGCATGGGTCGAATCCTCTCAGAAGAAGTAGCTGACATTCACCGCGTATCGGACGGTCTCCCGCTGCAGCCGGGCGCCGACGTCCCTGTAGACGGGGAACTGGACCCCACCTTCGATCGCGTAGTTCCTGTAGATCCCCAGCGCCGTAGGTCCGAGCAGGACTTGGTGTCCGCTCGTGCCCGGATGCGCCACACCCGCCTTGCGCAGGCCCCCGGATCGTTCGCCGGTCAGCTCGACGAAGAGGCGCCAATCCCAGTGCGGATACTCCTTCCGCAGCGCCGGCGGACGATATCCCCAGACCGCGCTGTAGGAGAAGATGTCCGGTCGGCGATCGCCCTCGCGCTCAGCGAACCGGGTGTATCCAGCCCCCACCCAGACATAGTGACTGCGCGACGCCACGCCCGTGGCCACCGCCGTGTAGAGTCCTGGCGCCCGCCGCAGGTCGCCGGCCATGCCGGCTGGTCGCTGCGGACCGGGCACGAGTACTCCGGCATACGCGGTGCTTTCGATGCGCCGGCCCACGGCCGTCCCGCGTCGGTGGAACCGCCAGGCCCCGATCGCCTCGAAGTCGCCGCTGCCAGGCATCATCGCGGTACCCCGTGCTGGCGGGAATGGCGCGGAGGCGAAGACCAGCGGCGCCGACACCGACAGTTGAATGTCTTCGGTGAACCCGTAGGTCAACATCCCACGCGTCATCGCCCCGTCCTCGCCGTCGCCGGCCCGTCCCATGACCCCGAAATCGACCGCCCAGGCGCCCTTCGCATTGGTCGGCGTCGTCAGGCCGAAGACAGGGCCGTGACCCGACGCGAACGCGGACCCCGGCGAGCACGTCAGGGCCGCCACACAACACACCGCGGCAGCCCGCCTCGTGATCATGGGAGCACCCCGGTCTTGAATCCCGCGTCGGCGATCCGCTGGGCGACGGCCGACGGAGTCGTTCGAGCCGGGTCGTAGACGATCCGGGCGTGGCCTTCTTCAAGGTGGACGACGGCGTCCTGCACACCCTCCACCTGGAGCGCGATCCGTTCGACCCGAGCGGAGCATGCTCCGCAGGCCATCCCGTCGACCTTCAGTTGCGCCGTTGCGCCGCTGGCGGCAGCCTGGCGCGGCGCCGCTCCACGCGGCCACACCACCGCCAACAGCACGATCACAACCACGGCCGCGAGCGCGAACACGGTACTCGACTGCATCGCCCTAAACCTTCTGCATCTCCTTGCCGCAGCAGCAGCGCGGGTGAGAATCGCCACCCTTCCCTGAAGCGGCTCCCTTCGTCACCTGAATCTCGCACCCACATGCCGGATCGGGGCAGCGATACTTCTCACCTTGTTGAAATGCCATAGGAGTCTCCTTCTCAGTCGTGTACGAACCATTCGAAGCCGGACGCCAGGGCAAACGACGCCACGGCGGCGACGGCGGTGATCCATTTGTTGAGCGGCCGCGCGCGCAGCCGCAGGTTCAGCCAGATCGAGACGCCGGCCAGGCCGGCGCTGACGATGAGGAACGCCGGACGCTGGGCCGCGAGGGTCTGTGACATGGCGGCCGAGCCGGTGCCCCCGAACGCCAGCAGTGCCGGCAGCACGCAGCATGGCCGCGTGAGGAAACCCGCGCCGGCGGCCATCGCGGCGACGAGCGCCGCCCGCCCGCTCGACCGACCGGTGCCGGGCATGTCAGGCCTCACCATCTCGCTCCAGGGCCTCGAGGATCGGGCACTCGAGTGCGCCATCACCGCAGCAGACCGAGAGCATCGTCTCGAGCGCCGCGCGCATCGCCGTCAGCTGCTGGAGCTTCGTCTCGATGTCGGTGACCTTCGCCGCGGCCAGCGCCCGGACCGAGGACCGGCGCGAGGGGCTCACCCGTCGAAGCTGCAGCAGCTGCTCGGCTTCGTCGAGCGTGAAGCCGAGCTCCTGCGACCGCTTGACGAACCGGACGACGCGCACGGCGTCTCGGAGTAGCGCCGGTAGCCGGACGCCGTCCGCGGCGGCCGACCGAGCAGCCCGCGCCGCTCGTAGTACCGAAGTGTTTGGATGTTGACGCCCGCTCGTGCTGCGACCTCGCCTGTTTGCATCGCTCATCCTCTTGGCGAAGTATGAGCCCTGTACCTGGGTACGAGGTCAAGAGGGCGGTGACGTAAGCCCCCAACGGCATTGCGGCTCCGGTAATCTGCCGTGGCTCTCCGGAGCCTGGACGACTACTTCGAGTACACCAACAACCGCAACGAGTTCAGCACCACGACCATCGTGCTGCCTTCATGCAGCAGGACGGCTGCGCCGATGCCCGCCCAGCCCGCAAGCGTTGCGACCAGCAGCAGGGCGATCACCGCGATGGACACCGCGAAGTTCTGTCTGATGATGGCGGCGGCTTGACGGGAGAGCCCGACGGCGAACGGGAGCGTGCGCAGGTCGTCCGCCATCAGAGCGACGTCGGCGGTTTCGAGGGCGACGCCCGTGCCCGCACCACCCATCGCGATGCCCACGGTCGCCTGCGCGAGCGCTGGGGCGTCGTTGACCCCATCGCCAATCATCGCCAAGTTGCCATGGGCGTCCATCAGGCTCCTGACGGCCGTGACTTTATCCTCGGGCAACAGCTCGGCCTTCACATTCTCCACGCCCAACTCTCTGGCAACGGCATCGGCCACGCCCTGGTTGTCGCCGGTGAGCATCACGAGCGGTCCGAGACCCAGCGCCCGGAGTGCGTCAAGCACCTCGCGGGCCTCGGGGCGTGGCTGGTCGGCCAGTCCGAGCACGCCCAGCCACTGCTCGCCGTGCCGAACGATCATCACGCTTCGTCCGGCTTTCTGCAGGCGATCGAGCGCGACCTTGACCATCATCGGAATCGGGATCTCTCGTTCCGTCCACAAACGCACGCTCCCGATCTCGACCACCTCACCATCCACGGTGGACCGCACGCCGCGCGCCGTGAGGCTCTCCAGTGGGCCGGCGTCCGGTAGCGCAAGCTGCCGCGCCGTCGCTGCCCGAACGACGGCTTGCGCAAGGGGGTGTTGCGACTGGCGCTCGACCGCGGCGGCGATTCGCAAGAGCGCCTCAGGGCTCTCCGCATCGTTGGTGATGATGTCGGTGACCTCTGGTCGGCCCATCGTGAGCGTTCCGGTCTTGTCGAAGGTGATGACCTTGAGCGTGCCGAGATTCTCGAGATGGACACCGCCCTTGATGAGGACGCCCTTGCGCGCCGCCTGGGCGATCCCGGCCAGCACCGCCGACGGCGTCCCCAACGCCAGCGCGCAGGGTGAGGCGGCCACGAGCAATGCGAGCGCTCGATACACGGCGATCGACCACGTCGTCCATCCCACCAGCGGCGGCAGAATCATGACTGCCACGGCCGACGCCAGGACGATCGGGACAAACACCCGCTCGAACCGGTCTGTGAACTGCTGGGTCGGCGCCTTGCTCGTCTGAGCCTCCTCGACCAGCCGAATCACCCGATCCAAGGTCCGGTCGCCGACCGCTCGGGTCGTCCGGACCTCGAGCGCTCCTTCGCCGTTGACCGTGCCCGCGAACACCTCGTCGCCCTGCTCCTTCTCGACAGGTACGGACTCGCCGGTCACCGGTGACTGGTTGACCGTAGATTGTCCATCCGCCACGACACCATCGACGGGGATGCGATCACCTGGGCGGACCACCACGACTTCATCGACCTTGACGGCCTCCACCGCAACCTCGGTGTCCTGTCCATCGCGGCGTACCCGTGCGACGGCGGGCGCCAGGTCCGCCAGCGCACGAATCGCGCCTCGCGCACGGTCCATGGCGTAGTGCTCCAGGGCGTGCGCGAGGGCAAAGAGTGTCAGGAGAAACGCCCCTTCGGCCCACTCACCAAGCCCAGCGGCGCCGAGCGCGGCCAGCAGCATGAGCAGATCGATGTCGAAGGCGAACGCGCCGCGCCGCCACGACGCCACGGTGTGACTGGCCAGATCCCATGCCCCAAACGCGTAGGCGCCCAGATAGAGGGGGATCGTGACGTTTGCCGACCAGTCCCAGAAGCGTTCCCCGCCCCATCCGGCTCCAAGGAGGACGGCGGCGGTGAGGCTCCAGACGAGCTCCCGGTTGTCAGCCAGGAACCGACTGAATGCAGCTGTCGGTGCCGGTCGGTCTGTTGGCTCGATCGAGAATCGTGCCTCTTCGACCACTCGCCGCAATCGATCCGGGTCCGTCCTGGATCGCTCGAACTCGACGCGGACGAGACGGGCTGCTACGTTTGCGGACACCTCGAGCACGCCGTCCTGCTTGCGCAGCAGGTCTTCCAGGCGCCGGCCGGCGTCCTCTCCGGGCGCGCCCCCGAGCGCGAACGACACATGGCCGTATTCCGCGGACAACTGGGCGCCCGCGGCCGTGACGCGCTGCCGCACCTCGGCGAGCGTCGTCTGCGCAGGGTCGAAGTGCACGCACAGGGCACCATCGTCTGTGGCGTGGGCGAGCGACACGCCTGGTTGCCGCGCCGTGAGGTCGGTGAGACGCGTGACGCACGCATCCCGCGCGTCCGGGAGTTCCGGCAGGAGAAGGGCGAGTGGAAACGTACGCGTGCTGGAGTTGCTCATGCACTCACCCCCGTCCGTTCGGATTCGAACCACCGGTAGAGCGCTGGCAGCACCAGCAGTGTCAGCGCGGTCGACGTGACCAGGCCGCCGATCACCACGGTCGCCAAGGGCCGCTGCACCTCGGCACCAGCCCCGGACGACAGGGCCATGGGGACAAAGCCCAGGCCGGCGACCAACGCCGTCATCAGGACCGGGCGCAACCTGAGCTCGGCGCCTGCCAGGACCGCATCGTCTACGCTGCGGCCCTGTCGGCGGAGCTCGATGAAGTAGGACACCATCACGACGCCGTTGAGCACAGCGACGCCGAACAGGGCGATGAAACCGACGGCGGCCGAGATGCTGAACGGCATGCCACGGAGCATCAGGGCAACGATGCCGCCGGTGGCCGCAATGGGAATGTTGAAGTAGATGAGCAGCGCCGGCCGGACAGCCCCGAACGTCGTGTAGAGCAGCACGAAAATCAGGAACAGTGCCACGGGCACGACGAGCAGCAGACGAGACGACGCGCGCTGCAGGTTCTCGAACTGGCCGCCGTATTCCACGTAGTAGCCCGTCGGCAACGTCACCTGCGCGGACACAGCCTCCTGCACATCCGCGACGAAGCTGGCGAGGTCCGTCCCGCGGACGTTGGCTTCGACCGCTATGCGCCGATGGATGTTCTCGCGGGTAATCTGCGCGGGGCCCTCCTCGACGACGATGTCCGCTAATTGGGAGAGCGGGATCATCCGGCCTTGAGGATCGGCGACCTTCAGCGAGCGGATGCGCTCGATGTCGGAGCGAGACTCCGGCGTGAACCGCACCTGAATGTCGAAGCGGCGCTGGCCCTCCAGCACTTCGCCCACGGTCCGCCCACCGATCGTTTGCACGACGTCGAGAACTTGCGAGGCGTTGATGCCGTAGCGTGCGATCTCGTCGCGCCGGATCTTGACCCGAAGAAACGGCAGGCCGGCTGTCTGCTCCAGTTTGACGTCTGCCGCGCCTGCCACCGCCGACACGACGCGGACGATGTCCGCGCCGACCCGACGCAGCTCGTTCAGGTCCTCCCCGAAGAGCGTGATGGCCAGATCCGACCGCACGCCGGCGATCAGTTCCTGGACGCGGAGTTCGATCGGCTGGGAGTAGCTGAAGACGTTGCCCGGAACCTCCCGCTCGAGCGCGTCGTTGAACGCGCCGAGCAGATCCTCTTTGGTGGAGGCCGTCGTCCACTCGTCGTGGTCTTTCAAGATGACGTAGATGTCGCTGGTTTCGACCCCCATCGGATCGGTCGGAATCTCCGCCTGCCCGGTCCGAGACACGACCGTCACGACCTCGGGGAACTGGCGGAGCGTCTTTTCGATGAGCGTCGTGCTCTTCAGCGATTCGCTCAGGGAGACGCTGGGCAGCCGCCATGCCTGTATCGCCACAGCGCCTTCGTCGAGCTTGGGAATGAACTCCCCACCCATGAACGGCACCAATCCCATTGACGCCACGAACACCGCTGCCGCAAGCCCCGCGGTGAAGAGCGGCCGGGCCACGGTGCGGTGCAGCCAGGGACGGTAGCGATCCTTGAGCCAGTGGACGAGGCGCGGTTCGTGCTCGCCCGTGTTGGCCTTGAACCCGATGGAGGCCAGCACCGGCATGAGCGTCAGTGCCAGGACCAGCGACCCGATGAGTGCGAACACCACGGTGAGCGCCATCGGGCGGAACATCTTGCCCTCAACGCCTTCCAGGGTCAGGATCGGCAAATAGACAATGATGATGATAAGCACGGCAAAGAAGACGGGCCGTGCGACCTCGCGTCCCGCGTCGCGAATGACATCGTCTTTCGATTGCCCAGGCGGCCTGGGTTCACCGAGCCTCCGGACGATGTTCTCGATCATCACCACCGAACCGTCGACAATCAGGCCGAAGTCGATGGCACCGAGGCTCATCAGGTTGCCCGACAGCCCGGCCTCGACCATGCCGGTGAAGGCGACGAGCATCGACAACGGAATGGCGGACGCGACGATCAGGCCGCCACGAACGTTACCCAGCAGCAGTAGGAGGACCGCCACGACGAGGAGGCCGCCCTCCACGAGGTTCTTCCCGACGGTGTTGATGGTCTTCCGAACCAAGTCCGTGCGGTCGTAGTAGCTCTCGACCGTGACGCCAGCCGGCAGGCTGCCCTTGATGACCTCGAGTTCGGTCTTGACGCGTTCGGCGACCACACGGGCGTTCTCGCCCATCAGCATCATGACCACGCCGGTGACGACTTCGCCGCGGCCGTCGCGAGTGACGGCGCCTTGTCGCACCTGCGGTGCGAGCACAGTCTTGCCGAGGTTTTGGATGTAGACGGGCGTTCCGGCGCGAGCGGCCACCACGATGTTGTCGATGTCGGCGATGGTCTCGACCAGGCCTTCACCGCGAATGACGTACTGTTCCTGCGCGCGCTCGAGGTAGGCGCCGCCGGCATTCGCGTTGTTGCCTTCAAGGGCCTCGAACACGGATTCGAGGCTGATGTTGTAGGAGACGAGCTTGTCCGGGTCGATCTGGACCTCGTAGGTCTTGAGCTCACCGCCGTAGGAGTTCACCTCCACGACACCGGGCACCGACCGCAGCTTGAACGCGATGTCCCATTCCAGGATGGACCGCAGGTCCATCAAGGACATGCCTTCCCCGCGTACCTCGAACTGGAAGATCTCCCCCAGACCGCTGCTGATGGGACCCATGGCCGGCGTGCCGAGTCCCGCGGGAATCGCCTCGCGGGCGTCAGGAAGGCGCTCCATCACCAGCCGCCGTACGAAGTACAGGTCGAGGTTCTCCTCGAAGTAGATGTAGACGGCCGATAGCCCGAACCGCGAGACCGATCGGATGTCGGTAATCCCGGGCAGGCCACTCATCGCCGTTTCTACCGGGAACGTGATGAACCGCTCGACCTCCACCGGCCCCAGGCCCGGTGCCCGAGTGAGGACGAGCACCTGGTTGGGCGTGACGTCGGGCACGGCATCGATCGGCAGGCGCAGCATCGCGCGGATGCCAAACCCGACGAGGACCGCCGTGAAGACGAGGATCAGGAACTTGTTACGCAGCGAGAAATCAATGAGTCGATGCATGGATGCCTCGCCTAGTGCTCGTCGCCGATGCGCTCACGCAGGAGCGCGGTCTTCAGGTGAAAGCTGCCGGTTCCGACGACCGGCTCACCCGCCTGCAGCCCGGACCGAATTTCGACCTGCTCGCCAGCAGTGCCGCCCGTCTCGACCACGCGGCGCTCGAAGCGCGTCTCACCAACCTGCACGAACACCACGGATTGGTTGTCGATGGTCTGTACCGCCGCCACTGGAACCACCAGCGTGTCTCGGACGTCCGCGGTGGGCACCGAGACGCGGGCAAACATGTCCAGCTTGAGCGCGGCGCCAGGATTGGCGACGACGACGCGCGCCTTCGCGCTCCGCGTCTGCGGGTCGATCAAATCCGCGATGTACGTGACTCGCCCGCTGAACGTGCGGTCCGGATAGGCGTCGACACGCACCAGAGCGTCTGTGCCGGCGCGGACTTTGGTGATGTCCTTCTCATAGATGTCCGCGAGCACCCAGACCTGGCTGAGGTCTGTCACCGTGAAGAGCTCCCGCTCGGGTTCGACGACTTCGCCCTGCGCGATGTCGTACTTCGTCACCACGCCGTCGAACGGCGCCCGGAGGACCGCGTGCGACGCTTCACGGTGCGGGCTCTCCCCGCTGGTCGGCGAGAGCTTGGTGAGGTCCGTGTCGGAGAGGCCAAACCGGTGCAACTGCTCTTCGACCCGGCTGACCGTGGCCTGGTCGCGCGCGACCGACGCGTCAGCGGTCTTGAGTTCGGCCTCCCGGAGATCGAGTTCCTGGCGCGCGATGGCCTCGAGCTTGATGAGCGCCCGGCCACGATCGACGACCCGCCGCTTGACGTCAAGTTCGGCCTCGGCCTGGCGCAGCACGGCCCTTGCCGCCAGGTAGTCGCCGACCAACTCGCCCAACTGGATGTTGTCGTAGGTCGCGAGCGGCTGGCCGCGGCTGACGCGTTCGCCAAGGCTGACCCAGACGCGCTCGACGAGACCGCGGGCGAGCGGCCGGATGTGGGCGACCCGCGCATCCTCGGCCGTCACGCTGCCGGTGACGTCGAGGCTCGTCGGCAGTGGGCGCAACGTGGCCTCGACGATCGCGAGGCCGACGTTCTTCATCGACTCCGGCGACAGTTCCACGACGCCAGGCGGGAGGTCATCCCCGTGCGCCTCCGTTTCTGAAGGCGCGTCGGCGCCAGGTTGGAGCCAGAGCCAGGCCCCGGCACTAGTCAACAGGGCTGTGACGCCAATCGCCAAGAGCAAGGTACGGACAGAGACACCTGCGGGAGGTGCCGAGGGGTCAGTCATCGGGCTCATCGTCGGTCTCCTCAAGGTCGTGCCTCGGGACGGCCGACCGCCGCGACGAGCTCGAAGAGACTCACGCGCTGGTCGAACAGGGCCCGGTTGTAGATGCGTTGGGTGTCACGGAACGCGCGCTGCGCGTCCAGGAAGTCGATCAGGTTAGCGACGCCGAGGCGATAGGACTCCAGGACGATGTCGCGCGACTCCTGCGCATTGGTCAGGTACTCGCGCTCGATGTACTCGACCCGCGCTCGGTTCGTCTCCACGCCGTTGAGCGCGCGCTGGACCTCGAGGCGGACCGCCAGCGTGGTCGTCGCGAGGCGGGCGTCGGCGGCACGACGCTCGGCCTCCGCGCGCAGGATGCCGCCTTCATTGCGATTGAAGAACGGCAACGGCACCGTGATGCCAACCACGAAACCGTCCGACCCGAAGTTGTTCTGATAGCCACCCCCGAGGGTGAGGTTCGGCGTGCGCAGCGCACGTTGGAGCCGCGTGATCGTCTCGGCCTGCGTCTGGACGGCTCTGGCCCCTAGCAGGTCTGGCCGTTGGGCGATCGCTTGCGCCACGACAGGCTCCGCCTGTGCAGGTCCCGAGGTGATCAGGGCGACATCGCTCGATGGGATTGGCGCCCGCAGTCCGTCCGTCAGTTCCAGCGGCTGATCGAGCCGAGGCGCGTCGAGTAGGGCGAGGAGCCCGCTTCGCGCGTTGCGAACGGCAAGGTCGGCAGCAAAGACGTCCTCGACGAAACGCAGCCGCTCTACCTGCAGGCGGCGCACTTCGGCACCGGAGATCTCGCCCTCCGCGAACCGCGCCTGGTTCAGCCCGATGACCCGATCGATCTCGGCCAGCGAGGCTTGCGCCACAGAGCGGTCGGCCTCGGCGAGGACCGCGGCGAGGTACGCCCGTTTGACGTCCAGCGCCAACTGTCGCGCCTGGTCGTCCGCCGTCAGCATGGCGGCCTGACGCGCGGCGTCCGCGACTGCCGTCCGAAGTCCGCGGCGGCCGGCCAGTTCAAGTTCCTGATCGACCCGGACAGTGAACTCCTGGCCACCCCAGTAGCTGGGCTTCATCGACTCGAACGCCGGGTAGCCGGCCGAGTCGATCGACAGCGCCGGGTTTGGCCGTTTGGCGGCGGTGACTCTGTCGCCCTCGGCCGCGTCGACGCCCGCCCGCGCAGCCAGGAGCTGCGGGTTGCGGGCGTGAGCGAGCGCAACGGCCTCGGCGAGCGCGAGTCGCTCGGGGACGGGGGTCTGGCCAGACGCGGGGGGAACGCTGGCAACCGACCACATGACGGCCCAGGCCGCAACAATGCACGGCGGGCGGATCGAAACGGACGAAAGTTTCCACATACGAGTCCATGGCTCCACAGGGACGCCCACACCGCTGCAGACGCTCGAGCAGCAGCGCAGCGGCCGCTGCCGTCACAGGCGTGCGGCGAGCAACAGGCGTCGACGAACACGTGACGGCGCGAACGCCGTCCCGTGCCCAAGAAAATTGGGAAATGCCGGGAACTAGGACAGGAGCGGGGGGTGGTACAGCGATCGAGGGACGCCCGGAACCAGGTCGGATGGAACCGGCGTGTCGCGCACCACGGGCATCAGGTCAATGAAGACCACCTCGACCGGGTGGGCGCGCTCCACGTGTGCGCAGCAGCAGAAGCAATCGTCATGGTCCTGGGGTGCGGTGGGACCGTCTGATTGCGACGACTGCTCAGCGCTGCACAGCTGCGGCACGAGGAGATCCGCCGCCGCCCACGACAGGAGCAGACAAACGACCACGTGAACCACGATGTGCCGGCGCAGCGCTCGCACTCTGATCAGGATAGCTCGTCCTCGTAGTACGCCGCAAATCGGTCAAGAAGGAGCGCCCCCACGGCTCTCCCGTCCCGCCTGGCAATCTTCAGAAATCGAACCTGACGCCGCCGTTGAAGACGCGCCCGTCGAGCGGCGCCCAGGCATCGACGGTCCAGCGGCCATCGGGCCCCTGTGACGGCCGAAGCAAGGAGTCCCACCGCGTCTGACGGACGCCCGTGACGTTCTCCGCGTTGATGAACAGGCGGGCGCGCCCAATGCGCCGCTCCGCAAGCACACCGACCACCACGTAGGGCCGAGACTCATCGCGGTACGGGTTGACCTCCAGGCGCTGGCGTCCCGTGTAGTAGATCTCGAGCCCAAGGCGTCCAACGTTTTCGGCCTCCCACATGCCGACGAGCCCGGCGCTGTGCCGCGGCGTGAGTTCAGCGTCCTGACGTGCGTCTTCGCGGCCCTCCCGCGACTGCACATAGGTGTAGTTCGCGGTGGCTACATACGGCCCGCGGCGCATCGTGCCGAGCAACTCGAGCCCGACGTTGGTCGCGCTCGTCGACTGGTTGAGGAGCGCGTACGAGGACTCACGCTCCACTTGCAGCGGATCGGTGATTCGCGATCCGAAGATCGTCGCGGTGATGGTGTTCGTCCCGAATGCCCTCGTGAGGTCCACGGAGGCACTCGTGCCGCGCTCAGCCTTCAGGGGCAGGGGAATGGTCAGTCGCGTGAGTCCAGCGGCCTCAGTCTCTTCTGTCAGCGGCGTCGCCGCGAAAAAGCCTCGACCAATGGAGGCTCGGCTGGTCCACGCGCCTTGTCTCAAGAGGGCGGAGAAGCGTGGGCTGAAGAACGTGCCGTACTCACTGTGCACGTCCACGCGGCCACCAGCCGAGAACGCAAGCCAGGGCGTGGCTTGCACGTCGGCCTGCGCGAACGCCCCAGGGACGTCGAACGTGTAGGCAAACTGCGGCACGTCCCGCGGCGTGAACGTGTCACGCTCATAGGCAAGGCCGGTGACCCAGGTCGTGGATGTTCCATACGTTCCGCGGACGGCGATCTCACCGAACAGATTGGCGTGACGGTCCCGCTCGATCGTGTCGCCAAACGTATGCGTGTGGCGTTGCGACGCCGCTGAGCCCCGCGCGGTCAGGACATAACGCGCGGCGACCACGGTCTGAGCCGTGCCGCCGACGTCGAAGCGTCGTGTATCGAGTGCCTCGGAATACGCGGTGCCCGTCGCCGGCAGGACAGCGCCGTCCATCGTGCCCCCGTCACGATTCTCCCAGGTGACTCCGGCCGTGAGAAAGGCCGAACGGCCGTCGCCACCGTCCCAAAACGCCCGCGGGCGAAGAATCCCTCGACGATACCCGGCAAGGTCTGCCCATCCGTCGTCGTCGCGGTCGTTCCGGACCTGCCCATGTCCACCCGCCAGCACGGAGCCGCTCCAGCCCTCGCGGGCCGAACTCGAGAGATACACCACGGCGTCCGTCGCACCGAGCGTCGACACGTTGAGCAGCGCATCGTAGGTGGGTTCGTCACCTGGACGCCGCGAGAGCAGGTTCACGACACCGCCCATTGCACCAGCGCCATAGAAGGCGGATGCGACGCCCTTGATCACTTCAACCTGCCCGAGGTCCATCGGCGGGATCTGGAGCAGGCCCAGCCCGCCCACCTGCTGGCCGAACAGCGGAAGGCCATCGGACAGGAAGCGCGTGTAGCGGCCCTTCATGCCTTGCACACGCACGCTGGCGGCGCCGATCGAAGGCGACGTGGACTGCACCCGCAGCCCACCCATCTCGTTTAGCATCATGACGATGTCGCCGGGTGTCATCAGGAGCTTTTCTTCGATCTCTTCACGCCCGATGACCTCGACGCGGGTAGGCTGGTCCTCCAGCCGGCGTCCTGTCCGGGTGCTGGCGACCACTACGACTTCCTCCTCCACTTCTGGCTGAGGGACCAGTTCGACCTCGACGGTTACGACCTGACCCGCGGTCACCTGCGCCTCAGTCCTGCCGTCGAAGAATCCTGCTTTCGTCACGACAACCCGCACCGAACCTGGTGGCGCCTCCATTTGCACCACCCCATCGGCGCCGGCTTCAGCGGAACGGTCGCCTGCAGCCACCAACGCTCCGGCCACCGGCTCGCCCGCGCTCAGTACGACGACGCGAAGCTGCCCCATTGGCCTCTGCGCGAACGCCGCAGCGGTCACACATGACCACACCACCACCATCATCGAAAAGCTACACATACACCGCTCCCCCAATGGCCGCTCCAACCGGCCGTTATCGCTCGGATTGTTGTGCGGGGTTAGGCGAGCTTCGGCGGATGATCGAGCGGGGTGACGTGCGCGGGTAATTCGCGCGAGTTGAGGGCCGTGAGGGTTACGACCGGCAGGGACACCGGTGCGTTTACGCTGATGATCAACGGGCCGTTCCAGCCGTGGCACAGCCCACAGAGCGATGGCGTCGGCGTCGCTGGACCTTGGTGCTGAGCCTCGTCGGTGCATCCATCGGAGCAAGCGACGCGATCGGTCGTCGTCACAACGAGAAGGGCCGCCGTCATCAGCGTAGCGAGCAGGGCACGCACGCGTTGAGTATACTCATGCGCGCCGACTCGTGAGCAGCAGGATGCGCGGCGCCCGACCAGACAGGCTCACGGAAGTCCAGCAAGGTTCAACGCGTGCACTCGTAGAACCCGCCGTAGCCCGCGTCGAGTTCGTTGCCGATGCGCAAGCGGGCCTGGGCGTCGCGCGCGCCATCGCCACTCGCATCCTGGTAGGGCTTCGTCTCCACCCGCACGTCGTCGCTCGACAACTCGAAGCCGGCGCCGGCGCCGGTCTGGTAGCTCGCCGACATCGGCACGAGGCGGCCGTGCAGTTTGATCACCCCGCGGCCCTCGCCGCTCCCAGGCGCCGTCGCCGCCGCCACTGCGTCGGCACCCGACGAGTACGCGAATCGGCACACCGGCCCGCTCCCGAGCATGCGCCGCAACTCGTCGTCGGTGATCGACTCGAGGTCAGTCGTGGCGAGAGCGGCGCGCCGCGCGGCGTCGCCGGCCGACAACTCTTCCGCCGCTGGCTGCTGCCGGCCGCCGGGACGCGGCCCCTCTTCTTCGATCACGCGAATCAGGTACTTCATCTCCGCGATCTCCTTGCGCTGGGCCTCGATGATCTCGTCGGCCAGCTTGCGCACGCGTGGGTCTTCAATGCCCGACCGTTCACTGGTGAGGATGGCGATCGAGTGGTGAGGAATCATCGCCTGCATGTAGTCCGTGCCGGTCACGGTGATCTGCGAACGCACGAGCCACGTGGTCAGGGCAAAGGTCAGAGCCGCGCCGATAAAGATGGCCAGGTTCACCGTGCGGTTCTTGTACATGTTCAGCATGTAGCCGAGCATGATGATCGCCATGACCGCGCCCATCAGCAGCGCCATCCAGGCCCGGGTCTCGCTGAAGAACGCATGGTCCCAGACGTAGGTGTGGATGTACATCAAGCCGAACATCACCAGCGTCGACGTCACGATCATGGCGGCAAAGCGCCAGTAGCTCATCTGCATTCGTTCCTCCGCACGAGGCGTCTACGTGGTTCGTCAAAGCCCATCGGGGCGAGGGACCGCCAGATTGGTGGGCGCCCCCTCGAGCTTTGTGCCGACCCGGGTAATCCGCCACACCACGCCGCTGCCAGGGAAGGGCTTGGGCTGCTCCTCCACGACCATCGCCCCGAAGTCCACCACGTACATGGCCTGTCCATCCTGCGAGAAGACCACGTCGACCAACCGCCGCGGACCCGCAGAGATGCTCTCGTCTTTACCGGTCTCGCCGCCGTGCCCGGCTTCTGCAGACTTGGCAGACGTACCACTGCCATGATGCCCCTTCTGCGAGAAGAACGTCTCGGTCTGCTTCGTGTCGGGATTCAGCCGGACGACACGGTGTCCGCCGTGTTCGCCGGAGACAGTGCCGGTCATCGGTGCCATGTGTCCGAAGAACGCGAGGAAGAGATCGCCCTTGTCCCCGAAGCCGCCTGGACTGACCGCGAGCTTGGCGGCGGCCGAGTGCTCGGGAAAGGTGATGAGGGGCTTCTCGACCGGCGGATGCTTGGCCATCACGAATGCCGGCGCCGGGCCCTCCTTCGGCTTGAAGCGGGCGTCGGTGACCGGGATACCCGACGCGAAATCCGGCCAGCCATACCAGGCGCCCTGCTTGATCTCGTACACGTCCTCCTTGTCGTTGGCGACGGGACGGCTGCCGCGGACATCGAAACCGTTCTCAGACGCATACAGCTTGTCGCCCCTCCACATCACACCGAAGGGATTCCGCAGGCCCCACGCGTAGACCTCGAGCCCGGAGCCGTCGGCGTTCATGCGCAGGATGGTGCCGTTGGCCTTGGTGGCACCCGGCACAGTGCCGTTGTCGGGCACTGGCTCGCCGAACGGTTGGAACGCACCGGTACTTGCCTGAGCATCGCCTGCTGAGAGAGGGTTCTTGCTGGCGAACGTGCGTTGGCGCAACGTGATCGCCTGCGCAGGGACGTCGTGGACGTCGGGATGCTGCTTCAGCCAGCCCATCTCGGCGTTGTCCGGACCCACCACGCCGGCGTTGGTCGCGGTGCCCTGACCGAAGTAGATCTTGCCGTCGGGCCCGACGGCCATCTGGTTAGTGTGGTGATCGCCCTCGCTCGGCAACCCAGTCACGAGGTCGCGAAGCCCCCCATCCTCGAGCACCGAGATCCTGCCGCGATGCGCGACGTAGAGGCGCCCGTCGTGGTACAGCAGATCGGCCACTGGCCCACGCAGTCCTTCACGCGCGGCCGTCGAAACGGATCCTTCCGGCGCGATCTTGAGGATGCGAGGGACCGCGTCGGGATCGCCGTAGGAGTAGCCGCCCTCTGCGACGTACATGTTGCCATCGCGGTCGAACTCGACGCTGGTCGGATAAGTCAGATCCTTCAGTACAACCTCGACGCGATAACCTTGCGGTACCTCAGCGGCCGAGGGGTCAGGCGGCGGCACTTGCGCCCACACACTCGTCGCGGCGGCGAGCAGGGACGCTCCGAATGCGAACTCTCGGGTCATCTCATCTCTCCGTTTTCATGTCCGTTGTCACCTCCTCTTCGAAGGGCTACGAGACGTACCCCGGCCGTCGAGGTCACGGACGACACTTCGACCCTGTCCCATGCAGGGGCGGTGCCAGCGGCATCGAACAGCGCCCACCGCACCTCGTTTTTGCATACCGCGTATGCGGATAACGGCTGTACGCGCTCGCGACCGACCCCGGCCGATGGAAGACGTACGATGTCTCGATGTGCCCCATGTCGAGAACTCGAAACCGAGTGTTGGCACATCTCGTCGGTACGTCGGCGGATTGGGTACCGCCGGGCACTCTCTCGCGCGGCGTGCCGCCGCAGTTCGAGGTGGACTCCTCGAGGGTGTAATGCCGGCCGCCCGGCTGCGTCAGCATAGACATGAACACGCTGACGCCCACTTCATTCACCACCGACACTCTCTCGCTGCGGATCGCCGGCATGTCCTGCGGGGCCTGCGTGCGCCACGTGACACGCGCCCTGGAAGGCATTTCCGGCGTCGTTGATGTGCAGGTGGATCTCGCTTCGGCCACCGCGACCCTCACCGTCGAGCCGACCCGCATCCGCGTCGAAGACCTCATCCGCGCGGTCTCAGAGGCGGGCTACTCGGCCCGTCAGACCGACCCGGCCACCAGCGACGACTCGAACATGCCCGACCCGTACAGCCGCGCGGGCGGTTGTTGTCGCACCCGTCGCGGCCCGACAGCCGCTGGCTAGCCCCTGACCACCGCCCCCACCGCCAGCAGCCTGCCCGCGACCGCGGGCGGGCTGCTTTCGTTCCGGCCCGGTGCCTGGCGTCCCGCCTCAGGGCTTGCCGCACCGGCAATCCATGCACCCGTGCTCGGCGCAGGTGCCGCACGAGGCCATGACCTGCGATCGCAGCGCCTGCCGCGCACGGAACACTCGTACTCCCGCATTGCTGGCCGTCAGTCCCTGCGCAGCCGCATAGTCCTTGACGGCCACGCCCCGCACGTCGATCTCGTGGAGGGCGTCGGCGTACTCCGGCTTGAGCGTGCGCGCAAGCCGGGACACGCATGCGCAGACCTCGTCGTCGACTTCCGGGGGCGGCACGACGGGATCGAGCTCCGACGCAAAACGCTCGAGCGCGCTGCTTGCCGTGGCGCGTCGACGCGCCCGGTGAACGTCGCCTCGAGCGGCACGTCCTCCCGAACCGCCGCCACGGTCTTCACCCGTGGCGGCTCAGGGTCTGCTGCCGTGGATTGCGCTTGGGTGGTGCAGGCGACCGTCGTTGACAACAGGGCGACGGCCCCGAGGCCGCGCGTCAAGGCGCGGAATACTGTCGTGGTCGTGTGCATCAGGTTCTCCGTCTTCACGAACCTGATGACGCATGACCCAGAGGCGCATTACAGCAGTGCCTCTTCAACTGCGGCGAGCGCAACCGGTCGTGGCGCGCACGCTCGGTGCGGATAGAATGCCCTCGTCGGTGAGCTGCGGCTGCCGGCGAATGGGACTCGGGCGGCGCGGTGCAGAACCGCGGCCGGCCGATGCGAGGACGTGCACATGAAGCTCTTCGGCACCTTGGTCTGCCTTTCCTGGACACTCGGCGCCGTTGCGCCGACACCCGCAAGACAACCGGTTGAGCGGCCTCCGGTCCATGTGCTGCGCGTGCCAGACGCCGGTATCCAGCCCGATGTGGTCGTCGACGCGGAAGGCGTACTGCACCTCGTATATCTGGCTGGACCGCCCGGCAGCGCCGACGTCTTCTACACGTACTCGCGAGATGGCGGGCAACACTTCGTGCCGCGCGTGCGGGTCAACAGCCAGCCCGGCAGTGCCATCGCCATGGGCACGATCCGCGGGGCGCAAGTCGCACTCGGGCGCGACGGCCGCGTGCACGTCGTCTGGAATGGATCCAGCACGGCCGAACCGAAGCCGCCCGTTCGTCAAGGCCAGACGCCTGGCGCGCCGCTGCTGTATGCACGCTCTCTACCTGGCAGTACCGCCTTCGCACCGCAGCGGAACCTGATCACCGCAACACGTCATCTTGATGGCGGGAGCTCGGTGGCCGCCGACGAGGCAGGCAACGTGTTCGTCGCGTGGCACGCCAATGCCCTCGACGGCGCCGAGGGCGAGGAGGCGCGTCGCGTGTGGCTCGCCCGCTCCACCGATGACGGGCTCACGTTCGCGGCCGAGGTGCCCATCTCCGCTGCCGAGACCGGAGTCTGTGGGTGTTGTGGCCTGCGCATCGCCGCATCAGACCGCAACGTCCATGTGCTCTATCGCGCCGCGACACGCATGGTCCACCGCGACATCTACGCGCTGCAGTCGTCAGACGCGGGACAGACGTTCACCCCGCGCAGGATCGACGAGTGGGAAATCGGCGCCTGCCCCATGTCGAGCATGAGCATCGTCCCGACTGGCGACGCGCTGTACAGCTGGGAACACGACGGGAACGTCGCCTTCCGCAGTGGCAACGCGCCGTCGGTCTCGCCGGCGCTTCTCGACCGGCAGGATGCGGGCGCGCGGCGCAAGCATCCTCGCCTTGCATTCGGTCCCGATGGCACCGTGCTCCTGGCCTGGGCAACGGGCACGGGGTGGAACAAGGGCGGCGCCGTCGGCTGGCAGCTCTTCGCCGACGGCGTGCCCGTTGGCCCCATCGAGGGGCGGGAGGACCTACCGGTCTGGAGTTTCCCCGCCGTCGCAGCCGTCGGCCATCGCTTCGTCCTGCTCTACTGATCGGCGTGCTGCTCTGCTGACCGGCTGCGCCAGATGAGCGCAAGGCCCACGCCCATCGCGACGAGCGCAAACAGGTGGGCCAACGCGAGCGGCCCGAGCAGTAGATGGCGCACGCGCAGGAACTCGATGCCGAAGCGCACAAGGCCCGCCGACATGAGATACGAGCCCAGGACGAACAGATCCGACCGGCCCTGGCGCCGCCATCGCAGAAGCATCCACGCGAGCGGCAGCAGGGCCAGCATCTCGTACAGCTGCGTCGGGTGGACCGGCACCGACGTCGGGGGCAGGCCTTCCGGGAACGCCACCGCCCAGGGCAGATCGCTCGGCACGCCGTAGTCGTCCCCGACGAGGAAACACCCGACGCGTCCGATGGCGTGGGCCACCGCCAGCGCGGGGGTCGCCGCCGCGAGCACGGGCACGATGGAAATGCCGTACGAACGCAGCAGCACGACGCCGGCCCCTACGCCACCGGCGAACCCGCCGAACCAACTAAAACCGCCTCGCGACAGCAGCAGGTCGAGCAGTGGCCCCTCGCGGCCGAGATGCTCGACCGTCCACACGATCTTCGCACCGCCGAGCCCCCCGACGACTCCGGCCACGGCGGCATCTATGGTCTGCTCGGACAGACCCGACCGCCGTCGCTCTCGATCGAAGAGCCACACGCCCACGATCGCCGCCACGGCGACGAGCACGCCAAAGCTGGTGATCTCGAAGTCACCGATGCGGAACAGAACGGGGTAGATGGCTCACCTCCTCACGGCCCGGTGGCCGACTCGTGGCTGCGCGGGCGCATTTGGAGCGCAGACTCGTCACTTCGTCGCCGGAGCCGTGCCTATCTCGATCTGCTTAGCCATCAACTTCTCGACGTTGTTCTCCTTCACCGTCCGCGCCGTGATCACCACACGAAGCCCGTTCCGGATGTCCTCCACCTTTGCCGGCTTCTTATCGCGCAGGATCTTCGTGTCCTTGTTCAAGTAGACCGTGACGTCCTTGTCCTTGGTGTCCTTGAGCATGACGTGGTCGGCCGCCGCCATGGTCACGGTGCCGAGCACCTTGTGGTCGTGGCCCTCGTGGGCGAGCCCCTGCAGCGGGAAAACCGCCACCAGGGCGAATACGGCAAGCATCAGTCGTCGAGTCATGGGTTGTGCTCCTCTTCTGTCGCGGAAGCTATTCAGGGCAGTTCTGCGCCCGCTCCCAAAGCGCAGGCCCCTGTCGCACTAACTTAGAACCAGGTGCGAAGGCCGATGGCCAATCGCGTGCCCGCCACGTCCTCCCCGGCCGCTCGGGCGAGATCGGCGGAGCCGAAGAACCGGCGCTCCCACACCACACCAACGTACGGCGCGAACTCGCGCTTGAATTCGTAGCGCAGGCGCAGGCCGAGTTCCCCCGTGGACAGCCCGGTGCCGATCAGGCGTTCCCTGTCAGCGCGCCCATAGATCTCGAACTCCGCGAGCGGCTGCAGCACCAGACGATTGGTGATCAGAAGCTCGTACTCGGTCTCGACACGCACGTGACTCCGTCCCGACGGCTCGATGTACGCAGAGGCCTCCACCTCGAACCAGTATGGCGCCAGCCCCTGCACCCCCAGCGCTAACGCCGTGCGTGGCGTGTCCGGCAACGCATCGATCCGAACGCCGGCGGTGACGTCCCACCAACGCGCGATGGCGCGCCCGTAGAGCAGGTTCACCTGCGCATCTTCGGTTCGCCCGTCGGCCCGCTCCCCCTCGGCGCGGAACCAGAACCGATTACGGTCCTGGCCGATCCATCCCTTCGTGTCCCAGCTGAAGGCGTCGGCGCCACTACCCGTCTGCCACTCGAGCTGATCGAAGAGCACGAAGTAGTTGACCGACATGTCGTGTACGGTGTGGCCCTCCACGTCGGGAAAGGCGGCCGCCCGGTCCGCCTCGGTGACGGGCGGAATGAACGACGGACGCTCGGCCGTCTGCGCCTCGTGCGCGGCGTGGTCGTGCGCCGGCGCCTCCGCCGGCGGCGCAGGAGGCGGATGGTGATGCGTCGCGGGCGGCTGCTGCGCGAACGCGAGCGCGCTGACGCTCAGCAGCAGCGTGGCCATCGGCAGGAGTCGCGGCTTCATGATGTCGGCCCCTCCTCGACGCGCACTTCGCGAAACATCCCCGCCTCCATGTGGTACAGCAGGTGGCAGTGATACGCCCATCGCCCCAAGGCGTCGGCAGTCACCCGGTAGCTCCGGCGCGACCCGGGGGGCATGTCGATCGTGTGCTTCCGCACCTTGAACCTGCCCTCGTCGTCCTCGAGGTCGCTCCACATGCCGTGCAGGTGAATCGGATGGGTCATCATCGTGTCGTTGACGAGCACGATCCGCACGCGCTCGCCGTAGGTCAGTCGGACGGGCTCGGCACTGGAGAACTTGATGCCGTCGAACGACCACGCAAACCGCTCCATGTGGCCGGTGAGATGCAGCTCGATCGTCCGCGTCGGCTCGCGACCGTCGGGGTCGTCGAAGGTGCTGACGAGATCCCCGTACGTCAGCACGCGCCTGCCGTTGTCGCGTAAGCCGATCCCTGGGTCATCCAGCTTCGCCGACGGCGCCATCGTCTGCATGTCCACGAGCGGATTGCCCTCCTCGGACGGCGGGTGCGCCTGCATGCCACCACCCATTGCGGACATGTCGTGCCCCGCATGGGGATCCGGTGGCTCCGCTGAGGCTTGCGGCATCACGTGCCCAGCGTGCGGGTCGGGCTGCGCGGGAGGCGGAGCGGGCGTCGCCGCTGGCATGGCGTGCCCGGCGTGGGGATCGGCCGGCGCCGGCGCCGGCATGGTGGTGTGGCCGGCGTGCGGGTCCGCGCCAGCCGCGGCGCTCGGGGCCGCGTCCATGGCGCCCATGTCGTGTCCCATCCCGCCGTGGCCCATGTCGGCCATGGTCAGGACCGGCCGCGGATCCAGGTCGGGGACGGGCGCGGCGAGGCCGGCCCGCGTCGCCAGCGTGCCCGCCGCGAACCCGGTGCGATCCATCGCCTGCGCGAAGATCGTGAAGGCGTCCTGCCCGGAGGGCTCGACGATTACGTCGAAGGTCTCCGCGACCGCGATGCGAAACTCCTCGACCGACACCGGCCGTACCGGCAGGCCATCCGCGGCGACGACGGTCATCTTCAGGCCCGGGATCCGCACGTCGAAGTACGACATGGCCGAGCCGTTGATAAAGCGAAGCCGCACCTTCTCACCCGGCGCGAACAGCCCCGTCCAGTTGCCCGCCGGCGATTGGCCGTTCATCAGGTAGGTGTACGTGTAGCCGGTGACATCGGCGAGGTCGGCCGCGCTCATGCGCATCTGGCCCCACATCCGCCGCTCGGCCAGCGTGGCGCCAAGGCCGTGCTCCTGCACGTCGCGAATGAACGTCCCCAGCGTGCGCTGCCGGAAGTTGTAGTAGTCCGATTGCTTCTTGAGCTTCTTGAACACGCGGTCCGGCTGCTCGTCGGTCCAGTCCGTCAGCATGACCACGTGCTCGCGGTCTGACGCGATCGGGTCGGGCTCGCGCGGCTCGATGAGCAGTGGACCGTACACGCCCGCCTGCTCCTGGAAGCCGGAATGGCTGTGATACCAGTAGGTGCCGTGCTGTTTCACGGTGAACTGGTAGCGGTACGTCCGGCCAGGATGAATCCCCGAGAAGCTCAGGCCGGGCACGCCATCCATGTTGGCGGGCAGCAGGATGCCGTGCCAGTGGATCGAGGTGTCTTCGTCGAGACGATTCGACACGTTCAACGTGACCGTGTCGCCCTCGCGCCACCGCAGCAGGGGGCCGGGCAGCGAGTCGTTGATGGTCAGCGCCGTGCGCCTCGCGCCGGTGATGTTGACCTCGGTCTCGCCAATGGCGAGATCGAACTCGGTGCCCGACAGGATCGCTGACTCCTGGCGCTGCCGCGACTGCGCCCACAGCGGTGGCCGGACCAGGCCTACACTGGCGGCAGCCCCGCCTATCGCGAGCCCCTTCACGAACGTCCGCCTGGACGGCCTCAAAGCGGAATGCGTTTCCTGAACCCGAATCGACATGAAAGCGTCTCCTGACGCGAATCAACTGCGTCACTGATGGTCGTGGGCGGGCGTCGGCAGACTCGGCGCCACGTCCTCGCCCGCAAGAAACCGGCGCGCCTCCTCCTCCTCGCGAAACTCCTGAGGACTCCTGGGGTTCAGCGCTTCCATCCTCCCCAAGTCGTCCGCGGTCAACGACGGAAGCCTGCGAACGAAGTGCACTAACCCCCAGCTGCCGTGCTCCCCGTCTGGCGTACCCGTGCCCCAGGCAGGCATACCTGTCAGGCGGATCCCGTTCTCGATGATCGAGAACAGCTCCCCGTCGGTCAGTTGTTGCGTGCGTGCCTGACGCATGTCCGGCGCCGGAGGGTAGAAGCTTCGGCCCATGGCCGTCGTCCCGCTGCCGTCGTTGGCATGACACGCGGCGCAGTGGTCGGCAAAGTGGGCCAGCGCCTCTTCCATCACCTCGGGCGTGGGCTCCACAGGGTTGCTCGCCTCGCGCATGCCGCGCGGCGTCGCCAAACGGCGCATCGTGCGCGCGATCGACTCCTCGACGGCACTCGGTGGCACTCGCGTGCTGAGCCCCCTGCTGGCGATGGCATACGCCGCCAGTCCTCCAAGGACGACGACACAGGCAACAAGCAGCAGGAAGGCACGAATCGTAGCCTTCATGACAGCGAACCTCTCGAATCGAGCGCCACGCGAGAACGCGCGACCGCTCAGACACGTGCTACTGAACTGAAATGGAAACAGGCGCAGGCGTGCGCCGGGGCAAGACGATCAGATGCGAAGCGGGGTCAGCGCACCGACTGGGGGCGGGGGCGACACCGGAGGGCCCAACGACGGGACCGTCCGACCGACGCTCGCGGGCAGGTGCCACGAAAACGAGGTCGGCGCGATGGCCAACGCGACCGCGTCGGCACGTTCGGCGCGCGGCCCAGCCACAAGCGCAACGTCGCCATCGGGGCAGCAACTACCGCAAAGTGCCTTCAGTCTCGGTGCCGAGCCACGGTCCGCGAGCGGAGCGGCGGCCTCGGGGGCGGCGGGAGAGATGTGATGGCCGTGGTGCTCAGCTACCGGCGCGGCGACGACAGACTCCGACTCCGTCGATCCGTGATGGCCGACGGCTCCTGCTGGCATGCTCTCGAAACACAGAGCCAGGCAGGCGGACAACGCCGCCTGAGATCCGGACAGTGCCAGCACCGTCACGAGGATCGTTACTTGCCTAGCCAAGAGCGCCACGATTTCAGTATACCCCCTCAATGCTCGCACTCTTACAAGGCCTGCCGCCTGAGCCGCAGGGCGTTGCCGATGACCGACACCGAGCTGAACGTCATCGCCGCACTGGCGATGATCGGGCTCAACAGCAGCCCGAACGCGGGATAGAGCACGCCGGCCGCGACGGGCACACCCAGAGCGTTGTAGACAAAGGCGAAGAACAGGTTCTGGCGGATGTTCCGCATCGTGGCACGACTCAGACGCCTCGCGCGGACGAGCCCGCGGAGATCGCCCGGCACGTGCGCCACCCCGCGCTTCCCATCGCCACGTCGGCGCCTATGCCCATGGCGATGCCGACCTCGGCTTGGGCGCCTTCGGCTCGGGCAGCTCGTCGGCCTCGACGATGTCAAGGGACGACCGCCGTGAGAGCCGGCTTGCCTTCGGCGAGCGTCCCGGCCTTTTCGCGCCCCCCTGTCGCCCGCTTCATTGGCTCCAGCGCCTCAGCATTGCCCAGCAGGACGCCGAGCTCTGCGCCCTCCCGGTGCCCACCAGGCCAACATCGGGGAGGCCAGCCCAAGAGTGCATGGGCTCGCAAAGTTCAGCGCGGCCACCGCGTTGCCCAGGGCATGCGCCGCCGGAGCTCCGGGCACCACACCGCCCAGCTGCCGAAGGTCGGCACGGCGACAGCACTACGAGGGGCATGAACCAGCCGGACACGGTATCCGCCAGCCGCTGAATCGGCGGGCGCGATCGCCGCGCCTCGTGCACTAGCCGCACGAGCTGCGCGAGCAGCCTCTCACTCCCGACCCACTGCGCCTCCATCACGAACGAGCCCGTCCCTGTCGATCTGGTGTCGATTCATCGCGCACCCGCCTTCGCGCGCGAGGCGGGCGGGTTGACCTGCTGCCAGAGTGCGTCGAAGGCTGTCTCGAGCAGCGGCTCCTTCAGCTCGAACGCGAACGGCCGTACGCGGCCGGATTCGTACACCTCGATCAAGAGGCCCCGCGGTGAAGTGCGCAGGATCGATTCGATGTCGTCGAGTCGCCAGTACCTCGAACCGCCCTCCGAGGCTGTCTCGTAGGCGAGGCCGGAGGTATAGATGACGAGGGCCCCCTGCGTGCCCTTGATGCCGCGGAGGTGCTTCGCGGCGACGCGGACGCTCGGCTCCTCCAATCCGGCCGGCGTCACGGCCGATGAGACCGGACGCTCAACGTACTCCAGCAGATGGGCAACAAGCCGACCGTCGATCGCGCCTTCGGTGACCGTGAACTCCACGGTCCGATCGGCGCCGAAGCGCCACCAGCTGCCGTCCTCGTACGTGTCGAGCGCGACCTCGTGCGGCGAGACGATGCGCACCTGCTTCAGCTCGCGGTACGGCCACTGTCGCGCCTTCTTCGCGTCGGCCGCTTGGAACACGACCCCATCGGTCGTGAAGGCCAGCGTCCCGTGGCTGCCGCCGCCCTTCACCGCGAGCGTGAGCGCGCCGGGCGGCTGCGCCGGGCTGGCCGTCTGCGCGGCCACTATCGACGCGAGAACCAGAACGATGCTCAACATAAGGACTCCTTTATGGCTGCGGGGCGCGCGCAAGTGAGGGCTTCACCTCGCTTTGCCACTTCCAGATGACAAAGATCACCGGATAGACGAGCAACTCCAGCGCGAACGACGACACGACGCCGCCCACCATCGGGGCCGCGATGCGCTTCATCACGTCGGATCCGGCGCCGTGGCTCCACATGATCGGCAGCAGGCCCAGGAGGATGGCCATCACAGTCATCATCTTCGGCCGGATGCGCTTGACGGCGCCCTCCTCGACGGCTTCCTGGAGATCGCCCATGCTGTTCATGCGCCCCTCGTTGCGGAACTTGTCGTACGCCTGGTCGAGGTAGAGCAGCATGACGACGCCGGTCTCCGCGTCCACCCCCGCCAGAGCGATGATCCCGACCCAGACCGCGACGCTCAGGTTGTACCCGAGCAGGTAGATCAGCCAGAACGCGCCAATGAGCGAGAACGGTACTGCCAGCAGCACGATGGCAATCTTCATGACGCTTCGCGTGCTGAAGTAGAGAAGGACGATCACGAGCAGCAGCGTGACAGGAATCACGATTTTCAGGCGTTCCGTCGCGCGCATCATGTACTCGTACTGGCCGCTCCACTCGAGGTAATAGCCTTCCGGCAGAGTCACCAGCTTCGCGACTTCTGCCTTGGCGTCCGTCACATAGCTGCCGATGTCGCGGTCGGTAATGTCCACGTACACGTACCCAAGCAGCTGTGCCTGCTCGGTGCGAATGACGGTGGGGCCGGTCGTTAGCGAGATGGTGGCGACCTGATCCAGGGGCACCTGTGCACCGCGCGGCGTGGAGATGAGCGTCCGCTTCAACGCATTGACGTCGGTGCGGAACGACCGCTGGTAGCGCACGTTGACCGGAAACCGCTCGCGCCCTTCGATAGTGGTCGTGATATTGGCGCCGCCGATCGCCGTCTCGATTACCATCTCTACGTCCTGCACGGTGAGCCCGTAGCGGGCGATCTGGTCACGCTTCAGCGTGAAGTCCAGGTAGTAGCCACCGGTGACCCTCTCGGCAAAGACGTTGCGCGTGCCTGGCACCATCCGAATTGCGGACTCCACCTGGCCGGCGATCTCGTTGATGCCGTCGAGATCTGGACCGAAGACCTTGACGCCAACCGGTGTCCGAATCCCGGTGGACAACATGTCCGTCCGCGCCTTGATCGGCATTGTCCAGGCATTGGCTACGCCCGGGAGGCGGACTGCCGCGTCGAGCTCCGCCTCGAGTTTCGCCGGCGTCATGCCGGGACGCCACTCGGACTCGGGTTTGAGGTTGATCACCGTCTCGAACATTTCAAGCGGCGCTGGGTCGGTCGCGCTGATGGCACGGCCGGCCTTCCCGAAGACTGATTCCACTTCGGGAATCTGTTTGATCAGCTTGTCCTGCATCGTGAGGGCTTGCTGCGCCGTTTGTATGGACGCCCCGGGTAAGGCAATCGGCATGTAGAGGAGGCTGCCCTCGTAGAGCGGGGGCATGAACTCGGACCCGAGTCGCATGACGACGGGGACCGTGCTCGCCATCAGAAGCAGCGCCACGACGAGGGTGGCGATGCGATGCCGCAAGACGAGCCTCACGAACGGGTGGTACACCCGGATCAGGAGACGGTTGACCGGATTCTTTTCTTCCGGCGGGATTCTTCCGCGGATGAAGAGCACCATCAGATACGGGACGACGAGCACCGATGTCAGCGCGGCAAAGCCCATTGCGAAGGTCTTCGTAAAGGCCAGCGGCCTGAACATCCGTCCTTCCTGGGCTTCGAGGGTGAAGATCGGAAGGAAGGACACGGTGATGATCAGCAGGGAGAAGAACAGCGGCCGTCCGACCTCCTGCGCGGCCTCGATCAGAATCTCTCGCCGGGGTTTGGCGCCGGAATCGTGCTCGAGATGCTTGTGGGCGTTCTCGATCATGATGATCGCCGCGTCGACCATCGCTCCAATGGCGATCGCGATCCCCCCCAGGCTCATGATGTTCGACCCGAGCCCGATGTACTTCATCGCCATGAACGAGAGCAGGATCGACAGCGGCAGCGTCAGGATCGCGACGAGGGCGCTGCGAAAGTGCCACAAGAACACCACACAGACGAGCGACACGATGATCGCTTCTTCGATCAACTTCTCCTTGAGGTTGTCGATCGACCGCTCGATGAGGCCGGACCGGTCATAAGTCGTGACGAACTCCACGCCCTCCGGAAGTGAGGGCTGGATCTTCTCCGTGACCGCACGCTTGACGTCCTCAATCACGCCGTAGGTGTCCACGCCGTAGCGGACGACGACGATCCCGGCGGCGACGTCCCCTTCGCCGTTCAGATCCGCGACGCCGCGGCGCATGTCCGAGCCGATCTGCACGCGGGCGACATCCTTGACCAGTACCGGCGTGCCGTCTGCCTGCGCCCCGAGGCTGACCTCCTCGATGTCGGCGACACTCGCGATATAGCCCCGTCCGCGCACCATGTACTCCCGCCCCGTCCACTCGACGACCCGCCCGCCGACATCGTTGTTGCTCTGCCGCACGGCGGCGATCACCATGTCGATGGACATGGTGTAGGACAGCAGGGCGTTGGGATCGACGGCGATTTGGTACTGCTTGACGTATCCGCCGACGGGGGCGACTTCGGCCACGCCGGTGACGCTGCGGAGCATGTACTGGACGTACCAGTCGTTCAGCGTCCGCAGTTGTGCGAGGTCGTGCTTCCCTGTCTTGTCCGCGAGCGCATACTGGAACGCCCATCCGACGCCGGTGGCGTCTGGTCCAAGCACCGGCGTGACGCCGGCGGGCAGCCGGCCCTGAAGCCCGTTGAGGTACTCGAGCACGCGGCTCCGCGCCCAATACGGGTCGGTGCCGTCCTCGAAGATGATGTAGACGAACGACACGTCGAAGTACGAGAACCCGCGTACCACCTTGACGTTCGGCGCCGAGATCAGCGCCGTGACGATCGGGTAGGTAACCTGATCCTCGACCAGCGTCGGGCTGCGGCCCTCCCAGTTTGCCGTGACGATGACCTGCACGTCCGACAGGTCGGGAATCGCGTCGATCGGCGTGTTGCGGATGGCCCAGATGCCCCCACCCGTGATCCCGATCATCAGCAGGATGACGATGAAGGCGTTCCGGGCGCTGAAGGCGATGAGCTTGTCAATCATGAACCCGCTCCCAATTCAGGCTGGTCTCTCACCGCACGACGATCGCTGTCGTTTTTGCGCCCAGCCGCTGGCCGGCGCGGCTCACGGACACCCTCACGTCCCACCGTCCGGCAGAGATCTCTCCTGTTCCCCGGTACGTGCCGCCACCAGCATGCGCGAGGGCGGCCCGGCTCCGCATGGCGGGCATCCCCATCGTTGGCATCGCGGGCATGAAGAAGTTGACCTCGACGGTCGCGTCCTCGACCGGCTGCCCCTCAGCCTCTTTGACCGTCACCTCGAACGTGTTCTCGCCCGTCCGTGGGGGATCGGGTTGACTGCTGAAGGTGATGGCCAGGCCGGCCGGTGCCGGCGCCTGTGATGCCGGCGACTGGCCGGCGGGCTCCCCGCCCCCGCCGGCCGCGTGACCGTGGCCGACCATCGACTGCATGGCGGCCTGCAGGTTCGTCTCGGAGTCGATCAGGAACTGCGCAGATGTAACGACGCGGTCACCGTGCTGAAGCCCCTCGAGCACCGGGTACAACTGATTCACCGGGGGGCCTACCTTGACCGTTCGCGGCTCGAAGTACCCGTTCGGCAGCGCGAGGAGCGCGTACTGTTCGGCGCCGGTGTCGATCACCGCTTCCTGCGGAATCGCCAGTTGATTGCCACCGCTCGACTTGATCAGGACCGTGACGAAGGATTGCGGCTTGAATTCGAGTCCGGGATTGCGGAACTCGATGCGGACTTTGGCGCGCCGTGTCTGCGGATCGATCTCCGGATAGATGAACGTGATCCGGCCGCTCAACTTGCGCGTCGTCTGGCCGTAGGGGAACTCGATCTCCGCAGGCTGGCCGAGCTTCATCATGCCGAGCTCGTACTCGAACACCTGCCCGATCACCCAGAGCGTCGAGAGATCGGCGATCTTGAAGGTCGCCATCCCGGGGGTGATGTACATGCCGGGGAACGCGTTGCGCTCGAGCACGATGCCGGTGAACGGCGAGTACACGGTCAGGGTCCGGCGTGGCTGGCCCGTCCGTGCGAGCTCCTCGACCTGCGCGTCGGTCACGTCCCACAGGCGCAGACGTTCGCGCGTCGCCTCCAGCAGCGAGCGCGCGCCGTCGCGGGTCTCCTCGACGGTGCTGCCGGACAGTTGCCGATACGCCTTGAGCGCGAGGAGGTACTCTCTTTGCGTGGCGACGAGATCCGGGCTGTAAATCGTGAAGAGCGGCTGCCCCTTTCGGACCTGCTTGCCGACAAAATCAACCGTCACCCGGTCGACCCAGCCGGCGATCTTCGTGTGAATCTCCGCAACGCGGGTTTCGTCGTACTCGATGACTCCGACCGTGCGGATCGTGGTGTCGAGCGACTGGTGGGTCACCTCCGCGGTGCGAACGCCGATGAGCTGCTGCCTGGCGGGCGAAATGTAGACGCCGTTGCCGCTGCCGGCATCCGCCGCCGCGGCGGCCGCCGGCGCGGCCTCGTGTCCGGCGTGCTGGTCCGCTGGAGTGGCGGGGCCCTGCGCGGCTGGCGTGGCGGCGCCGCGTGTGGCGACGATCCACATCCCGGCCGCACCCACGGCGAGCGACATGATGACGAGTCCGGCTATCCCGAGCCAACGGCGACGCCGTGTACCGGCGTCCTGCCACTGCCGACGCGCCGTTCGCGTGGGCGAGGACGGCGGGGTGACCTGCGGTTCTTCCATGATCTGCTCCTGGCCTACTTGATAAACTCGGTGGCTACGAGCGGCTCAAGGCCAGCCAACGCCACGTGGTACTGGGTTCGCTGCTCCTCGAAGCCGATCTCGTAGGTCAGCACGCTCACGAAATTGGTGAGCACGGTCAGAAACTCCGCCTTCCCGACCTGGTAGGACGCCAGCGAGGACTCCAGCGTCAGCCTCGCCTGCGGCAGCACGCTGCCGGTGTAGAGATCCATCAGCCGCTTCGCCGACACCGCGTTGACGTGCAGCTCGCCGACCATCGCTTCGGCGCGCGCAAGCGTGCTGTCGCGCATTCGGCGGCTCGACTCGAGTCCGGCGACAGCTTCCGCGACCATCGGGCGCTGCCTGCGCTGCCAGAAGATCGGCACCTTCACCCTGAAGTCCACGCCGTACATCCAAGGCATATCGCCGGGCGGATGCTGTGCGGTCACGTTGATCCCGAAGTCCGGCAAGTATTCTTTGCGCGCGAGCGACAACTGCTGCTGCGCTTTCGTCATCTGCTGTTCATCCCGCTTCAGCGCGGGGTACCGCTCCAGCGCCTGCGCACGGAGAACCCCAGCATCGGTCGGCAGTGGAAGCGCAGCGAACGGCAGCTCTGGGTGCAGCGGCGTGTTCTGGTCGCGGTAGAGCAGTCCATTGATCTGGGCACGCAGTGCATCGCGCTGTCGCTCGAGCACCGTCGTCCGCTCGATGAGGCTGGAGATCTCGAGTTGCGCCTTCAAAACGTCCTGCTGAATGGCCTGTCCGACACTGAAGCGGGCCTCCGCGATCTGCCGAAAGTGGTCGAGCACCTCCCGGTTACGCCGCACGATATCCAGGCTCCGGGACGCGAACTGGTACTCGAAGTACATCGCCTTCAGCTCGGCGGCGAGCTGTAGGCGTATGTCCTCAACCGACCATCGCGCAACGTCCGCGTCGATCGCGGCAATCCGCGACCGCAGTGAAAGCTTGCCGGGATAGGGGATCTCCTGCGAGACGCCCACCTGGCGGAACGCGTTTGGTGTCGCACTGGAGGGAAAGAAGGGCGGTCGTGCGAACCCGCTCATGTAGCCGATCGAGAGCGTGGGATCGGGAGGTGTGCCCGCCGGTGCGATTCTGGCGGCACGCATGTCGACTTCCCGGCGTGCGGCTTCGATCTCCGGGCTGTTGGCCCCCAGTTCGGCGACGAGCGACTCGAGCGTCGAGTCCGTCTCTGCGGGCTCCCGCACCTGGGCCTCGGCGACACCCGTTGCTGACACGACCAACGCAGACAGAATCACGAACCGTCTCATGGAATGAACCTCGCGAGGCTCCAAAACAGCCTTCACAGCGCCCGGAGATGCCTCCGGCCGAACCTGAGCAATCAGGAGTGGGTGCATCAGGGGACGCCCAGCGAGGCGTAGTTAGATAAGAAACGCCGAGAAGAGCGTGAAGAGCGGTCGATGCCGCGTCAGCAGAACGGTGCTCTCGAGCACGCCCTCAGCCGCTTCCCTCGGCACAACCGGATCGACGGGCGACACAGCGATCACCCACGGCGCGCCTTCGACTTCTGTGAGGGTTGTCGTGATGAGCGGCATGGTGTTGGCGCCGGTGGTAAATCTGACAGGTGTGGCGGGTGAAAATCTGACAGTCGG